>Ga0137829_10509204_pt1 | contig 14077 bp, 11 predicted proteins | sample OV2TP2_FD_97737 | JGI IMG/M metagenome (GOLD analysis project Ga0137829, IMG submission 97737) | reverse complement strand
ACCTCTTCTTCGCCGAGCGCGAGGCCGCCAAGGTGCCGGACATCCCGAAGGACGCGCCGACGCTCGACATCGCCCGCGCCGCCGTGGTCGGGGCGGGGACGATGGGCGGCGGCATCGCGATGAGCTACGCGAACGCCGGCATCCCGGTCCTGTTGAAGGAGATCGACGCGGCCGCGCTGGAGCGCGGCCTCGCAACCATTCGTCGCAACTACGAGTCGACCGTCGCCAAGGGTCGGCTGTCGCCCGAGGCATGCGACCGCACCATGGCGCTCATCACGCCGACCACTTCGTACGACGGCTTCCTCGCCGTCGACGTCGTTGTCGAAGCCGTGTTCGAGAACATGGACCTGAAGAAGCAGACGTTCGCAGAGCTGGGCCGGGTGACGCGCCCCGAATGCGTGCTGGCCTCGAACACGTCGACGCTCGACATCGACGAGATCGCGCGGTCGAGCGGCCGGCCGGCGCAGGTGATCGGGCACCACTTCTTCAGTCCGGCCAACGTCATGAAGCTCCTCGAGATCGTGCGAGGGCGCGAGACCAGCACATCCGTCGTCGCCACCTCAGTCAAGCTCGGCAAGCGCCTGGCCAAAGTGCCCGTCGTCGTCGGCAACTGCTTCGGCTTCGTCGCCAACCGGATGCTCGCGTACTACATGCGCGAGGCCTACCTGCTGCTCGAGGAAGGAGCCAGCGTCCCGCAGATCGATCGCGTGCTGATGGACTTCGGCCTGCCCGTCGGTCCCTACGGCATGCAGGACATCGCCGGCATCGACGTCGGCGCGCGTATCAGACAGCACCTGGCGTCGATCGGGAAGACGCGCGCGGAGGGGCCGCAGTCCGAAGTGCCGGATCAGCTGTTCGCGATGGGACGGTACGGACAGAAGACCGGCGCCGGCTGGTACCGCTACGAGCAGGGCAGCCGCGAACGGATCCCGGATCCGTTGATCGAGGAACTGGCCGAGCGCGCCGCGGCCAGGCGCGGCATCACGCGGCGCAGCGTGCCGGACGAGGAGATACTGGCGCGCGTGATGTCGGCCCTGGCCAACGAAGGCGCCCGCGTGCTGGAGGAAGGGTTCGCGCTCCGGCCGGGAGACATCGACGTCATCTACTGCTATGGGTTCGGCTTCCCGCGTCATCGCGGCGGGCCGATGTTCTACGCCGACACGATCGGTCTTCCGACCGTGCTCGCGCGCGTGCGCGAGTACCGCGCCCGCTTCGGCGACTATTGGGCGCCCGCTCCGCTGCTCGAGCGGCTCGTTGCCGAGGGCCGGGGGCTCTATGATTGAGCTCGATCTCACACGACTTCGCACGCAGGCGGGCCAGGAACTGGCTGTCAGCGAGTGGATCGAGGTGACACAGGCGCGCATCAATCAGTTCGCCGACGCAACCGGCGATCATCAGTGGATTCACGTCGATGCTGCGCGGGCTGCCAAGGAATCGCCGTACAAGACCACCATCGCGCATGGGTTTCTGACGCTCTCGCTCGTCAGCTCTCTGATTCGGAACGCGATGCACTTCAGCGATCTGCGCTTGGCCATCAACTACGGCCTCAACCGAGTGCGGTTCATCACGCCTGTGGCGTCCGGCAGCCGCATCCGCGCGCGCTTCACGCCCGTCGCCGTCGAGGATGCGCCGGGCGGCGTCCAGGTCACCTGGAGCATCACGATCGAGCGCGAAGGCGCCGACCGCCCGTGCTGCGCGGCCGAATGGGTCGTGCGCTACTACCCCGCGTGACTCGCGTCGGGGGCGCGTATAATTCGGGCCTGCCGTTGCTCTCGGGTACACGTCGAAAGAGGCACAGGATGTCCAGCCCTGCTCGTCGTCACATGACGCGAATCGTCGCGACCCTCATCGTTGCCCTGCTGGTGGCCTCGGTCACCGCGCAGCAGACGAGGTTCCGGTACTCCACCGCCAAGGGCGAGTGGCCGACCTACGGCGGCGATCTGGGGAGCTCCAAGTATTCGCCGCTCGATCAGATCACCCGCGACAACTTCAGCAGCCTGCGGATCGCATGGCGTGCGAAGACCCCGGACGCGTTCCTCAGCATGACGCTGCCGGGCGGCGTCGAGTGGGCCGCCGAGTCGCGGCTGATCTTCGACGAGCTGCGGCGCATCGACCCGAAGCGATGGCGCGACGGCGACTCGCCGTTCGTGAACAACTTCAAGGCGACCCCCCTCATGGTCGGCGGCACGCTCTACTTCAACGCACCGACGTCGGTCGGCGCCGCCGTCGACGCAAAGACGGGCGCCACCAAGTGGATCTACAACCCGAAGAGCTATGAAGCCGGCACGACGACGATGAGCGCGCGGTGGAATCAGCGCGGCGTCGCGTACTGGACCGACGGCAAGGAGGAACGGATCTTCTGGGGCACTGGCGACGGCTACCTCATCGCGGTCGATGCCAGGACCGGCCGGCCCGCGGCCGGCTTCGGGACCAACGGCAAAGTCGACCTGATGACCGGACTGCCGCGCGCCAAGCGCGGCCAGCGGGACTACCTGAACGCCCTGACCTACTCCGTACAGTCTCCCCCGCTGGTCGCCCGCGATGTCGTCCTGGTGCCGAATTCAATCTCGTCGTACGTCATCTACAAGGAGCAGATCCCGGGGTGGATTCGCGCGTTCGACGTGCGGACCGGACAGCTGAAGTGGACCTTCCACACCGTGCCGACCCCTGGCGAGTTCGGCAATGACACGTGGGAGAACGATTCGTGGTCGTACTCCGGCAAGGTCACCGTCTGGTCGATGATGAGCGCCGACGAGGAACTCGGGCACGTCTACATCCCGACCAACACGACGGCGCCGGATTACTACGGAGGTCACCGGCACGGCAACAACCTGTTCGCGGAAAGCACGCTCTGCCTGGATCTGGAGACGGGCAAGCGCGTCTGGCATTTCCAGTCGGTGCATCACGGCCTGTGGGATTACGACCACCCGGCCGCCCCGACGCTGCTCGACGCGACGATTGACGGCCGGCGCGTCAAGCTGCTCGCGCAGGTGACCAAGCAGGGATTTCTCTTCGTCTTCGATCGCACCAACGGCAGACCCATCTGGCCGATCGAGGAGCGTCCCGTTCCCGCCTCCGATGTTCCGGGCGAGAAGGCGGCCGGGACGCAGCCGTTCCCAACCAGGCCCGCGCCGTACGAGTATCAAGGGGCCGCGGTCGACGACCTCGTGGACTTCACGCCCGAGCTGCGCGCCATGGCGCTCAGCGCCGTCAAGCCGTTCCGCATGGGTCCGCTCTTCACCCCGCCCTCACTCCAGGGGACGATTGCGCGGCCCTCGGCGTCTGGTGGCGGGAACTGGTCGGGGGCGGCCGTCGATCCTGACACCAGCATGCTGTACGTTCCCTCGCGGAACACCTTCAGCACGTTTAAGCTGGTCGATCCCGATCCGGCCCTGAAGGGCAATCTCCGGTTCATGGAGGGGCGGGGCACGCCAGGACCTTCGATGCCGCAAGGGTTGCCACTCTTCAAGCCGCCATACTCGCGCATGACGGCCATCAACATGAACACGGGCGATCACGTGTGGATGGTGCCGACCGGCAACGGCGACCGCATCCGCAACCACCCGATGCTCAAGGCGCTCAAGCTGCCACCGCTTGGCGGCGACGTGACGATGAGCGGGCCGCTGCTGACGAAGACGCTGCTCATTTACGCGTTGACGTCGGGAGGCGCGCGGAACGGGCCGCGCCTGGTCGCCTACGACAAGGCCACCGGCAAGGAACTGGCGTCCACGGATCTGCCCGGCGCCGCGATCGGCACGCCGATGACGTACCTGACGGACGGCAAGCAGTACATCGCGCTCACCGTGCAGGGCGGCGGCCAGGGCGCGATGCCGGAGCTCGTGGCGCTGGCGCTGCCGTAGCGGCGTTACTTGCCCCCGGTCCGCGTCACGGGCGCCGGCCGATCGGCCACGCACGAGAAATTCGCCGCCTCATCGATGCTGCCGGTGCCCCTGTACCGCGCCACTTGCGGGTACGCGCAGAGCGGCCGCGTCCGATCGATCTTTCCCGCCGTGGAGTGCGACGCGATCAGCTTGTCGGGCGCGACGCCCTTCTCGACCCACTGCTCGAGCGCCGCGAGCGCGTCGAAGCTGCTTGGACCGGGGCCGCCGCCGCAGTGGCCCATCCCGGGCGCCATGAACAGGCGGAAGAAGTCCTGGACGCGATCGTAGCCGCCCATGGCTTTCGCCACCGCCTCGTAGTACGTGACGTTGTCCTGCGGCGGCACGACCGGATCGGCCCAGCCGGCGTACATCAGCAGTCTGCCGCCGCGCGTCTTGAACGCTGTCAGGTCCTTGTCGGTGGCGGCCATGAACCCCAGCCGCTGCTCGGAATACGCGAGGTCGCGGTCCCAGTCGAGCGTGCGGTAGTCCCAGTTCGGATCATGAAACAGAAAATACCGGAAGAAGCCGACGCGCATCGGCTCCTTGGGATCGAGAATGTATTGCCGCCACGTCTGGATGGCCGACTCGCCGAATGCCTCGCTGCCGCGCGGCCAGCCCGTGAAGATCGGCTCGCCGGTGCGGGGGCTCTTGGGCCCGTCGTACACCTTGCGAACGGCCTCGACCTCCTGCGGCGTCAGGCAGTCCGGACCGTCGACGCCCTTGCACAGCAGCACGGAGGGGTCGAATCGGCATCGGCGCGGATCGTCTATCAGACCATCCTTCAGCCCATCGATCGTGTCGCACGCGGCCACCGCGCCCTTCGTCAACGCTGGCAGCTTCACCGCAGGCAGAATCATCGTCCCATCGTCTTTGTGCGTGGCCATCCACGTCCAGAGGAAGGCGAACGTCTGGCGGATGCGATTGTTGGCGGGCGCGCCGGCGATGATGCCGTCGTAGTCGCCTGGGAAGCGCTGCGCCTCGGTCAGCGCCTGATGGCCGCCGCTCGAGCAGCCGACGAAGTACGAACGCTCCGGCAGCCGTCCGGCGTGGCTGCGCACGATGAGCTTGGCAGTGTCCGTCGTGATGTGCAGCGACCGGTACGCCCAGTCGACGATCTTCTCCGGGTGCCCCTGACCGAACCGCATGTCGTCGCCAGTGTGTCCCGTGTCCGTACTGGCCGTCGCGTAACCCCGGCGCAGCGCGGTAACCATCGCGCCGTACCCGATAGCGCCGCTGTATCCGCCGTTGCCTACACCTTGAAATTTGCCGTTCCAGGCCTCGGCCGGCGGAATCCAGACCTCGAAGTTGATCGTCGAGTCGGGCGTCGGCGTGGCGACGGCGACCACGCGGCAGAAGGCGGGCACCGGGCGTGCATTTGGGTCCGCGGAAGCACCTTGCCCGCGCGGCACCTGGAACGTTCCCGCGGGCACCTGGACGGCCGACGTTACGCTGATGTTCGGTATTGTCAGGGCCGTCAGGCTCTCGCAGGCAGTCCCGGCCGCGCCCGCCGGTGCGGGGACGTGGAGAAACGGGCCGACCGATGTCAGCAGCGCCAGCGCGAACGCGCGAGCATTCACCATTGGGACTCCTTCAGGGCGGCCACACAGCCTGGCCGAGCGCATTCTGAACGAACGTGTCACAATTTGTAAATCATGCGTGAAGCCGTCATCGTCGCCAGCGCCCGCACGCCCCTCGCCAAGTCGCACCGCGGCTCCTTCAACATGACGCGGCCGGACGACCTGGCCGCCCACGCCATCGAGCACGTGCTCGCGAAGGCGCCGGCGCTCGATCGGTCGGAGATCGGCGACGTGATCGTCGGCTGCGGGCAGCCGCATGGCCCGGCCGGGCACAACGTGGCGCGCGTTGCGGCGCTGCGCGCGGGCCTGCCCGTCACCGTCTCGGCCGTAACCGTCAACCGCTTCTGCAACTCGGGCCTCCAGGCGATCGTCCAGGCGTCGCACATGGTCCTGCAGGAGGGCGTCGAGGCGGCCATCGGCGGCGGGGTCGAATCCATCACGATGATGGAGCGCGACACCTCGCCCAATCCATGGGTCGAGCAGCATGTGCCGGCTCTGTACATGGCCATGGGCGACACCGCCGAGGTCGTCGCCAAGCGGTATGGCGTGACGCGCGAGGCGCAGGACGAGTACGCGCTCGCCAGCCAGCAGCGCACCGCGCGGGGGCAGCAGGAGGGCTTCTTCGAAGGAGAGATCGCGCCGATGAGGGTGCGCCGCGCCGTGCTCGACAAGAAGACGGGGGCGAAGGTGGGCGAGGAAGAAGCGTCGGTCGACCGCGACGAGTGCAATCGGCCCGATACCACCATCGCGGGTCTCCTGAAGCTGCCCGCCGTGTTCGACACGACGAGCGGGCGCGGCAGCGTGACGGCCGGCAATTCGTCGCAGCTCTCCGACGGCGCGTCGGCCACGCTCGTTATGTCGAGCGACCGGGCCAGGGCGCTCGGGATCGAGCCGGCACTCGTGTTTCGCGGGTACGCCGTGTCCGGCTGCGAGCCCGACGAGATGGGCATCGGTCCGGTGTTCGCCGTGCCGAAGCTGCTCAAGAAGCACGGACTGCGCGTCGAGGACATCGACGTCTGGGAGCTGAACGAGGCCTTCGCGTCGCAGGTCGTGTACTGCCGCGACCGTCTGGGCCTGCCCATGGACCGGCTCAACCCCAATGGCGGATCGATTTCGATCGGTCATCCGTTCGGCATGACGGGATCGCGCCTCGTCGGCACGCTCCTCAGCGAGATGACGCGCCGCCCGAACGCCCGCTACGGGGTCGTCACCATGTGCGTGGGCGGCGGACAGGGGGCGGCCGCGCTGTTCGAGCGCGCCTGATCGATCCGAAGGCAGTCTGGACTGACGCACGCGGTGGCACTGCGCGCAGCGGGAGGGATCGTGACCTCGTTCTACGATTTGAAGACAGCGACGCTCGAGGGTGAGCCGGCCGAGCTGTCAACCTACCGCGGCAAGGTCAGCCTCGTGGTGAACGTGGCGAGCCGGTGCGGGTTCACCCCGCAGTACGAGGGGCTCGAGGCCCTTCAGCGCGAGATGCAGGGGAAGAACTTCACCGTCCTGGCCTTTCCGAGCAACGACTTCGGCGGCCAGGAGCCTGGCACGCCGGAGGACATCGCGCAGTTCTGCACGCGCACCTACGACGTCACGTTCCCGATGTTCGAGAAAGTGCGGACGAAGGCCGGCCCCAGCCAGTCGCCCGTGTACGAGTTCCTCGGCAGGTCGGGCAGGCTGCCGGCGTGGAACTTCGCGAAGTATGTGATTGGAAAGGACGGCCGCGTCCTCGCATTCTTTCCGAGCCAGGTGACGCCCGGCTCACGCGAGCTTCGTGAGGCCATCAACAGCGCGCTGGAGAACGGGCGCTAAGGGCGTCGAGCTTGGAGGGCGGCGCGGCGATGCTACATGCACCTGGAAACTGATCACTAACGCGAGCTCAGCTCGTGCAACGCCAGGACCCCGCCAGTCAGCAGTATCCCCATCGTGATGAGCGCCGCAATCGAGGCGACTTGCGGGACCACGCGCCGGACGGTTCGCTCAGACGACCGGTGATTGACGAACGCGAACCACACCAGCAACGGGACCAGTGTGAACGCCAACACACGCGTTGCGACCAGCGCCGCGTCCCCCGGGTCAATCGAGAATGGTGCAACTGTTCCAGAGACGATGTGGCCCATCCACGGGCCGGCAAGCTTCGAGGTGGTCCACCCGAGCGCCGCCCTCACCACCTGAATGTAGAACAGCACGCCGATGCCAACGGGCAGCGCCGCCACCATCGCGCGCACGCCACTGCAGCAGAGCGACGAGATGTAGATGCTGCCGGCGGTCAACAGAAGGATCAGGACCACGAAGTCGCCGGGCCTGGGGAGCCCGCGCAGGGCTTCATGCGGCGCGAGCCGGATCAGGAGAATCGGAAGACCGGCGCCAAGCACGAGCGCCAGGCCGAACGTCACGCCGACCTTGACCATCCACTGCGTCCAGGCAGGCGCCGGCTGGAGCAGCTGACAAGCAAGGGTGCCATGCTGTCGCTCCTCCGCGCTGGCCAGCGCGCCGATCATGATCACGAGCCCTACGCAGTACAGCAGGACCAACGCCCCGGGCGGGATGGCCGACAGCGTCGGAATGTAGGACCGCGCGAGCAGCAGGATGGCCCAGCCGACGAGGTAGAGACCGGCGACGACAAGCGTGAGCTGCTGCAGGTGAACTTCCTTGGCTGCGAGAGCCCCCAGCGGAGCATACCGGCGCGCGGTCGTGACGCCCCTCTGCCAGCGGGGCAGGTGAAGGGCACGTGAAGCAGCGACGGTGGCCTCGAGCCGGGCGAAGCGACGCCAGCCGAGCAGCCCCCCCAGCAGGCACAGCACGATCATCGCGAGCGCCCAGCGGCCGAGGATGACGCCGTCGCCTGCGCCAGCATCAACTCCGAACCAGAACCAGGCAACCGCGGCCGTCATGGCCCACGTGAGCCCCGCGACGCCTCCGCTGAGAATCGTCCCCGCAAGCGAGCTGCGACAGACCATCGTCACGAGCGGCGCGAGACACAGGCCCAGGAACGCCGGCAGGACGAAGAGGGCGACTTGCCACCGTTCTGGTCGCGACCCGCCCGAGACTGCCGCCCCGGCGAGGGCCGCCAGCGTCAGCAGCATCCCAGCCGAGACAAGGAACTTGAGCACATACACACGCCGCCGATCGGTCGGCTGCGACAGCAGCATGGGCAACGTGCCGTGCGCATACTCCTGACCGATCGAATGCGCGCCGATTGCGAGCGATCCCACGACATACGCATACAGTCCCACGTCCAGCGGGCCGTCCTGCCGCCACACCGACGCGGCAACCAGTGCGGCGATGCTGCCGCCCCACAACGGGAGCAGAGCCCGAATCTCCTTCGAGAGAGCCGGGGACACCGCCAACGCCGGAGTCATGCGACCGCCTCTTCAGGCCGCAGGGTGGACACGAAGATCTCCTCAAGAGGCAGCGCCTCGAGCGTCAACGTCTCGGGCGAGCGCGAGCGCAGCTGTTCCATGACCCTGGCCGAATTGGCATTGACCATGACCTCGATCTCGCACCCGTGCTGACGCAGGATCGTGGCGCCAGCTAGATCGAGCCGCCCCGGGTCGGTCGCAAAACGAGCGTGGACCTTCTGGTACCGCTCCCGTGCCGCGTCGGCATCGAGCGTCAGCACGTTGCGGCCGCGGTCGACAATCGTGAACTCGTCGATCAAGCCCTCGAACTCTGAAATGAGGTGTGTCGAGACGAGCACCGTCCTGCGGCCCGGGTCGCCGTCCTGATACGCGCCGATCACAGTCCGAATGAACTCGCGGCGGACGATTGGGTCCAAGCCCGACGTCGGTTCGTCGAGCACCAGCAGCTCGGGCTCCGGACAGATGGCGCAGACGAGCGCCAGCTGCGTGCGCTGCCCTTTCGAGAGGTGGCTCGTCTTCTGGCGGGGATCCAGGCGAAACCGGTTGAGCAGCGACGTCTCGGTCGCCTTGTTCCAGCGCCGCCGAAAGGACGCGAAGTAGCCGAGCGTGTCGTCCACGGTCATCCAGGGGTAGAACGCGACCTGGTCGGGCACATAGGCTACGCGCGACTTCATCGCGACTTCGTCGCGAATCGGATCCAGGCCGAAGATTCTGATCTCGCCGCTCGTCGGCCGGGCCAGATTCAACAGGCACCTGATCGTCGTGGTCTTGCCGGCGCCGTTGGGCCCGAACAGCCCGTAACAGTGGCCGGCGGCGACCCGCAGGCTGAGCCCGTCCACGGCGTCGGTGCGGCCGTAGCGGTACACGAGGTCGTGAATCTCGATCACGGATGGGTCATTGCTCATGGTTGTTCACCCCCCGCAGGGCGCGCGCCCGCCTCTGTTCGAGCGCGTCGAATCGTTCTTCACCCAGGCGCAGGAACTCGTCCTTGTCGACCTGGAAGTGATGGGCGTGCACGACGGCCAGGTCGATCGATTCGGCCAGAAGCTTGCGTCGCACATCCCTCGTGAACGGGGAGCCATTGGTCCGAACGAAGCAGCCCTTCCCGACAATGGTCTCGATGACGCCCTGCCGTTCGAGCTCCGCGTACGCCTTCGCGACCGTGTTGCGGTTGACGCGCAGCTCCTCGGCGAGCGGCCGAATGGCCGGCAGGGCCTCGCCGGCCCGCAGCGTGCCGGTCGCAGCGGCCAGCTTGACCTGATCGACCAGCTGCAGATAGACGGCCTTGCCGGACTTGAAGCTGAGTTGGACCAGCATGAAAGGGCCCGGACCCTAACTGTCATAGGACAGCATGACAACCTCACCCCCCGTTATCGTCCTCGGAGGGTCTGTCAGTAGGGCCTGCCCTGGAATGCACGGATTCGCCGTCAGCGGTCAGCCTTCAGCAGTGAGGTTGCGCTGAAAGCTGATGGCTGGGAGCTGACAGCTGACGGCTGAACGCTGAAAGCTGATCGCTGATGGCTTTCAGCGCGCTTGCGCGGCAGCATCGAGCGCGAACACCATGACCATCGGGTTTCCGGTGTGCTCCTGCACCCAGAACCCCGACGGCCGCCCCGACCCAACCGCGACGTACTGCCGGCCGCCCGCCTCGTAGGTGACGATGCCGGCGCCAATCGGGCCGCCGGTGTTGAAGCGGTAGCGCACCGAGCCGTCTTTGGCGTCGAAGGCTACAAAGTCGCCCGTCAGCTCGCCCGCGAGGACGAGGCCGCCCGCCGTGGTCGTGACGGCGCCGACGACCGGACGCGGCGACCGGTACCGCCAGCGCACTTTGCCGGTGACGGCGTCAACACCGGTGATCCACCCCTGCGACTGGGCGTCGTTAACCGATCGGCCGCCCAGGAAGATGCCGCCCTGCACGAACCGAGGGTTGGGGTCCATGAAGAAGGTCGCGCACCAGTCCACAGCGGGCACGACAATCAGACCGAGCTGCGGATGGTGCGATGGGCCATTCCACTCGACGCCGCCCACCAGACCGGGACAGGCGTGGGTGCCCTTCTCGGTTACGCGCTCCTCGGCGTTCTGGATCGTCGTCACGGGCGTCTCGAACACGCGCGCCTTCGAATCCCGGTCCAGCACGCGAAGGATGCCGTCCTTGCCGACCGTGCCGATGAGCTTGCGTTCGCGGCCGCCGATGGTCGCCTTATAGAGCGGGCTGGCGTGCGTCAAATCCCAGTCGTGGTTGTCGGCCGGGACGAGCTGGTCGTACCACGCCAGCTTCCCGGTGCGCACGTTGAGCGCGACGACCGAGTTCGTATACAGGTTCACTCCGCCTCGAAGCGCGGCGGGAAAATCCGGCGCGGGATTTCCCGTCGCGACGTACAGCAGCTCCTGCTCGGGATCGAGGGTCGGCGCCGTCCAGACGCCGCCTCCGCCAACCGGGAACTCCTTCGGCTGATTCCATGTCTCGGCGCCAGGCTCCCCGGGTGCGGGAACGATGTTGAAACGCCAGACGCGCTCGCCCGTGTCGAGTCGGAACGCGCCGACCCACCCCTTGATGGCGAACTCGCTGATCCCCGGCCCGATGATGATCAGGTTGTCGAACACCAGCGGCGCCATCGTGAAGGTTTCGCCGATCGTCGTGTCGCCGATGCGGCGCGCCCACAGCATCCTGCCGTCCGCCGCATCGAGAGCGAGCAGGTAGCCATCCGCCGTCGCCCGTACCACGCGACCATCCTTCACGGCGACGCCGCGGTTGTTGAAGGGGCGGTCCTGCGCGCGCGCCGTCCACACGTGACGCCATTTTGGCCGGCACGTCGTCGCATCGAGCGCAATCGTGGCGTACGGGCTCGTGAGATACATCGTGCCGCGGTCGACAATGGGACCGGTCTGGAAATTCCCGGTCTCGCCGACCTGGTACGCGCACACGACGCGCAGCTGCCCGGCGTTGGCCGACGTGATCTGGGAAAGCGGCGAGTGCCTGGTCCCCGAGTAATCGTGCGTGTGCATCAGCCAGTCGCGCCCGCGTTCGGTCGCCGCCAGCAAGTCCTGGTGCGTCGGCCCCGATGCTTTCGGCAAGGTCCCGCCCGGCCCGGCGACGAAGTCCGGAACTGCCTTCATAACTGGCGTCACGCCGGACGGTGGTGTCAGGGGAACGCCTCCAAAGGCGGCCGACTCGACGAGCTCACGCTCGCCCGCGGGGTAGCCGTTGCGCTCGAGCATGTACGCCAGCACCGCGGCGTACTCTTCAGGCTTCAGCGTCCCACCCTCGTTCTTCGGCATCGTCGACCGGATGATGAACAGGAGGTCGTCGAGTGAACGGCCAGGCACGGCCCAGCTCTCGAGAAACTTCGGGCCGGCAAGCGGCGGCGCCGAGCCGCCCTCCAACCGCGCGCCATGGCAGCTCGCGCACCGCTGCGTGTAGACGGGGGCGCCCTCTGCCGCCTGCGCCTGCGTGAAGGCAATACGGCCGGTTGGCGCCTGGCCCCGAAGAACGGGGACCATCGCTGCTATGAGCAGGAGGGCGGTCGCGCCGCCGGCGATTGACAATCGAGTCGTGCGAGTTGCGGGTGACTGCTTCATTCGCTGCATTGGGAACTCCTACTGACCGCCACCACCTGTCGTCGGCGCGGCTGTTCGCCGGCCGATCCCATGCCTGGCCAGGAACGCTCGCACCGCCTCGACGGCGCGGAGTTGATCGGGCAACGGGAAGTTGCCGTGCCGTCCGTTCGGGATTGTCACGAGCTCGCTCGTCGCGCCGGCCTGCTGGAGCGCGGCGTGCAGCTTCGTGGCGTGCGCGTAGGGGACGGTCGGATCGGCGTCGCCGTGGATGGTGAGAATCGGCGGCAGCCCCTTGCGGACGTAGGTCAGCGGCGACACGCGCCTGGCAGCCTCGACTCTGTCCGGGCGACTGCCCAGCCACTGCACGGCATACGGCTTCATGTTCGTGCCGTCCAGCAGATCCGCCACGTCGGTGATGCCGTACCAGTTGACGACCGCGGCGACCTTGAGCTCCTCGGTCCCCGGGCACTGTCGATCGAGTCCGGCCGAGGCGGGGACCATCCCAGTGGTCAGTGCCAGATGGCCGCCCGCCGAGTAGCCGGTCACCACGATGCGGCCGACGTCGAAGCCGTACTGCTTGGCATTGCGAATCACCCACCGCAGCGCACACAGACAATCCTCGACGGCCGCCGGGGCCTCGGCGACCTGCCCGAGCCGGTACGACACGTTCACGACGGCGAGGCCCATCTCGAGGTAGGGCATCGCCCGCAGCAGCACCGATTCGCGGCTGCCGCCTACCCACCCCCCGCCGTGGATGTGCAGGATCGTGGGATGCGGGCCCGGCGCTTGAGGCGTGTAGATGTCGAGCTTGGCCTCCCATCCGCTCGCGGTCAGGTAGGTGACGTTGTTGACGACGCGGGTCTCGTTGGCGATTCCCGATACCCAGGACGAGGCGGTGGTCTGCGCGCTGGCTGGAACGCCGACGAGCACGAGGGCGAGCACCATCACGGCGGTCAGGCTGCGTGTCATGGCTGGCTCCTGGAAGTGAGATGTTCGGCGAATTGTAATGGCGAATTCAGGGCGGTTGATGGGAAATTTCACGCCCGGGGGCCTGGCGGCACTGATTGCCGACGAGGGCCCGTTCGTTGTATGGTGAATGTATGGCACGACTCGTGTCGACCACGATCCGGCTCGACAAAGAGGACGTGCGGGCGCTCAAGCGCGCGAGGGCGGCCGGGCATTCGGCGTCGGACCTGGTTCGCAGGGGGCTGCGTGTCGTGGCGTCGCGGTACTATTCCGGACACCGTCCGCCCTCGACGCGGCTGTTTGAATCCACGAGCGCGAAGCTGGGCGACGAATCCGAGCTGTTTGGAAAGCTCGACGATTGAGTCCTCCCGTCGTCGCCGACACCGGGGGGCTCCTGCGTGCTCTCGCCCGCACAGCGGGCGGTGAGCCGAGCTTCCCAGAGTACGAAGCGGTCCTGAAGTCGGCCTCACTGAATGTCGTGCCAGGGCTCGTCCTCGCCGAAGTGGACTACTTCCTCCGTGAGGAGCGCGCCGCCATGCGCAGGCTGGTCGCCGAGATCTTCGACCCGGCGACACGCTACGAATACGCGGTCGCTCTTCCCGCCGACATCGCACGGGCCATGGAGCTCGACGCGAGATTTGCGGACCTTCAGCTCGGGCTAGTCGACGGGACGGTTGCCGCCGTGGCCGAACGGCGCCACATCTACCGAGTGCTCACGACCGATCGGCGTGATTTCGGT
>Ga0137829_11036678_pt1 | contig 14083 bp, 12 predicted proteins | sample OV2TP2_FD_97737 | JGI IMG/M metagenome (GOLD analysis project Ga0137829, IMG submission 97737) | reverse complement strand
GAGGAGTATCACGGCTTTGTGGTCTTTCTGAAAAAGGGTGAGAAGAGAAACAGGGATCGCATAGTCAGGCAGCTAGTGGACATGCAGTACGAGCGCAACGATGTGGATTTTGGCCGAGGGCGATTTCGCATCCGCGGCGATACGCTGGAGATACAGCCTGCCTATGATGAAATAGCCGTGCGCATCGAGTTCTGGGGAGACGAGATTGAGCGCATCGTTGAGGTGGACCCTCTGACGGGGGAACTATTAGCTGACCGCCAGGATGTGGAGATATATCCAGCTAAGCACTTCGTTACCTCCCAAGATAAGCTGATGGCTGCTATACAAGACATAGAGGACGAGCTGGCACACCAAGTCCGAGAGATGAAAGAGGGAGGAAAGATTCTAGAGGCGGCCAGGCTGGAGGCTCGGACCAACTACGACCTGGAGATGCTTAGAGAAGCAGGGTACTGCCCCGGAGTTGAGAACTATTCACGACATCTGGCCCGCCGCTCCGCTGGGAGCACCCCCTGGTCCCTTCTGGACTATTTCCCAGAGGACTGGCTCACCTTTGTCGATGAGTCGCACATCACCCTGCCTCAGGTACGCGGGATGTATCATGGCGACATATCACGCAAGCAGACCCTCGTGGACTTCGGATTCCGTCTTCCTTCTGCTCTAGACAATCGGCCACTGAACTTTGAAGAGTTCGAGCGCCATATCAATCAGGTGCTCTATGTCTCCGCCACTCCGGGTCCCTATGAGTACGAGCGCAGCCAGCAGATTGTAGAGCAGGTTATCCGTCCGACGGGCATCCTGGACCCGACCATCGAGGTGAAACCGACGGAAGGGCAGATCGATGACCTGATACACCAGATAAGGCTACGCGTCGACAGGGGGGAGCGCTGCCTTGTAACAACCCTTACCAAGCGGATGGCCGAGGAGCTGGCAGATTACCTGAGGGAAATGGGCATCAAAGTGCACTACTTGCACTCGGAGCAACAGACCCTGGAGCGCACTGAAATCCTTCGTGACCTTCGATTGGGCGTATACGACGTTGTCGTGGGGATTAACTTGCTGCGGGAGGGCCTGGATCTCCCCGAGGTGAGCATGGTCGCCATCCTGGATGCTGACAAAGAGGGCTTCCTGAGGTCGGATTTCTCCTTGATCCAGACCATAGGCAGGGCCGCTCGCCACCTGGAGGGGCATGTCATGATGTACGCCGATATCATCACCAGCTCTATGAAAAGTGCTATCGAGGAGACCTACCGCCGACGCAAGATACAGCAGGAGTATAATGTAAGAAACGGCATCACGCCTCAGGGGATCCGAAAGGCCATCCGGGACATCACCGATCGCGTAAAAGCAATAGCTGAAACCCGCCAGCCTTATGTGGTTAATCCTGAGTTGCAAAAGGACGAGATGCTACGCCTCATCAAGGACCTGGAGATGCAGATGAAGATGGCAGCGCGCAATCTGGAGTTCGAAAAGGCCGCCGCCATTAGGGACCAGATCATAGAGTTAAGAAGGACTATGGCGGAGTGAGAAGGGCGATTCCAAGGCAAGCAGGCAATAGAAGATGACCCTCGCCGATTGGATTCAGTTAGGCGTACTCACTATAGGTTTTTTGGGGCTGCTAGGCACCGCCTTAGCAATTTCCTTTCGAATGGGCGGAAGGTTTACCCGCCTGGAGGAGCGGGTAGATGCCCTGGGAGTGCGCATCGGTCACTTGGAGGAGCGGGTAGATGGGCTGGAGGTGCGAATTGGGGCCCTGGAAGCGGGCATAGTTGGCCTGGCGGCCCGCATCGATCGCGTGGAGGTGCGAATTGGGGCCCTGGAAGCGGGCATGGTTGGCCTGGCGGCCCGCATCGATCGCGTGGAGGTGCGAATTGGGGCCCTGGAAGCGGGCATGGTTGGCCTGGCAGAGCGAATTGGGGCCCTGGAGATGCGAATTGGGGCCCTGGAAGCGGGCATGGTTGGCCTGGCAGAGCGAATTGGGGCCTTGGAGATGCGAAGTGGGGCCCTGGAAGCGGGCATGGTTGGCCTGGCGGCCCGCATCGATCGCCTGGAAACTAACTTAGCCACCCGCATAAATGCAGCGGGCAACGCCCTTAGAGTTATAAGTGAGCAGATGGAAGGCCATCTCACCCTCATTGGAGCTTTCGTCAAGGTTCTGCACAAGAAACTGACGCTTACCGATGATGAGTTGGAAGTAATCCTGGCAGGATATAGCGACCTAAGCGCCAGGACCTCTCGAAGTTTGGTTGATATGGAGCTGAGGGGAGCTAATCCTCTAGGTCGGGAAGAGGCCTTGCGGTTGGATGCATACTTGAAAAAAGCCCAGCGGGGTGAGCGATTTACTTCCGAGGAGGTAGTAGATTACAATCACATTGTTCGTACCTTAGAAGAACAGAGGCGTGATGACCCAAGGGTTTGGCCGCTGCTAGGATTAGGAGCCTTTTTATCAGGCCTCTTCTTGGAGAAGAGGGATCGGGGAGCTTAAATCTGGTATGATATTTGGTAAGCCTTGGGGTATTGATGCTAACCATGGATGTATCAAGAATCGCCCGTTTCAATCTTAGGTCAGCGTTGAGACTACGGCTCGCACCCCTAGTCATTGGCGTGGCCTTAGCCTTGACGGCTTGCGCAGTGAAGGCGCCAGTGGAGGAGCCTCTCCTCCCCGAAGGTTTTCTTACGACTCCTGTGCCCAAGATGGAAACGCCGGCTTATATGTATTTCCGAACTCCCGCTCCCTTTGTCTTCGATTGGATCAGGCAATCGCCTAGCAGATTGGCATCCTCCTTTTCATTGTGGCTCAAGCAAAAAGACACCTATGCCTTGAGAACAGTGTTCCCCTCGGCAGAGGAGGCTCGAGTGGCTCAAGAGGCCCTAACGGCCCAGAATGACCTGGCACTTCAGCGGGAGGAGGAAAAGCTCCTTCTGATCGCACCTAAGGGCGATCAAGGCGTTCCATTGGCCGAAGCCATAAGCAAAAGCGCACAGGGTGATTTCCGCCAGCAGTACCCCGACATCTGGGCTACTATGCGCTGGCTACCCAGTAAACCCATCAGCCCGCCCATAGGAGTGGGGTTCATATCCTTGAACGAAGACATGCTGAGTCTTGTCAGGGACAGAGGGGTCTCCGCCGTCAGCGAATTCTCACCCACCCTAAGCGGCCTGGGGGTGGATCACGTCGTGATGGCTCTGTATTCGGATAGTGCTCCCACTATCCTTCAGGACTTATCCAAGGAGAGATGGAAAGACTGGGGTGCCACTGCCCTGGTTGTTGCCAAGCCAACTCTGCCGAGTTTTCTGGTTGCCCAGCTTCTGACATCTACTGCCAACGCAGGTGCCCTTAGCCGCGTGAACATCCATAGCAAAGAAGCCTTTTACGCCTCCAGGGACGGCCTCCACGTCTACTTCTGGTACAACGGCGCTGTCATATACATGGCGGTCTCTCCCATTCAGGAGAGGGCCCATGGGCTGCTCCAAAGCGCTGTCACAAGAACCGTCCCATAAATATGAGTCGTGAGTTTTTCCCGTCAAGGGCGTTTTTTTGCTAGTGCTTGCCTTAGAGAGCTTTGGACGGTGAGCTAAACATATGTGCTGTCATTCTGAGGAGTCCCGATCCTATCGGGACGACGAAGAATCTAAGACCTATGTCTTTAGCAAGGATGGGATGCCCTAGATTCCTCACTCCGCTTCGCTGCGTTCGGAATGACACCCCACCAGGCCAGTTTGACCTCTGGAAACGTTTAGACCGCTATCCATGCCTGCGTAATAGACCCAATTGATAGACTTAGTAAACAATAAGGGATAGAATAATAGATATGGCTTTAGCAGAAGAACAGCCTGGAAGCAATAAGGAGGAGATATGATAACTAGAGAAGAGGCTCTTGAATCGCTAAAAGAGATCTTTGATCCTGAGATCCCTGTCAACATTGTAGACCTGGGATTGGTTTACGATGTCTCGGTCAAAGAGGACGGGGTTGTAGACGTGGTCATGACCCTCACCGCTCCTGGCTGCGGCATCGGTCCTTATATTGCCCAGCAGGTACAGGATACCATCGAGTCCCTGGAAGGGATCACCGAGGCCAGGGTTGAGATGGTGTTCGACCCTCCTTGGACCCCTGAGAAGATGTCGGACCAGGCAAAGGCCGAGCTGGGTTTCCAATAACCCAACAGGTCCTGAGCTTTCCAAGGTAGCCGTCTTGCAAAAGAACAGTCCTGAGCAGCAGGCCCGCCTGGAGTCCATGAAGCGGGCATGGGCTTCGCGCCGCAAGATAGCCGAACGTCTTTCACAGGCGAAGCATCGCATCGCTTTCTATAGCGGCAAGGGCGGCGTAGGCAAGACCACGGTGGCTGTGAACACAGCTGTGCTCATGGCCATGCGTGGTGCACACGTTGGTCTTCTGGACTGCGATATAGATTGCCCCAACGTGACGGGCATTTTGAAGACGGAATCCAGGCCCGGATTTGTGGATGGACAGATAATTCCTGCGGAGATGCATCGCGTGAAAGTAGTGAGCATGGCATCTTTCCAGGAACACCCCGAAGAGGCCATCATCTGGCGGGGCCCCATGGTCCACAACGCCATCAATCAGTTCATCGAGCTGACTAACTGGGGTGACCTGGAATATTTAGTGGTGGACCTGCCTCCGGGCACCTCCGATGCGCCGCTAACGGTCATGCAAACCCTTCAGCTCGAGGGATTTGTAGTGGTTACCACACCTCAGGAGCTGGCGGTCCTGGATGCCAAGCGCTCTATTAACATGATACGGAAGATGAACCTGAAGGTGTTGGGAATTGTAGAGAACATGTCTGGAGATATCTTCGGCCACGGCGGAGGCGAGTCCTTGGCAACAGAGCTAGGCTCAAAGTTCCTGGGACGTATCGAGCTGAGCAAGGACTTTCGCTCCCCAGCCGTTCCCCCCGTATTGGAAAGCGAAAAGGTCAGGAAGGAATTCGAGGTAATCCTAGACAACCTGGAAGGGGAGTTCCGGGCAGCCGCTTAAGCTCGTTCTAGTCGCCTGTGAATTAGGGGTTATTCGGGAATTCCGCTCTTGGGGAGTGCAGAGGGGCTATGCCCCTCTGCCAGGAGTCTGGGGGTGTCCCCCAGCTCCTCTTTCTCCCCCCTCTCCCTTGGCAAGGGAGAGGGGGCACAGGGGGTGAGGGTTTTCCGAACAGTTTCTAGGAGGGAATTTCCGAATGACCTCTAGCCCTGCGGCTGGGATGGGCTTCGCCTGCTGGGAAGCTTGCTCCTCAGTTCTCTGACTCCTCTGGCCAGGGCATCTTGCACCAGGGCAACCTCACGGGCGATGATGTCTCTCAAGTATGAGCTATACTCCCCCATTCTTCGGAACTTCTTGTAGCGGTTCTGCAAGAGCTTTGGGATTTTGGCCTTCCTTAAAGCCCTTAGCTCCTTGATAAGTTGGCGCTCCAGGATATCTGCTGCCTCGTCGGGCTTCATGTGGGCCCCGCCTTCGGGTTCTGGAACCAGCACGTCCACAATGTTCAATCTCTTGCAGTCCTGAGCAGTGAGCTTCAGGGAGCCAGCGACCTCCTGAGCCCTACCTGCGTCTCGATACAACAGTGCTGCCGCGTCTTCAGGAGAGATAGTTGCATAGATGGCATTCTCCATCATCAGCACTCGGTAGGCCACTCCAAGAGCCAGTGCCGCTTCACTTCCGCCCTCTCCAATAATGGCAGAGACTATGGGAGTCGGCAGAGTAGACATGAGGGATATAGTCGAGGCTATGGCGTTGCCCATGCCTCTTTCCTCTGCGCCGATGCTGCGGCTGGGCCCTGGAGTGTCAATCAAGGTGATGACAGGTAAATGAAACTTAGAGGCCAAATGCATGACCCGTTGAGCCTTGCGAAAGCCCTCGGGTAGAGTTAATCCGCGTCGGCGATCCTCTTCTTCGTGGGCACGATCCCACTCCTGGCCTATGACTGCTACGGGCCCTCCGCTCAAATACCCTATCCCCGAAACGATGCTGGGATCGTCTCCATAAATGCGGTCCCCATGCAGCTCGACAAAGGAGGAGATCATGCGATCTACGTAATAGGAGGCTTTGGGGCGCTCCTGCATTCGGGTCAATTGAACGGACTGCCAGGCTGATACCCCTGACTTACGAGGCTTTGGGGTGCGCCTTCCTCTCTTCCTGGATGGCCCGCGGTGAGAAAGCAGTATCTTGAGAGAATCACCAATGGTGTCCCGGAGGTCTATCCTGGGAACAATCATGTCCACGAGACCACGTTTAAGGTGAGAGAGGGCTGTCTGGGACCCTTCGGGCAATGCGCCGTCCGATGCGTTTTCCACATCCCTCAGAGGAGTGTTGCCTAATAGTGCTCCTGGCTCGGCGATGATGATGTCGGCCAAATTGGCGAAGCTGGAATAGACCGGTCCTGTGGAGGGATTCCCCAATACCGCGATGAAAGGAAGCCCATTTTCGTGCAGGCGCTGGGCCGCCGCAACGGTCTTGGCCATCTGCATAAGGGAAAGGAGGCCCTCTTGCATCCGGGCGCCTCCGCTGTTAATCAGGGCCACCATGGGAATCTTCCTTTTAACAGCCCTCTCAAAAGCCAGAGCGATCTTTTCTCCCACCACACTGCCCATGCTGCCCCCTAAGAACCCGAAATCTAGGGCTGCAATGACCACCCGAGTCTTCTTTATGCGGCAGGTGCCGGTTATAGCGGCTTCGCGTAGGCCGGTGCGCCGCTGGTCCTCTGAGATGCTTTTCTTATATGGCTCACGAACCGAAAAGGAAATGGGGTCAGCGGGAGTGATAGAACGGCCGAATTCCCTGAAGCTTTTGGCATCAGCCAGCAGATCGACTCTTTTTCTGGCGGGGACGGTGTAGTGAAAGCCACAGTTGTGACACACCCGGTTTTTCTCGTAGAGGGATGAGTCAGCCAAGTTGGTGTAGCAGGAGAGGCAGCGATTGTCAGCCTGCAACACCATTGCCCCCGGTTCTTCGGGCGTTGGAGACACGACCCCCAGGACATCCGGAGTTTCGGCCATAGCGCTATGCCGTCCTTTGATCTGCTGATGGAGGCCTTGGTTCTGCCATCACCTGCCGGGACTTGCCGGGCTCGGCGGATGAAACCAGTCCCTCTGCCTCCAGCCGTTCTAGTATCTTTGAGGCTTTGGGTGAGCCCACTTTTAGCTTCCGTTGAATAAGGTTGACTGAAACGCGGTCGTATTGTAAAGTCAGCTCTCTGGCTCTCTGTAGCAACGGGTCATCCTGTGGGGCTTTTGGGGGAATGGTTGTTGAAGCTCGCAGCTCCTCCAGGGGTGCTGTGTACAGGTGGGCAGCGCGCTGTTTGATCCAGAAGTGGGTCAAACGTTCGATCTCCTTGTCTGAGACATAGGTCCCCTGCAAGCGCTTGGGCTTCTGCGCATCCTGTGCTTGGAAGAGCATGTCGCCCCGACCCAAAAGCTTCTCCGCACCTGCGTAATCCAGGACCACCCGCGAGTCGACGATAGATGTGACGGCAAAGCTTATCCGGCTGGGGAAATTCGCCTTAATCAGTCCCGTGATCACATCCACGGAGGGCCTCTGGGTTGCCAGGACGAGATGAAGGCCTGTTGCCCTTCCTAGCTGTGCCAGACGGACCACCTTCTGCTCCACGTCCACAGGAGCATTCAACATGAGGTCCGCCAGCTCGTCCACAGCGATGAGGATGTAAGGCAGTTTCTCGTTGGACGTGGGCTTCTGATTATACCCCTGGAGATTTCGAACCCCTGCCAGGTTGAACTTGCGGTAGCGGTCATCCATCTCTTGAATAGCCCATTCCAAGATCTCCGCCACCTTCTCGGTCTTGACGATGACAGGAGTAACCAGATGGGGCACGCCATCGAAGGAGACCAGCTCCACCCTTTTAGGATCCACTAGGACCAACCGGAGGTCGTCCGGGGTGTTGTGCATAAGCAGACAAGATATTACAGAGTTCAAGCATACGCTCTTGCCGCTGCCGGTAGCACCCGCTATCAATAGATGGGGCATCTGGGACAGATCGGACGCCACCTCTTCTCCGCCTGTTCCCCTGCCCAGGGCGAGGGCTAGTCGGGACTTGGCCTTTAAACGTCGGAAGGGTTGGCTCTCGATAATAGAGCGAAGGGAGACCGTATTGAAGCTGGCGTTGGGCACCTCGATCCCCACGAGAGATTTCCCTGGAACGGGTGCCTCAATTCGAATGGAAGGCGCCGCCAGAGCCAGGGCCAGATCCCGCTCTCGAGCGGTAATGGCATCTACCCTCACTCTAATTCGGGAAATAAGCTCCTGCCGGATGACAGGATTGCCTTCTCGGTCCTTATCCCTTACTTCCCTGTGCCGGTAGACCCAGCCCGGCTCGAGGCCAAACTGAGTGACAGTGGGCCCTGGGTTAATCTCTACCACCTGGGTCTCAATGCCAAAGCTGGCGAGAGTCTCCTCGATAACCCTGGCTTTTCGGTCATTCTCGCTTCCATTTAGGCTGGGCTCCTTCCCCGAATCCAATATGCTGATGGGGGGTAAGGACCAGCGAGATTCCGCCGACACGGCTGTGTTCGCTTCTTTCTCCGGGGCAGCCGTTATTGGCTTGGCCTGGAGCACGGTGGCCGGCCGAGGCGGTATGCGCGACAGCCGCTCCCACAGGCCAGCGGGCGGGGCCTTGGCAGGCTGGGCAGATCGCCTAGCATCTTCAGGGGGATAGCCGGGCACTCGTTGCGCCTCATTATCCACCTGTTCCTCGGTCGCGAAAGGCGAACCCGTGCGGTCCAGCGGGCTGCCTACTTCTGGTATCTGCCGAAGTCTCTTGAATCGCCTTAAAGGCCTTCCCAGCAGCTTCATAAGTGACCAGATAAAGGAAAGGGCCATCCAGATGGCAAAAACAGCGGCCCGCGACGCTGCGATGTAGAACCTGAGAACATACCTTGGTGATATGAGGCCAAGGCCCAAGAGGGCCATGCCGGAGACGATGGCAACCCCTAGGGGAAGGGAGCTGCCTACTATGGATTGTGCCCATCGACCACCCAGGGGCATCCCTCCCAACAGCTCTACCTTCCACGAAGGATCAAGACTTACTATGCCCCAAGAGGCAATGGTCATGGCAAGTGAGCCCAACCATCGATTCCAGTGACTTAGCAGCGAGGAGGGGTATCTGCGGGCAAAGAATGCGGCTGCCGCTACAAACGCTGTGAGGAAGACAATGCCCAAACCCAAATTGGCGGTGATCTCCTGAGCCAGCTTCAAATAGTATGTGCTGTTGGTAATGGCCAGCCATAGTGCAAAGCCTATGGCTATAAGCACAAGCAGAAGCCCCCATCGGATGGGAGGCTCGTTGCCCTGGCCGTTATTACGCCTGGCGCGCCTATCTTTGCTCATCTGTATGCTCAGACCTCCACTGCCACGGGCAGGATCATGGGCCTTCGATGCGTCACATCATACAGATATCGGCTCAGAGAGTTCTTTACCTTCGCCTGAAGGAATTCCCACTCCTGTTTTCCTTCATCGCCGTGGTCAAGCTCTTTGGCCAGCCACTCTCTAGTCTTGTCTAACAGGTCCTGGCTTTCCTCAGGGTCCACAAAGCCCGATGAAATGACTTCGGGTTTACCTATAATTCGCCCCGCCCGCTTATCTACGGCTAAGATCACCACTATAAATCCATCACGAGCTAGGGTACGGCGATCGCGCAAGACCATGCTATCCATGTCCCAGGCATCGAGCCCGTCCACATATGTCGGTCCAGAGAGAGCGCGGCCGACTATCTTTCCGGACTCTTCGGTCAGCTCCAAGATGTCTCCATCCTCTAAGAGGAACGCATTCTCCTTAGAAACGCCCATGGAACGGGCCAGATCGGCATGTAACGCCAGGTGCCTGTACTGGCCATGAACAGGCACGAAGAATTTAGGGTTAGTAAGCTTGACCATGATCTTGAGCTCTTCTCTGCTGGCGTGGCCATGGACATGTACCCGATCCAGCTTGTCGTAGAGCACTTTCGCGCCTCTCCGGAAGAGGTTGTCTATGGTCTTAGATACCGTTCGCTCATTTCCCGGAATGGCGGTAGCGGATACTACTACCGTGTCTCCCGGGAGGATATTTATCTGTTGATGGTCTCCATTGGCCATTCTCACCAGGGCAGAGGTAGGCTCCCCCTGAGCGCCTGTGGTGACGATAGATACCTGGTTAAGGGGCAGCCTTCGAAGCTGATCGGCTCGAACCAGAAGACCTTCGGGGGCCTGCAAATAGCCCATCTTCAGAGCCATATTGACCGTGTCTACCATGCTGCGGCCCACGACGCAGACATGCCGATCGCACTTAAGCGAGGCATTGATCACCTGCTGTACCCTGGATATCAGCGATGCAAAGGTGGCTACTATGACCCTTCCCGAGGCATTGGCGATAACTCTGTCCAGGGTCTCTCCAACCACCTGCTCTGAGGGGGTGTATCCCTCCAGTTCAGCGTAGGTAGAGTCAGACATGAGGAGAAACACACCCTGCGCACCCAGAGAGGCGAGCTTGGTTATGTCCGATGATTTACCATCCACCGGAGTGTGGTCAAATTTGAAGTCGCCGGTGTGGACGACCATCCCCAAGGGGGTATCCAGGGCGATACCCATGGCATCGGGTATGCTATGACAAACCCTGAAGAAATGCGCCCTGATTCTGCCCAGCTTGATCTCCTGCCCTGGTTGGATCCTGTGGATTTTGGCCTGGCGCAGCGACTTATGTTCGTGAAGCTTGACCGAGATTAGTCCGTGAGCAAGCCCCGGGGCGTAAACTGGCACATGTAGCTCTCTTAATATGTATGGAAGCGCCCCAATATGGTCCTCGTGGCCGTGAGTGATGAGGATGCCCCTGACCCGCTGCTGATTTTCCAGCAGATAGCTGATGTCTGGGATGATAAGGTCCACCCCTGGGATCTCCTCACCAGGGAACATCACTCCGGCGTCGATCACCACGATGTCCTCGCCTGAATCGAGGACCATCATGTTTTTGCCTATCTCGCCCAGGCCCCCTAAAGGGACTATCCTTAAAGCTGATTCTGTCATGGCGTCTAAAACATAGCTAGCTGTTGAGATGGTTCTTCCTCTTTTACTTCCTGCGACTCTTTTAGGATTTTCGATAGTTTTTTGAAGTCATCCTGAATTGCGCCTTTCAGGCTCTGCTGGTGGAGGGCGGCGGCGGGATGGTACATAGGGAAGATAATCCTGCCATCCATTCGTCTGGGGGTTCCGTGGATGCGGCTTATGGACTCTTTGGGGAAATAGCGGGCCAGCGAATATCTCCCCAGCGTTACGATGACTTTGGGATTTACCAGTTGTATTTGCTGGTCCAGCCAGGGGCGACACGTTTCAATCTCAAGAGGAAGAGGGTCTCTGTTGCCCGGGGGTCGGCATTTGATCACATTGCAGATGTAAACTTCGTTTCTTTGGAGCCCCGCGGAGCTTAATAGCTCGTCCAGGAATTTTCCTGCAGCACCCACAAAGGGACGGCCCTGCTGGTCCTCGTTGAAGCCAGGGGCCTCACCGATGAACATAATCTCTGCATGCTCAGGCCCATCGCCAGGTACCACCTGGGTCCGGTGTTTCGAGAGCTGGCATTTGGTACATACGCCCATCGCCTCACACAGCTCTTGCAGTTGTGTCAACTAGACCTCCCTTCCCTTTAGGGTCGTTTGATTCTCTCCGCTAGTCATTGGTATGAAACTGTCATTCTGAGCCGGAGGCGAAGAATCTGGGGTGGGGACCCCTCCCCAGACCCTTCGTCGTCCCGACAGGTCGGGACTCCTCAGGGCGACAAATGGTAATGTCATCCTTTAGGGCGTCCCGATTCAATCGAGACATGGATGATTGCTTCGCTACGCTCGCAATCCCGCCTTGTCGGGGCTTCGCCCCTCTGTCACCTGGTAAATACAGCATTCTAGGAAAGCCAGCGGCGCTAAGGACTTTGGACAGGATACATGCAGGGTCGGCGACGTAGAAGTTGTCTTGAAGGGGTCTCTGTCTGCTACGAGGACGCCTGAGGATGTCTCCCCCTGACCATAGGGTCTCTCCATGGTAACTACCCAACTTATCATTCAGGGTTCCGAGGAGGTCTGGCTCGAGATGTCTCAAACACGGCAGCCAGCCCTGACCCTGCTCTTCTCTACTGGACGAGATAGCGCTTTTCCCGTCTCGCTTCAAGAATAATCTATCGACCTGCTCTTGTTTCAGTTATACTAACATCCCCCAATCGTTACGTCAACCAGAGGACAGAGAAGCGCAGGGTCTTTTAAAAGTCCCTGTGATCGGGCAGCGCCTTGGCCTCATCCCCCTTTATCCCCCTTCTCCCAATATCGGGAGAAGGGGGATTTGAGTTTTGAGGGACACCCTCAAACTCCCGCCAAAGGGGCTTCGCCCCTCTGGACTCCCCGTGCCGCAACGGGGCTTGAAAAATGAAAAGGCCTTGAGAGATGCGCTCCACTGCCCTTACCACTTTGGTACAGCTGTTAGGCAGGAGTATCCTCAACCCCGTGGTCTTTGATATAGTCAACGGCGTCCTGGACCGTTACAATTTTCTCTGCGTCCTCGTCAGAGATTTCAAAGGGGTGGTCTCCCTCCGAGAACTCCTCTTCTAATGCCATTATCAGCTCCACTAGGTCCAGGGAATCTGCATTTAGGTCATCTACAAATGAGGCGTTAGGCACTACCTGATTCTCTTCAACTCCTAGTTGTTCTGCCACTACCTTCTTTACCTTTTCGAAAACGGTCGGCACGTATCACCTCCCACTCGTAACCTGATGGATAGTCCTCGACCCTGGGATGGCAGCCATTAGGTTTCCAAGAACCCCGTTAATGAACGAGGAGGAATGCGCAGAGCCAAAACGCTTGGCCAACTCTACCGCCTCATTTATCACAGCTTTTGGCGGTGTCTTATTATGGAACAATATCTCAAAGATGGCAATACGCAGGAGGTTTCTGTCCACCGCAGCCATCTGCTCCACTGGGAATTGCCTTGCATACCGGCCGATGAGATCGTCTATGCCATGCCGCTGAGTCAGCACCCCTTTCAGTAACTCGTTGGCGAAGGGCAGGGCGCTTGCGGACAGAGACTCCTCCTCTGCCAGGCGAGCCAGAGTCCGATAGGGGTCATGGCCGGTGGCATCCATTTCATAGAGGCACTGCATTACAACTTTGCGGCTTTTCCGCCTTGGGCTAGTCATGTTATCTATTAGGACATAGCCAGGCCGCCGTCTACGCCTAGTACCTGGCCAGTTAAATAGCGGGCCTGTTCCGATGCCAGGAATACCACTGCACTGGCCACATCCTCAGAGGAGCCAAAATATCCCATAGGGATCTGCCTTACAATTCCCTCCTTCAACGCCTCCTTAAGTTTAGCAGTTAGATCCGTCTCTATGAAGCCCGGAGCTATTGCGTTTACCGTGATGTTCCTGGATGCAACCTCCCGGGCAACGCTCTTGGTAAATCCGATGAGTCCTGCCTTGGCTGCGGCATAGTTAGCCTGTCCCGGATTCCCGATATTAGCCACAACGCTGGATATGTTGATGATTCTGCCCCAGCGGTTTTTGAGCATTGGCCTCAAGGCTGCGCGGGTACAATAAAAGGCCCCATTCAGGTCCACAGCCAGGACCTCTTGCCAATCGACGTCAGACATCCTGATAAGTAGAGAGTCTCTGGTTATCCCAGCGTTGTTGATCAGAATGTCAAGCCGCCCATAGGTGGATAATACAGAGTCTATCAAGGCGTCAGCCTCTGGCGCTTTGGAGACGTCCCCTGGCAGGGCGACTGCCTCACCAGAAGCCTCTTTAATCCTTGTCACCACCTCTTGAGCTGCCGAGAAGCTGGAGATGAAGTTCACTGCTACTTGGGCACCCGCCCGGGCCAGCTCTAAGGCGATAGCTTTCCCTATGCCACGGGAGCCGCCGGTAACGAGCGCCACCCTGGGGGAGGTGAATCTATTCATCCCTGGCGCTCAGAGGTGTGTGCCGCTTAGTCCTCAGTAGCCGCCTTTTAAGGCCTCTGACGCATTTATGGCCTCTACGGTTCTGTCTAATCTCTTTAGCAGCCCAGATAATACCCTGCCGGGGCCTAGCTCGATGAAGGTGGAAACGCCTGCAT
>Ga0137829_10300651_pt1 | contig 14110 bp, 11 predicted proteins | sample OV2TP2_FD_97737 | JGI IMG/M metagenome (GOLD analysis project Ga0137829, IMG submission 97737) | reverse complement strand
CACCGATATCAAACAAAAATTTATTCCAAAAACGAGAATACAACACATGGAGCGTGGTATGTTCCATACCGCCGTTGTACCACGTAACGGGCATCCAATAATTAAGCGGGCACGCGAGATATTGTTTCAAAAATTCAATCTTTTCCGCATCCGCTTTGGCGTCGCGCGTTTCCGGGAATGTTTCGCGCAAAAAAAGATAATGCCGCAACATGTACATAGGCGACGCGGTACGGAAGGAAACACCCCACAACCACCCGCGTTCCGCGCGTTCTAAATCATAGCGATGCAATATCTGTTCCTGTCCATGACGCAAATGAGTATACAGATCCCCTTCCAGCGGCGTGGCGGGACAAATTTCTATCTGACATCCGTCTTTTTCCATGCGATTCCATCCGTTGTGCTCCTCATGGACAACAAATCCGTCCGCGCGCAAAATATCCAACAAACGCTCAAAATCCTTACCCTGCACAAACATATCAATATCGTGCATGTGGCGCCACAGTTTGCGATCCAACCCATTCAACATCATGGAGCCGGCAAGCCAAAACGGAATATCGGCGGAACCACACAGCGCTTTTACATGTTTCAAAAGCGCGAACAAGCGTTTGTCCAAATCATTTGGTTGTATTTCATCGCGATGCCACTCCGCGTGGTTGAAAAACTGATCATCCCGCGGGGCAGCGTAGCGCATAAAATACCAACTGGATCCAGCCCAGTTCGGCATGGTATCAGTTTCACGCGTTGCAGGGCCGCCGCACTGCGGGCACACGGTCTTTACCCATGTGGTAATTTTTGCGAGCGGGCTCTCACCCGTATCGGCCACCTCGTATTTTTTAATTTCGGGCAAACGAAGCGGCAGTTCTTTTTCCGAAAGTGGAAACCAGCCATCACCGTATTTACTTTTTTCTTTACACTTTTCGCAGTGCACCACGGGAATGGGCTCGCCCCAGTAACGTTGGCGCGAAAATACCCAATCACGCAATTTATATTGCACCTCGCGCGATCCAACACCGTGCTCTTCAAGCCAGGTAATAATTTTTTGTTTTGCTTCAGAAGTTGGCAGGCCGTTCAAAAAATCCGATTCAATGTTGTGTCCATCTTCCAGAAACGCTTCCTTCAAAACCGGACAGCTTTGTTTTGGGTAATGCGGGCACGTCACAATCTTCATGGGGAGTTTGTATTTTTTCGCGAATTCAAAATCCCGCTGATCGTGCGCCGGCACCGCCATAATCGCGCCAGTGCCGTATTGCGGCAATACATAATCCGCAATCCAAATTGGGATGTCTTCATCGGTCAGCGGATTACGCGCCAGAACACCCTTTATTTCAACACCGCTTTTTTCTTTTGCCAAATCCGTGCGTTCAAGATCGGACTTCTTGCGCGCGGCAGCAATGTATTTTTGCACTTCCTTGCCGTTGGTTATCTGCGCGCGGCATTTTTCTATCAACGGATGTTCCGGCGCGATGACCATGTACGTGGCGCCAAAAACCGTATCCGGCCGCGTGGTGAATACTTCCAAAAAATTCTGATAATGCTCCTCGCCAAATTCCGGCTCTTGTATGTCCGGCAGAGGAAATTTAATGCGCGCGCCCTCGGATCGTCCTATCCAATTGCGTTGTTGAATTTTAACCGGCTCAATGTAATCCACATACTGCAAATCATCAATAAGGCGATCCGCATATTGCGTAATACGAAGCATCCACTGTTCTTTGTCTCGCTTTTCCACCGGCCCGCCGCAACGCTCGCATGCGCCGTTCACCACTTCTTCATTGGCCAACCCAATTTTACACGACAGGCACCAGTTGATCGCGGCCTTGGCTTTATAGGCCAACCCCTGTTTAAATAGTTGCAAAAAAATCCACTGCGTCCATCGGTAATACGCCGGATCCGTGGTATCTACTTCGCGCGACCAATCAAAACCAAACCCAAGCGCCTTCAGTTGTTTGCGGAAATAGGCAATATTTTCACGCGTGGTCTTAGCCGGATGCGTGCCGGTCTTCACCGCGTACTGTTCCGCCGGCAAACCAAACGCATCCCAGCCAATGGGAAACAGCACACTAAACCCGTCCATCCGTTTTTTACGCGTGACCACATCAAGCGCGGTGTAACTGCGCGGATGTCCCACATGGAGCCCGGCGCCAGATGGGTACGGAAATTCAATCAGGCCGTAAAACTTCGGCTTGATGGCGTCATCGGACGCGGTAAAAGTGCCGTGTTTTTCCCAAAACGCTTGCCACTTCTTTTCTATTTTTTTAAAATCGTAGGCCGAATGCGACATAGGTCTATCGTATCAAAATTGCGTCAAAGAAAAAAGGGGAGCACAACCAGCCGAGCAGACCCTTGGGGGGAAGGGGTTACTCTAAGCCGGCTGTGCTCCCGCCCCCATACCATACCTTATAGCCGGACAGATGTCAAGCGCTTAAGCGCAAGGGCAAATGCCGCCGTGCGGAGGTTGACCTGTTTCTCCTGTGCCAACTGCCAGATGGCATTAAAATTATTTATCATGATGGGCTTGAGTTTTGCGAACACCTGTTCCTCGATCCACCGCTCCCCTTGCATATTTTGGTTCCATTCAAAATATGAAACGGTGACGCCGCCGGCGTTCGCGAGCACATCCGGCACCACGGTGACGCCGCGTTCTTTCAATATCACATCCGCTTCCGGCGTGGTGGGGCCATTTGCAAGTTCTAAAATAATTTTTGCCTTTATGCGCGGCGCGTTGTCTTTGGTAATAACATTTTCAAGCGCCGCGGGGATGAGCACATCACCATTAATTTCAAGGAGCTGTTCATTGGTGATAGTGGCAGCGCCGGGAAATCCAACAACGGTTCCGTTTGTTAGTTTAAAGATGGCAACCGCATTCGGATCCAAGCCGTCTACATTTAAAATGCCGCCCTGTGAATCCGAAACCGCGACAATATTCATACCTGCCGCGTGACAGAGCGTAGCCATCACGGCGCCAGCATTACCAAAACCTTGTATGGCAACACGAGCGTCGACCATCGGCAAACCAATTTTTTCCAACGCGGCTTGCAGCACATAAAAACCGCCCTGCGCCGTTGCGGTGTCGCGACCCGCGCTGCCGCCATCGGCAACCGGTTTACCGGTTACCACGGCACGGCATGTCGGGCCGGGCGCCAATGCGCAATACTCATCCGCAAACCACGCCATCATTTCCGGTGTGGTGTTCACATCAGGCGCCGGCACGTCACGCTCCGGCCCAAAAAATTCCGCGCCAGCTCGCACATAACCGCGCGTGAGCCGCTCCAATTCACCCGAAGATAATTCCTTAGGATTCACGATAACGCCGCCCTTGCCGCCACCCATCGGAATATCCACCACCGCGGTTTTAATCGCCATCAAAAACGCAAGCGCCTTTACTTCATCCACATCCACATTCGCGTGATACCGAATCCCGCCCTTATACGGCCCGCGCCGTGAGTTATATTGCACGCGGTACCCCTTGAACACTTTTTGTGTTCGATCGTCCATGGTGACCGGAATATCAAATTCATGGATGTGTTCCGGAGCGCGAAGCGCATCAACAACAGCCGGGTCAATCCCGGCTATTGCGGCGGCGCGGTCAAGCTGTTGCATGGCATTGGAGAACACAGATATCACAGAACTATCAGTATACCACTAGGGTGAAATCCGATCGAGGCCTCGCATGGTATATTTGTACCACCCGGGCCGCAAAAGTTGTGAACCAGCCGCGTCAAAATCATCGTTCCGCGACTGCCACACCACGGTGTTGGATTCAATACAGAACGAAATCTCAAATCCATCTTTATTCTCATACCCATACGGCGCCTGCGTGCCGCAAAGATGCGTGTTCATCTGCGCGTCCGGCGCGGGCTGGATACAGATTACGCCAGGAAGTGTGCCGCACTCCGCCAGAGGCACCTTGCGAAAGTTATTATTCAATTCATCCGTGGCGTACACCCAATCCGCGCCCTTCGTTCCAAGCAACCACTTGCCATAGACCTGCGGCGCCCCTTGCCCCTCGCTCAAAATAACATTGTGCAAAAATGGAATAATTACGCCCTGAATGCCGGCAAGACGTTCCTCGTCACGCAAGCGCGCCATGCGCTCGCGATCATTCCAATTCGGATCGGTTGCTTCATACAACGCCGCGGTGCTCACCTCGCGTTCTTTAGCTGAAAACCACGTTTCCGGAAACACCAAACCGCCAAACTGATACTGCGGCAACCACGACGACGGAATCTCTTTAATCTTACTCACCCACTCGCGTCCAAAATGTTTGGCGGCGGTTCCTTCACTCACTATCGGCCGCAGTACGCGACTGCGCGTCACCACATACACCGCCGGATCATCCGGCACTTTCACCAGCGTGCCGGGCGCATAGGGCACCGTGCCGAGAAGCGGTAGGAGCGATAAGCTTGAACCGGTCATGTAGGTCACTGCCGCGCTCGCCAATCCCCATGACGCTTTAATATCCTCGCGTGGAATAACCCATCGCGTGCCCGCGCTTGCCGTTGCATCCGGCGCCATCACCGCATCGCGGATATAGTACGGAAAATCTCCATCACACTTTGCTAAAAACGGATCCGCGGCACACGCCGCAACCATCGGTACGGTTATCGCAAAAACGAAAAAGAGCACGAGCCCCCCTATCATATATATGGCTCGCCGCATAGCATTATTTTAAGAAATAAAATTTCCCTATTTATTTTCAGCAATAAACGTTTCCAACTTCTCGCGGCTCACACCACCGACCATCTTACCCGCTTCGCGTCCCTGTTTAAATAAAATAAACGTCGGAATGCTCAAAATACCATATCGTGTGGCCACATCACCATGATCATCTACATTTAACTTGCCAATCTTAATACCCTTATCTTTATACACCTCCGCGAGTTCGGCAATCACCGGAGCCATTTGTACACACGGCCCGCACCACGAAGCCCAAAAATCAACGAACACCGGCACGTCGCTTTGCAGGACTTCTTTTTCAAAATTATCAGTGGTAAGTTCAACGGTTGATTCGGCCATACGATCAAAGTAATTAGGATAATGTTTTTGTCCGTTCCGTCACGGTGTAAAACTCAAGCGCATCGCCTTCCGCCGCCTCCACGCGCCCTTCAATACCAACGCCGCATTCTGAACCGCTTGGAATTTGCTTGGCTGCCGTCCGACCCATTTGCAAACTCACCAGTTTTCCTTCACCAACCAGCTCACCCTTCCGCTTCACCCGCACGCGCAAACCAGCCACTATTGTACCATCTTCCACGCGAATGCCAAGGGTCTGTGATTTTTTCTCTGTCCGGAATATCTGAAGCACATTCCCACGCGCTACCTCCGTCACCACGGTCTCTTTTTCCAGCAATTTTTCCGCTTCATCGCGCACCATGCGCAATAAATCATAAATAATGTCAAACGTGTGTAATGTCACGGACTGTTCGCGCATGACATCTTCAGCAATCGGTGTGGCGCGAACCTTAAAACCAAGGAGGAGCGCACCGGCAGACGCCGCGCGATGCACATCATCATCTGTGATATTTCCCAGGCCCTTACCCGTCACGCGCACACCCACTTCCCCATATTGCATCTTTTCTAATTCACCAATAATCGCTTCAAGCGAACCCAACACATCGGCCTTCACAAAGACCGACAAATACTTTCGCGCTTCGTCCGTTTGTTCCTGACTCGCCGACACCACCACACGCTCCGCGCCCTTCTGCGCGAGACGTTTTTGTTTCACATCAATCAGTGTTGCGGTTGCGGCCTGCGCCACATCTAAAATATCGCCAACGCCCGGCGCCACTTTGAATCCTAAAATTTTAACCGGCATTGAGGGTGGCGCTTCCATCACCTCGTGACCCAAATAATCTTTCATCGCGCGCACCTTGCCATAGCGTTCGCCCTGCAACACCAAGGGATCGCCGGCCCGAAGGGTACCTGCCTGCACGAGTAACGTTGCCACGGGCCCTTCGCCTTTGTCCACATGCGACTCAATAATGGTGCCAATCGCTGGACGCTCCGCATTGGCGCGAATGGCGCTGGCGTTAACATCGGCAACCAAAAGCACCACATCCAGCAGTGTATCAATGTTCAATTTTTCACGCGCGGAAATAGGAACCACCGGCACCGTGCCGCCCCAATCTTCCGGCTGTACACCATGAGCCGCGAGCGCGGTTTTTACCTTGTCCAAATTTGCGTCTTCTTTATCAATTTTATTAATCGCCACCACAAACGGCAATTTTGCCGCGCCAATAATTTTAATGGCTTCAATGGTTTGCGGTTGCACTCCGTCATCAACCGCCACTACCAAAATAGCAATGTCAGCAACTTTGGCGCCGCGTGAACGCATAACCGTAAATGCCTCATGTCCCGGCGTGTCAATAAACGTTAACGCGCGCGAGGAACCATCGGGAGAACGCCATATCGTTTGATACGCGCCAATGTGTTGGGTAATACCGCCACTCTCGCCTTCCATAACATTAGTATGACGAATAGCATCAAGTAAACGAGTTTTCCCATGATCAACATGCCCCATGACCACCACCACCGGCGGACGCGGCGTTAATTTTTCTGCATCCTCTCCCTGCAGAGCACGTTCAAGCTCCGTGGTTTCTCCATCAAACAGTGGCGTTTCCGTTGCAACCTCCGCCTCAACCGTAAAACCCAATTCACCCGCAATAATGGTAGCCGTATCGCGATCAATGCGTTCGTTCTGCGCGGCGAGCACGCCATTCTTCATGAGTTCGGTAATCACGTGTGTCACCGGAAGTTGCAATTTATCCGCAAATTCACGCACGGTTAACACCGGCGGCAAGAGCACCGCCGCGCCTTGTTCACGCCGCACACTCTTTTCTTCTGCCCGCCGCGCTTCTGCCTCCGCCGCAGCGCGACGTCGGAGCTCACGCTGAATGGCCGGCCATTGCCGCGTAATCTGTTCGGCCACGCGCGTATCTACTTTCACCGCCTTCAGACCAATATCAAAACCAAATTCCGGCAATACTTGCCGTAATTCGCGTGGATTCGCGCGTAATCGTCTGGCTAACTCCGATACATTCATGACAATACCCTAAAAGTAATACCCGAAGTTTAGCGGAATTAAGCCAATTCGTCAAATCCCGCCATTGACTGATTGGGGGGCGCCACGTAGAATAAGAAATCAGAAGGAGGTACCCATGCCCTATGGCCGTTATCCGCGCAGTGCTTTTTGATCTTGATGGTGTCTTGGTTGACGCCCCAGATTGGCACTATGAAGCGCTTAATCGCGCGCTTGGCCTTTTTGGATTTACCATCACCCGCAAGGAACACGAGAACTATTACAACGGCCTGCCCACCAAACGCAAGTTGGAAAAACTCACGCAAGATAAAGGACTGTCGCCGTCGCTCCATGCCTTCATCAATGAAATGAAGCAGGTCTTCACGCTGGAGTGTATTCACCGCGATTGCCATCCGGAGTTTGCCAAACAAATCATGATGAAAACACTGAAAAAGCGCGGGCTGCAGATTGCCGTCTGTTCAAACGCCATTCGTAAAACCATTGAAGTGATGCTGGAGCGGGGCATGCTCATGCCCTACATTGATCTTATTTTGAGCAATCAAGATGTGGTCAAAAACAAACCAGATCCTGAAATGTATCACACGGCCATGCAGCATTTTGCGGTGGCGCCGGAGGAAACGATTATTGTGGAGGACTCGCCGCACGGCATTGAAGCGGCGCGGACGTCAGGCGCACACGTGATTGTGGTGCGGAACGCCACTGAAGTGCATCTTAATATTTTTAGTCATCATTTTCCTGATCTCTAATATGCTCAACATTGTGGTCCCCATGGCGGGACTGGGTAAACGATTCGCGGATAAGGGGTACACATTCCCCAAACCACTCATAGAAATTAAAGGTCGTCCGATGATTGAATGGGTGGTGCGCAATCTCACGCCCGCCTGCGAACACCGTTTTATTTTTGTGTGCCGCCGCGAGCACTATGACCAGTACAACCTCCACGGTCTCCTGCGTCTGGTGACACCCAACTGCGAAATCATCGTTATTGACAGCCCTACCGAAGGCGCCGCATGCACGGTGCTCTTAACGCGCGACTATATCGACAATGACGATCCGCTCATGATCGCGAATTCTGACCAGTACATTGATGGCGACATCAATCATTTCGTGAACGACGCTCTGCAAAGCGGCAAAGACGGACACATCATGATTTTCAAAGCGACCCATCCCAAGTGGTCATTTGCCAAGGTTGATCAAAACGGCAACGTGACGGAAGTCGCGGAAAAAAATCCCATCAGCGACAACGCCACGGTGGGTATCTACTATTATCGCTCGGGAAAATTCTTTGTGGAAGGCGCGGAATCAATGATCAGAAAAAATATTCGCTGCAATAATGAATTCTATGTATGTCCGGTGTACAATGAAATGATTTTAAATGATAAAACCATCGGCGTGCACCTCATCCAACGCGATAAAATGTACGGCTGGGGCACGCCGGAAGATTTGGATTACTTCCTGCAAACGGATCGCTATAAAACACTCTCACTCTAATGTCCTACCATGAATTCACCACGTACGCCACCTGGGATCGCACGCCATTTTTTGCGCTGGCCAAAAAATACGCCGAGGGGAAACAGACGGTGGTAGATATTGGTCCCGGCAATGATGGTTTTGCGCGGCATCTTGGCAGAACGGACATCCACTTACTTGAGGGAAATTCCGCCTCCTATGAACAACTAAAAACGCGTTATCCAAACGCGTGTCTCTATCACGCGCCGGATGTGCTCCCCTTTGCAGCTGACACGGTTGATTTTATTCACCTCTCGCATGTGGTGGAACATCTAGAAAACGAAGCGCTGTATAAACTGCTCAAAGAACTTGATCGCGTGCTTGCGCCGAATGGCATTCTTGCCATCTCCGCGCCGCTTGCGCATCCGGATTTCTACAATGATCTTTCGCATGTAAAACCTTATAACCCGGGAGTATTTTTGAAATACCTGGTGAACGGCGATGCCACCTGCGCCACCCGGCCGCTTATCAGCGCCCGCTACACCAAAGAAGAACTGGTATTTCGTCACACACCGACAGCACTTTTTCCTCTCCGCGCGTTTAACAATCGCCTCATGCGTTTTTGCGCCTACGCCTGCCGCGCGCTCGCAATAAAACTGGGGTTTCGCGTGTATGAACGTACCGGCTTCACACTTATTCTCCGAAAAACACCATGAAACTCGCCATTCAAAATCCACATCGCACCGCCGGCTACGGCGATATTGGCATTCATAATTATGTGGTTGATTTCATTCGGAACGAGCGCCCCATCATCTACCTGACAAAAAAATTGTTTTACCTTGACTGGCTCCGCTTTGTGCGCAAAAACCATCTAACCCTCGAAGATTACACGGTTATATTTTCCATCAAAACATTAAACGCTAACGCGGACGTCCTCTTGAATTTTAGCGGCCAGACAACCGTGGAAGAAAACGCCATGCCAAAGGACTACGCCGGTCTCAAAATTGCGCACGTCATGGATTACATGTCCCAGGCAACAGAAAACCACGCCGCGCTCCGCGCGCAAGGCGTTGACTATGTGTTTGGGTACGCCACGCATGATAAACACTGCGCTTTTTTCCAAACCTACTACCCCTCATATGTGGACCGCGTCATTCCCGTGCCGTTTGGTTTTCATCCGCGCTTCACCAACCAAAAACCATTTGCGGAGCGCGCACGCATGGTTGCCGCCCTGGGTTCCGTGTCTGTCTTTGGCAGCCGTCTCCATGGCGTTCCCTTCCGCGAGGCGGTTGATTTTTTCCTGTTCAAGCAACACGAACCGTTCATGCACAAATTCCGCCGCATGCTTCAAGAACGCGAACGTGAATTTGCGCACGTTATGGTGAGCCGACTCCCCCACTATCCGCAAGAATCGGATTTCAAATATGACCTTGTTGCTGAACTCAACGCGTATCAACTCTTTACCTCATGCGAGAGTTTGTTCTATTTCCCGGCCGCCAAAACATTTGAAGGACCCGCCGCCGGATCCGTGCTCGTCTGTTCAGAACACCCGTGCTTCACGGATCTTGGTTTTCAAGACGGCGTGAACTGCATTACGCATAAAGAATTTGACACCGCTGATTTTCGCGCCAAAGTGGAAGCCGCCCTCGAAAATCAAGAAAAACTTGCCGCCATCGCGCACGCAGGCACCGCGCTCGTCCGCGAACGGTACAGCCACAGCGCTATTGCCAAGGCCATTGTCGCCTCATGCGCGGAGCTTCTTGACACGCGCCGGCCCGCGTGATATCATAGGGATATACTTTTAACTAACCACACTGATACGTACCGATAGAGCATGCGAATGACGGCTGACTTTCTCTACGCATTTTCCGATGTTTTCTCTCGCTACTACAACGTCAACCACATAAACGTCCCGATTCAATCGGGGTCTCTTAGCATTTCCTAGTCGCATCATCCTCTTCGCACGCGTATCGGTTCCTTTCATTCTATGGAAACGATACTCCCTATTTTGGTAAGCGCCTTCATCATGGGCGCCGGTATTGGTATTGGCTATATTATCCGAAAATACGTCGCGCAAGCCCGCGCTAATTCCGTTGAAGCCCGCGCGGAAGCGCTCTTGACGGAGGCAAAAAATCAACAGCAGGAGCTCATCATGCGCGCCAAAGAAAAGGCGATTGTATTTCTTGAGGAGAGCAAAAAAGAAGAAGAAACCCGTCGCAACGAAATCCGCGGGCTCCAAGATCGTCTGGAAAAACGTGAAGGACTTTTTGACGAAAAACTCATTGAGTTCCAAGAAAAACAACAGCGGCTCCAAGAAAAATCTACCCAATTGGATACCGAACGCGCGCGCGTTGAAGCATTAAAAACAGCGCAGGTAACGGAACTGGAACGGGTGGCAAAATTATCGCGTGACGAAGCGCGCGACCTTTTGATGCGGCGCGTGCAAGAAGAATTGCAGGAAGATCTTGCAGTGCGCGTCATGAAACTGGAACGTGAATCCAGCGACATCTTTGAACAAAAAGCCAAGCGCATCTTGAGCGATACCATCCACCGCATCGCGTCTTCACACGCCGCGGAAGTAACCACCTCCATCGTGCAATTACCGAGTGAAGACATGAAAGGCCGCATCATCGGCAAAGAGGGGCGCAACATTAAAACGCTTGAACGCATCACCGGCTGTGATCTTATTGTTGACGATACGCCGGAAGTTATCACCATCTCAAGCTTTAGCCCCATCCGCCGGCAGGTGGCAAAACTCGCGCTTGAAAAACTGATTGAAGACGGCCGCATTCAGCCGGCGCGCATTGAAGCATTTGTGGAAGACGCCAAAAAAGACCTGGCGCGCGACATGAAAAAATCGGCGGAAGAGGCGCTGTATGAATTAGGAATTACCGGCCTTGATCCAAAACTTGTCATGATTATCGGACGGTTGAAATATCGCTACAGCTACGGCCAAAATAATATTATGCACGCGAAGGAAGTGGCAAACTTGTCCGCGCTCTTGGCTGAAGAACTTGGTGTTGATCGCGCGCTCGCGCGGAAAGCCGGCTTCCTCCATGACATTGGCAAGGCCATTGACCATGAAACCGAGGGTGGCCATCCGGAAATTGGCTATCGCATTCTCTTGAAATTCGGCCTGCCGGAAGAGATTGCCTACTGTTGCATTGCGCATCACGAAGATAAGCCAAAGACGCTCCTGGGCGCTATTGTGAAAGCGGCGGACGCCATTTCCGGCGGACGGCCGGGCGCGCGTCGCGATTCCTACGAACAATACATCACGCGATTGCAGGATCTTGAAAATATCGCCACCGGTTTCACGGGCGTTGATAAAGCATACGCCATTCAAGCCGGGCGCGAGGTGCGCGTGTTTGTCAACCCGCATAACATTGACGATTACGCGGCGTACACGCTTGCCAAAGACATCGCGCGCAAGATTGAGCAAGAAATGCAATACCCGGGTGAAATTCGCGTCAGTGTGATCCGCGAAACGCGGGTTATTGAATATGCTAAATAACATAGTGTATACTATCCCTATAATCATCTACCTATGAACAAAGCAGAACTTGCCGCTCGGATTGCCGAAAAGGTCGGCATCTCTAAATCACAAGGAGACGCCGTGGTTGCCACCCTTGTTGAAATTGTCATTGACACGCTCAAATCTGGCGGCGAAGTAACGATCGCCGGTTTTGGCGAATGGAGCGCGCGCACGCGCGCCGGACGCGTGGGCGTTAACCCCCAGAAACCAACGGAAAAAATACAGATTCCGCCGGTTCGCGTGGCGAAATTCAAGGCCGGCAAAGTGTTGAAAGAATCACTGAAAGCGCAGAGCGCACAGCGGCCGGCTGCACAACCATCGCCACAGCAATAATCAAAGAGTCCCGATGTATCGGGACTCTTTGATTTACGAAATTACTGCCCACCACTCAACGCACTTGACAAAAAGACCGTGATGCGATAGCATAGAAAAGTCCCGATCGAATCGGGATATTTGACAACGAAACAAGGAGAGACCGCCATGCGGGTAATCCTCGCCATTGACTGGATGAATAACCTTGCACGCGCCCATACGGTGCTTGATCACGGAAAGCATACCGCCATCAAATATCCGGGCGACGCGGTGAGAAATAGGTCACGACCCCATCAGCCATCTCTGGTGTACCCTGAACGCATGCTCGCCGCTTTTCTTGGCAAGGCAAGGAAACTTACTGGCAATGACGCGGAGATCATCGGCAGGGTGTACACCAGTGTGCAACGGCAGGGCGCGATTGCGTTTAACGTACTGACCGAGGCCTGCTATGCGTTTGACTTCAGTCTCTTAACCGCACCAGCGCGAATCCGTCCGTCTGACCCGCGTGAACCGTGGGCCGCGGAACCGGATCCCGTTGATGCGGTCATGATCAAAGACATTCGTGAACTCATGCGGTCAGGCGATGTGGCGAAAGTATTCCTCTGTAGCGCGGACCAGGATTTTCTTGACTTGGCAACTGACCTTGCAAAGAAGGGAATCGACGTGCGGGTTCTTACCATCGCCAATATCTATAATCCGAAAAAGCCACTTGGGAACGTGCGAAACACCATCCGAGAAGCGGTGGTAGGAGTACATGGGGTTGATCCGACGAATCTCTGTTTTAACGAGCACAGCGCACTCACCGTTCGTGATGCGCTGGCACGAGCGCAGCAAGATCACATCATCAATGAATTTTTCAACGCGGCAATCGCAACCATCGCGGCACTCTCCACCCCTGAAGCAAAGCTCTCCGTGGATGAGTTGACCGGACGCGCCTGGCGCGCGCTCTTGAACCCATGGGTGACATACGGATTTACGAAAATGCTCCTCAACCGACTGATTCTCTTCCTCATGGATTCAACGCATCCACGCAAGGAGGAGGGGTATCTTGATGGTTCACGCACCACTGACGCACGAGACGAAACGGGCGCACTCACGTCAAAACACTATCTCGTCTGGGAACATCGCAATCAGAGCGGGGCACCATAAACCGGTGCCTTTTTTTGTATCATTTTTACGATTGCTGTTTGATATTGGTGACCCCTGCGAGAATCGAACTCGCGTTACCAGGATGAGAACCTGATGTCCTAGCCACTAGACGAAGGGGCCGTTGTGGAGATAAAGATAGCGTGCAAAATCCATTGTGTCAAGTCTTGCGATAGATCTCCCGCGGATGACCGAGCCTGAAAACGCGGACTTGAGAGTGCCTCTAGATCTTCAAGAATTTCATCCAACTCATCATTAGAAAAGAAAAATCCAATAGTTTTTGAACCGCGCATCACACGCGTCACTCCCCGAAGCGCTTTCGATGGGTTTTTTTTGCACTTCACGAATAGACGCCTTACCACATGTCAATACCTACCTATCCGCCCAGCTCTTATCCATCCGCACCAATAATTCTTCTGCGCGGAGCGGTTCTGCCATCACCTCTTTCACTATTTTCTCCATGCGCGCCACTTGTGATCCTTTTATCAAAATCACGTCACCTGGTTCCAACTTTTCCTGCAAAAACAATCCCGCCTCGTCACTCGTTGAAAAATCTGCAACACAATGTTCTTTCATACCGGCCTCTTTTGCCGCCCTGCCAATTTCTTTCCCAAGCTCGCCAACCGTAATCA
>Ga0137829_11352865_pt1 | contig 14168 bp, 17 predicted proteins | sample OV2TP2_FD_97737 | JGI IMG/M metagenome (GOLD analysis project Ga0137829, IMG submission 97737) | reverse complement strand
ATATTTTCAAACAAGCCGACCCTTGCTATTCAAGGATTCGGGAATGTGGGGGGCAATATGGCGCGGCTGGCCGTCACGCAAGAATTCAATTATCCCGTAGTGGCAGTGAGTGATAAGCGTGGCGGTTTGTACGCGCCACAAGGTTTGGATGTGCCGGCAGTGCTCAATTGGGTTGAGGAACATCATACGGTGAAAGGGTTCCCTTCCGCGGATGCGATTTCCAACGAAGAGTTGCTGCTGTTGCCGGCGGATGTATTGGTTCCGGCAGCGCTGGAAAATCAAATTACGGCACGGAATGCGCCACGGCTTCAAGCGCGGTTTGTTGCAGAGCTTGCGAATGAAGCTATAACACCGGATGCCTATGATATACTGGCGGACAGGAATATCCCTGCGCTTCCCGGCATTGCGGCAAACGCAGGCGGCGTGATTGTGTCGTTTCTGGAGTGGTCGCGCAATCGCGGAGAGCGTTGGCATGAAGTCAATTCTGATCTTCTTGAAAAGTATGCCGAAGAAGAGCTTGGCAAAATTATGCGCAATGTAATTACGAAGCTCTACCAGCGCAGCCGGCAGGATAGTCGGTCTCTGTATGAGACGGCGCATATTATGGCGCTCGAAAAGCTTCGTAAAAAGCTCAAAACAAAGCATGGCTATGCGGGTTAATGAACAGGGATATGCGCGCTTGTGTTTTTGGCGTGGAGGGAGTACGTTTTGTGTATGAAAATCAAGCGGAAACCTCCCGTTATCGTTGCCGTAAGCGGTGGGTTTGATCCCTTGCATGTGGGGCATGTGCGGATGTTTGAAGAAGCGCGCAAGCTTGGCGACAAACTGGTTGTGATCCTCAACAACGACAACTGGCTCAAGAAAAAGAAAGGATTTGTATTCATGCCGCAGCGAGAGCGTAGAGAGCTTATCGCCGCGCTTGCTGTTGTGGACATGGTGATTATAACGAAGCATCCGAAAAACCCGGACGATATGAGCGTCTGCGAGGCGTTGGAGCGCGTACGTCCGCATGTGTTCGCAAATGGCGGAGACCGTACCCAAAAGAACATTCCTGAAGTTGCAATTTGTAAAAAAATAGGATGCAAAATGGTTTTCAATATCGGCGAAGGCGGCAAAGTGCAATCAAGCTCATGGCTTCTGGCGGCATTTCGCGATAACGCGCCTTGTTCCTGCGGCAGCGGGAAGAAGTATAAAAAGTGCCATGGACAATGATAAACAACAACGCGGCGTTCTCTCTATCGTCGCAACTCCTATCGGCAACATGGAGGACATCACGCTCCGGGCGCTTCGAGTGTTGAAAGAAGTTGATGTTGTTTTTGCCGAGGATACGCGTATTACAAAAAAACTGCTACGGCATTATGATGTCCCAAAACTGGTTGAACGATATGATGAGCATGTTGCGGCGCGCGCGCATGGACAGATTGCAGAAGCGTTGCGCGTGGGAAAATCTATTGCGCTGGTGAGCGACGCCGGCACGCCGGGTATTTGCGATCCGGGAGCGCGGCTGGTTGCGTATGTGTGGGAACACGCGCCGGAGACGCGCATTGTTCCCATACCAGGGCCTTCCGCGTTGATTGTGGCACTCTCTGCTTCCGGCGTTGCGGCGGAACAATTCACGTTCCTTGGCTATCCGCCGCATAAAAAAGGAAGGAAAACATTTTTTGAAGGATTACACGGCATTACGATTCGGCCCCTCATTTTATATGAATCGCCGCATCGCCTTGAGCGAACGCTTGCCGATATAAGCGCCGTGCTTGGCGGGGAAGCATCTCTTGTAATTGCCAAGGAATTGACTAAAATATACGAAGAGCTGTGGCACGGTACCTGCACCGAAGCCATGCAGTACTTTGTGGACAAGAAAGGGAAGGGGGAATTTATTTTGATTATTCCCTAAAGGTATTGATGATGGCGTTTTTGTTTTTAGGGCACCCCAGCGTGCCGCAGATTGTAAAACACACAGTAGCGGAAGTGTTTGGATTTACAGAAAAAGACGTTTCGGAAAAAATGGCGTTTGAGCGCTTTGGAGGTGAAGATATGCTGAATCTTTCTGAAATAATCTGTGAGTTAGAGCAAAGGTTTGGCGTGCAAGTTGATGATCTCGCGGAAATGCGCATACATACCGTGCGGGATCTTATAGAAGAAGTGCAAGCGGCGGTTGCCGGTAATGGCGTCTCAAAGCCATAAGTCTTGGGACCTGTGCATGGCACAGGTCTTTTTGTTATTATAATGGAGCTGTACCTATTGAGGGAGAAAAACTTGACGTACATATGAAAAAAGAAATACGCGTAAAACCAAAGGCGAAGCATGCGGGCGTGGTTGAGAAGGATGGCATTGTGGAAGTTTCCGTGCACGCGGTACCCGCAGACGGCAAGGCAAATGAAGAGATGATAGAGCTTCTGGCCGATTATTTTGAGGTTGCCAAAAACGCCATTGAAATAACCGGCGGCCATGCCTCGCGCAAAAAATACATAGAAATCCGTCCATGGCAAAAACGATAGTCATAGTTGTTGTTTTCGTGATAATCGGTGTGATAGTGTTTACGGCTTATATCCGCGAGACACAGCCGCTTAGCACGTACGAAACGAAGCATATCCGCGTGGGAACGGCGTCTCTTGAGGCGCTTGTCGCTGACACGGCCGAGAAGCGCACGCAAGGCCTAATGGGCGTCACGAATCTTGCCGAAGGCGCGGGAATGCTTTTTGAATTTCCCGATAAATCAGTTCGCAGTTTTTGGAATAAAAATACCTATATTGATCTTGACTTGCTCTGGATTGCCGATGGACGCGTGATAGGAACGTCATCCCTGCCGGCCATCACGAAGAGCGGCAGTATTGTTACGGTGTCTTCTGCAGAGCCGGTTGATATGGTTATTGAGGTTAACGCGGGGTGGGTAGAACATAAAGGGATTAGGGTTGGGGAAAAAATTTCCCCCGGGAGTTACCCGGGGGTATAAACAGAGAACTTGTTAAAAGAACTCCGTTTTATTTAGCCACAAAACCGTAATCAAAAATTTTTTTATCCTATATGGCTTTTTTAATTGCCGATATGAGTTTACAAAATTTTTGTAAACTAAATAAAACGGTTTTGCTGTATATATTATACCTGATGCAAACGGGAATGCCAGCACAAACATGTGGAAATCTTATGGCTTACCCGCAAGATAATCCTCCAGATTTTTGCCTGTTGCCGTACGTACAGCTTCGTTGACGGCAAAGGGCGTTAGTGAAAATAGCATACGTTCAGAAATGGACGCTGTCTTTTCATCGTTTATGGCAAAAATAAGCCCCGCAAACTCTCCCGTGTACGGGTCTAGCAAAATACCGCCGGAAGATCCTTTCTGTGATCCCAAACCCTGTATGGATTCAATGAAATATGCGTCGTGCGACTGCACGGTTGTCTCCGAGAATGAAAGATACAAAGCGCTGACCACCGTTTGCGAGCCCAGGAGTTCCGCCGGATAGCTGAAGGTGGAAAGGGGCCCGCCGTTGCGCACCTGATAGGAGGGCGCTATAACAAGGGATGGAAACGATGTTGCAGCTTTGGGATCTATAACATCGGTTATTTTCCATATAGCAACGTCTTTTGAGAGATTTTCCCGCGTTGACGTATCACTTGAAAAGCCGGGCGGCAGAAATACGCGCTCAGCTATGGCGAAGTTGTGCGCGGGGGATCCGCGACGAATGAGGCACGGCTCGGGGTTTTCCACTTCGGCGACATGCGCATTCGTGAGAATATATCCGTCTTCGTGTATGATAATGCCGGTTGCAATTGCAACTTCATCGCGTTCCAGTTTGCAGAAAAGATTAACTACTCGTTCCGCCGCAATGCCGTAGAGCGTTTGCTGTGGCAGGCGCTTACGCGGTTCTTGTTTTTCTGCCTCCTCCTCTTTCGGTGTCGGTATTTCCTTAACGATAGGCTTCATATTTGGCTGTATATCGGAAGTAGTACCGACGCTTGGTTTTGAGGAAGTTTGCTCGGCGGTATTTTCTTCTTCCGTTAATTGTTTAATCTCTTCCGTAAACATTGCGTCAAGCGGATCTTGCGATGGCTGCAATTTCACGGCGGCGGGAGAAGATGAGGAAACATAGGTAAGAGAAGGGGATTCAGGCGCGGCATACAAAGCAATGCCAAGGGCAATCATGCCGGCAAATAATATACTTGTATGGATCTTCTCGTTCATGTGTTTCTATTATATAGTAAACAAATCGTATTTGTCCTGTAGATAACTTCCGTATAAAATCAATGGCATGGTTGGAAATAAGCGCATAGGGGTATTTGATTCCGGTTTGGGTGGGCTTTTTTTGATGCGCTCGCTCGTGCGCGGGCTCCCCTTGTACGATTATATATATTTAGGCGACACAAAACGCGTGCCGTATGGCGGGCGGTCTGCCGATGTGGTCTATGAATTTACGCGGGACGCCATTGAATTTTTATTCCAAAGAGGCTGCGGTTTGGCGCTAGTTGCCTGTAATACGGCATCGGCAACTGCTCTTCGGCGCATTCAACAAGATTTGCTGCCTAAAATGTATCCCACCAGAAGGGTATTGGGCGTGCTGGTCCCGCTTGCGGAGGCGGTATGCGAAAAGAACTTAAAACGTGTGGGAGTGCTTGCTACCCAGGCAACCGTGGAATCGCAAGCCATTACGCGGGAGATCCAAAAACGCGCGCGGGATATTGCAGTCTATGAGCAGGCAGCGCCCTTGCTGGTACCGATTGTGGAAAGTGGGGAGTTGCAGTGGGTGGATACCGTTCTTACAGCGTACCTAAAGCCCCTGCTCCGGCGCCGCGTGGACGGCATAGCGTTGGGATGCACGCATTATCCGGTATTAAAGCGACGCATACGGCGTATTGCGGGGAAAGGTATCGTAGTTGTATCACAGGATGATTTTATAGCAGACAAGCTTGGACAATATCTGAAACGGCATCCGGAATTGGAAACGGCTCTTGGTAAAAAACGAACGCGAGAGTTTTTGATTACGGATAAAACGCCGGAGTTTGAAAAGAGGGCAAAGCAATGGTTCGGGAAGGATATACAGCTTGAAATTGTGGAGTTATAAAACATTACAAGAATGCAAAATGTAAATATCAAAATGTAAAATTATGGAAAGAAATGTTTTTGCTTCGCAAAAACATTTCCTCATTTATTTTGCATTTTGATATTTACATTTTTAATTTTGTACCGTGCATCGCTTTTACGTAAAAGGAGAACTTCACGAAGGGCCGCTTATGGTGATGGACGCAGCCATTGCGCATCAAGTACGGCATGTTCTCCGCATGCGCGCGGGCGATGAGATTGTGCTGTTCGGCGGCGGGGCGGCGGGATGGGATTTTCGCATGCGGATAGAACGCGTAACGGAGCGCATGGTTGACGGCAATGTTGTTGAGCGTATGAAAAATGAGCGCGAGCCGCGCGTGGACGTGACATTGTTTTTGTCACTCATCAAAAAAGATAAAATGGAGCTTGTGTTTGAGAAAGGGACGGAAATAGGTGTTAGTACGTTCGTGCCGCTTGTGACTGAACGATCCCAAAAACGCGGGGTGCCGGAAGACCGTGCAGAGAAAATAATAAAAGAAGCGGCGGAACAAAGCGGCCGCGCGCGCATGCCAACCATATCAACTCCGATGCCATTTGAAAATGCGGTGGTATTTACGAAAGAAAAAGGGGGGTTGAATGTGTTGGCGCATGAAAGAGAGGCGCGGCGGACGTTGAATGTAGCGCCCTCCGCAAGCAGGCGCATTACGCTCTTTGTGGGGCCCGAAGGAGGGTTTTCGGAAAAAGAAGTTACGTTGGCACGCAACGCCGGCTTCTTTGTAACATCCCTTTCCCGCCGCGTACTGCGCGCGGAAACTGCGGCCATTGTAGGCAGCTACGCGGTATTGCACCGGTTTGGGAATTAATTTACTGTTTTGAATTGCGATACTGCCACAGTATAAAAATTGTTATCGCAACAATGATGATGATAATGGAAGTCTGTATAATATCAGGATTCATGATTATTTTTTGTTATCCATCGCAATCCAAATAGCGCCTATGAGAGCGATGATGCTTGCTGCTAAATAAAATATGAGTAAGTTCATAAGTTCTTTTTTGCTGCTATTTTTGCGGTGTAGAGAAAAAGTGCTGTCAGTAGAATACCGCTTGCGAGCGTAAGCCAAGGAGTATTGGAATAGGCAATAGTAGGAGCAAAAAGTCCTATCACGAGTGAACCAAAAATAATTTTTGCTCCATTCGATAAAAGTTTATCATATTCATATATATCTGTCAACCCTTTACTTATTTCCCTGTATCGCTTACACTGGATTTATTCCGCAGTATAACGCAGATATGATATGCAAAATTTAAACCAAAAACAGCGGGATGTATTGGCAGATAAGTTGACTGATTTAGGAAACATTGCTGTCGGCTCGCTTGTTTTTGGTTATGTAGTCCGTTCAGATGCTTTCAATAGTTTTTCGCTTTTGCTGGGCATTATAATTGCGGCGGCTGCATACGTGTTTGCCATCGCTTTAGAAAATAACCAATCATCATGATTGAAATGCTATTTACGCCATTAAATTTATTTCTCTTGGGCATTCTGACGCTGATTGTCGCGTTTGGCATGTACGGATTGCTTCATCAGAGGTAAATAAAAAACCAGCCGTTTTGTCAACCCCTTTACATAGTTCCGCATATCGCTTACACTAAACCTGTTCCGCAGACAGCAGGCAAACAATAAGCCCTGCCGAGGAATTCAAGTTGTCATTCCGGGTTTGACCCGGAATCCAAGATTTTATAGTGGATCCTGAATCAAGTTCAGGATGACAAAGGGATTCGTCTGCGGTTTTAATAACGCAGATTTTTGTTTTTTTAACTTACAACTTAGTACTTACAACTTACTACTGGCTTATGGCAATCACCAGATCAAAAAAAGAGCAAACCATATCCAAGCTTTCCGATTTATTTGCGAAGGCCGAGTTGATGATTTTCCTGGGCTTTCGTGGGCTCTCGGTGGCGAAGGCGAGCGAGTTGCGCAGAAAGCTTCGGGAGGCGGGCGCTTCCTACATGGTTGCCAAAAAACGTCTGGCCCGGCTTGTTTTAAAAGAGAAATCCGTTGATATGCCGGAATTGGAAGGCGAAGTTGCCTTTATATTCAGCGGGGGCGAACTTGCCGGCGGATCGTCCGATGCCGCGCTTGCGGCGGCAAAGGCGGTACACGCGTTCGCAAAAACCAACAAGGAGGCATCGGTGCTTGGCGGTATTCTGGAAATGCATGTGGTGGATGCGGGCGTTATCACCCGCTTGGCACAGATACCGCCGCGTGAAATCCTGTTGGCGCAGGTAGTGGGCGTATTGCAGGGTCCGATGCGCGGGTTGGCCGCGGTTTTCAATGGTAACCAGAGAAAGTTAGTTACCGTATTAAAGCAAATAAGTGAGAAAGGATAGTGAAAATGCAAAATGTAAATATCAAAAATCAAAATTACAATGTAAAGATAAAAAATGCTGAATTTTAAATTTTGAATTGTCATTTTTCATTTTGATTTTTGCATTTTAAATTATGGTCGAATCATATATCCGTATAGAATTAAATAATTATTATGTCAGACGAAAATAAAAATCCGCCAGCTGGCGGAGAAGTTCCGGAGAAATTCAAGGATCTTGTCTCTGAAATAGAAAAGATGAGCGTCTTAGACCTCTCGGAGCTTGTTAAAGTGCTGGAAGAGAAATTTGGCGTCTCATCTGCCATGCCCATGATGGCCATGCCTTTAGCGGCGGCAACGGGCGGCGAAGGCGGCGGCGAGGCGGCTGTGAAAACCAGCTTTAACGTCGAAATAAAAGAGGCCGGCGGCCAAAAGATACAGGTTATCAAAGTTCTTCGCGAAGTAACCGGCTTGGGCCTCAAAGAGGCGAAGGATCTCGTGGATGCCGCGCCCAAAGTAGTAAAGGAAAACGCTTCCAAAGAAGAAGCTGATGAACTCAAAGGAAAACTGGAGGCGGCGGGAGCAACGGTGGAGTTAAAGTAACTTATAAAAGCAAGAAGCAGGGTATAGTAAGCCCCGCTTTTGTTGTTTAGGGTGATGCAAACATACTGCAAAATTAAAAGTGCAAAATTCAAAATTTTAAACTTTGAACTGCAACTTTGCACTTTGAATTTTAGGCATACATATGCTATAGTATCTGCGTTATTGTTTTTTAGAGCATGTTATTTCTATGGGCTTACTAGAAAAACTATTCGGTTCCCACGCGCGGATAAAGATGCTCAAACTCTTTTATCTAAATCCCGAACAGGTATTTCCGGCGCGGGATGTGGCGGTGCGTACGCATACGGATACAACAACGGTACGCAGGGAACTTCGGATGCTTCAGGATATCGGGTTTATTCGGCTGGCGAACCGGATGATTGTAGAGCCGGCGGAGGAGGAAGGAACAAAGCCCCGCAAGAAAAAAATTTCCGGCTACGCGCTTGATACATCGTTCCAGCTGGTAGAAGAGCTGCGTGATTTGGTACTTACCGTAGCCCCCGTATCTGTAAAAGAATTATCCAACCGCCTAAAGCGCGTAGGGCGCGTGAAGTTGGTTGCGCTCTCGGGTATTTTTTTGAAGCGCGGGGACTCGCGCATTGATATGCTGATTGTGGGAGACAACTTAAAGAAAGGCCAGCTTGACCGCACGCTGCGGCTGATAGAATCGGAAGTTGGCAAAGAACTTGCATACGTGATACTGGAAACAAGCGACTTTAAATACCGCCTCGGCATGAATGACAAATTCATCCGTGACGTATTTGACTACCCGCATGAGATTATAATTGATAAAATAGGAATGGTGCGGTAGATGGGCGTATAGCTCAATTGGTTAGAGCGTTGCATTCACATTGCAAAGGTTCCTGGTTCGAGTCCAGGTACGCCCACCAAAATTTGACTTTATTTTTCGATAAATTTATTATTACTATCATGCAGCAAACTATAACCACAATTCCACGCAGTGTTACAGGTAAAGAAGAATTAGTTATTCTCTCTCGAAAGGAGTACGAAGATTTGCAATCTCGTGCCTTTCCTGTCATACAGCTTCAAAAAAAAGCGGCACAACGATTGGATCGGCGGGTGCGGAAAGCAAAGCAGGAACACGCGCTCGGTAAGTCTATATGCCTTGATGATTTTTTACGGAAGAACTAGATTTCATGGAGATTAAGCTTTCTTCTCGGTTTCAGAAATCGTTCCGCAAACTTGAATCTTCCATGCAGAAAAAAACAGTGCAGCGATTAAACCTATTTCGTGAAAGCAATGGTCTCGATCCGCGTCTCAAAGTTCACAAACTGCATGGAAAACAGGAATCAGAGTGGGCGTTCTCGGTAGATTATTCTTACAGAATTACTTTTGTGTTTATGAACACAAAAGGTGTTTTGTGCACTGATATCGGAACACATGATGAGTTGTATACATAATTTTCGATATGCCATTGCAAAAACATATAATCATCGTAGGGGATTCGCAGCTGCTTAGTGAATTTCGGCCGTTATTTGTTCATTATGACATTAACACGACTGAAGTTTTGAAGATGAATCTTACGCTGGAGACGGTGAAAATAGTACAGCCGGATGCGGTGGTGTTTCTTCTGCCACGGTATTGGGACGATGTTACGCGGTTTGTGCAGGAATTGCGCAAGGATAAAGAATTTGAGGCAACTCCTATTTTATACATAGGCTCTCTGATTGAAGGGGAAGATCAGCGCATTCTGCATCAAATGGGAGTTCAGACGCTCACGCTGGGTCCACTGCCCCCGCAGGAAGTGGTGAGATATATTGCGAATATACTGAAATAGAACTCAAAATTCAAAACGCAAAAGTCAAAACTTAAACTTAAGAATCAAAACTAAGAAAGTTTAAAGTTTTGAGTTTCAGTTTTGCGTTTTGATTTTTGAGTTTTGAGTTTTATACTAAATATATGCCCATTATAGTTTTTTTTGAATACCTTGCCTGGCAGTATGGGGATGGCGTCAATGAATATCTTCTGGCGTGGCGGAACATCCACTGGTTTTTATGGCGCGCATTTTCCGTGCCGCTGCTGTTGCGCACGCTGTTCGCGCCCTTTCGGCGCACGGGGGAATCTTACAAACGCGGTTTTGATCCCTCAACTATTGCGCAAACATTCATGGTCAATATGGTGACGCGCCTCGTGGGAATGGTGGTAAAAGTGACGCTTCTGGGTGTAGCGTTGCTCTTGCAAGCGGCGGCGGCGGGAGTCGGCGCGTTTTTCGCGCTCGTGTTTATACTAGCTCCTGTTGCCGTACCGGCGAGTATAGTAGTGGGCATTATTCTTATGTTTTCTGCGATTTTATGATAATGCATATAACCTTTAACCTTGTCATTCCTCCGACCCAGGTCGGAGGAATCCAGTCAATAATGCAGAATGTAAACTCAAAGCTCCAAACACAAAACTTTTTGAACTTTGAGTTTTAACCTTTGAGTTTGAATGTAAGGTAATGGCTCTCGGTTTTCACCGGGATGACAAAAGAGCGGCATCATGACAACTCCATCCCAACAATCAGTGCAGCTGCTCACAACCCGCCCTGGCATATTCCGCGCGGTGCGATTGGAAGCAGCTCTCCCGCGCGCTCTGCGGCGCAATATGCTTGCTGCATCGTTTTTTCTTGCCATTTTACTTTTTGCATTTTTACTGATAGCCGCGCTTGCGGGCGGCATGCTGCTGTCGGAAGCGGCGGCGGAGAGCGCGGTACAATTGGTAGGCGGCATGCTGCTGCTGGCAGCCGCGCCCTTTCTCTTTCTTCTCATAGCCGAGTTTTATTTTCTTACCACTTCGCGCGCGGAGCCGTTATGGAGCGCCAAGTTGCCAGACGGCGAGAAGATATTTTTTTGCAATTACGGCGCGGCTCGCCGCTTGTGGCAGCTCAACGCATTGCGCGCCGATGAGGTTGATATCGCGCTGTTGTACCTAGCATTTTTGGAGGACAAATTCACAAAACAGTTTTTCCTGCGGCTCGGCATTCCGTTCGAAAACGTACGACAGTTTGTGGAAGGCAAGCAAAAGCAGCTTCCGTTATCCCGTGATCTTTTCTTTCAGACGCTCGTATATGAAGCGCATGAGTCCGGATCCGAGACCATCACCGCCCGGGAATTCATGCTGCTGCTGTTTGACGTGGACAAGGATTTTGAAGAATTTTTATTCCGGTATGAAATCCGCAAACCCGATGTGCTTGGCGCCGCCGATTGGGTGTCAGCTCTGGTAGAAACGGCGCACATGCGGATGCGCTGGTGGGAGAAGGCGATATTGGGCCGTATGCCTACGTTCGGCGCAGTACTGCTGTTCGGCTACACCTATACGCTGGATAAATTCGCGCGCGATGTGAGCGCGGGGAATCAGGGATCCATCGTGCCGCGCGGATTCACGCATGAACGAGAATTAGATGAATTGGCGCAGATTCTGGCGCGCGCGGGGCAGGCAAACGTTATCCTGGTGGGAGATCCCGGGAGCGGCAAGATGGCTATGCTGGAACAGTTAGCGCGGCTTATTCTGGAAGGCACCGCTCCGCCTGCGCTTTGGGAGAAGCGGCTGGTGGCGCTTGATACCGTCTCGTTGACGGCGACTACAAAGAACAAAGGGGATTTGGAAGCATTGGTGATTAAAGTTATGAACGAGGCGGCAACTGCCGGCAATGTGGTGCTTATACTGAACAATTTCGCGGAGTTTATGGAGTCGGCCGCGTATCTAGGAGTAAATGCCGTCTCTTTGCTGGGGCCGTATTTGGAGGGAACCGAACTGCAGGTAGTAGCGCTTTCGGATGCCGACCAGTACCATCGCGTGTTGGAGACGAACCCCAACATTACAAAATTATTTGAAAAAGTGGAACTTGTAGAGCCACAGGGGGAGACGGCCGTGTATGTATTGGAAGAAATTGCGTTTGATCTGGAGAAGCGTTTTCCGGTTGTCATAACCTATCCCGCGCTCAAAGCGGCCGTAGAGCTTGCGGATCGCTACATTGCAGATGGCGCAATGCCGGAAAAAGCTATAGACGTGCTGGAGCGGGGAGTTACCGCCGCGGCAGCAAGCGGGGAGACATTGGTGGTAAAAAGCTATATGGAGCAGGCGGTTGAAGAGCGCACCCATATTCCCGTGCGGCAAGCAAAAGGAGAGGAAGCGCAGCAGTTGTTAGAGATGGAGGAGGAATTGCATAAGCGCATCATCGGCCAGGATGCCGCCGTGACGGCGGTTGCCAACGCGTTGCGCAGAGCACGCTCGGGCTTGCATGCGGGCAAGCGACCGGTCGGATCGTTCCTCTTTTTGGGACCTACCGGCGTGGGAAAAACGGAGACCGCCAAGGCGCTCGCGGAAGTATATTTCGGCTCGGAAGACGCCATGACGCGGTTTGATATGTCCGAATTCCAAGGAGCGGAAGGGGTGAATAAATTAATCGGATCGTACGACGCGCGCGAGCCGGGCGCCTTGGCGAACGCGCTGCGTGCCCGGCCGTTTAGCTTGCTCTTGTTCGACGAGTTTGAAAAATCTTCCCGCGATGTGATTAATCTTTTTTTGCAGATTCTGGAAGAGGGATTTTTTACGGACGCGCGCGGCAAGCGGGTCTCCGCGCGGGATACGATTATTATCACCACCTCAAACGCCGGCAGCAATCTCATCTGGGATATGGTACGGGAGGGGAAAGATCCGTCAGCTATGCAAAAGGAAATGGTTGACGCGATTCGGCGGGAGGGCGTGTTCGCGCCAGAAATTTTGAACCGTTTTGACGCGATTGTGGTGTATCAACCGCTGGATAAGGAAATGCTCGCGCGCGTGGCGCGGCTGCTTCTCGCCGAACTTGCGCGGCGGCTCCATGCCCAAGATATAGAACTGGTTATTACGGACGCGCTGGTGGCAAAAGTGGTGGAAATCGGGTATGATCCTGCAATGGGCGCGCGTCCCATGCGCCGCGCCATAGCGGACCGCGTGGAGCAGATTATAGCCCGCAAGCTGCTAGATGGATCGCTCCAGCGCGGCAGCCGGTTTGAGTTCAGCAGCGAGGAGATAGCTTCTTTCTAGTGTCATTCCCGCGGTAAAAAATGTAAACTCAAAGTTCAAAAAGTTTTGTGTTTGGAGCTTTGAACTTGAAACTTGTTTAGAGTTTAGAGTTTAGAGTTTTGAATGTAAGGTAATGGCTCTCGGTTTTCACCGGGATGACAGATAAAATGTTCAACGGCTTCATTACAAAACTCGGCATAGATTTGGGCACCGCGAATACGCTGGTGTTTGTTCCCGGCCGCGGTATTGTGTTGAATGAACCATCGGTAGTTGCCGTTTCCGTCATTGATAACAAGATACTTGCCGTTGGCAACGAAGCGAAAGTTATGATCGGCCGCACGCCGGAACATATTATCGCCTACCAGCCCATGCGCGACGGCGCGATTGCTGACTATCGCGTAACGGAGGCGATGCTGCGGTATTTTATAGGAAAAGCGCGCGGTCGGTTTCAGATTTTTAAGCCAGAGGTTTTAGTATCGGTACCCGCTGGCGTTACGTCTACGGAGCGGCGGTCCGTGATAGAGGCTGCGGTTAAGGCCGGAGCGAAAGCTGCCTATGTAGTAAAAGAACCCATCCTTGCCGCTATTGGGGCGGGCATCCCCATTTACGACGCATCCGGGTATATGGTGGTTGATATCGGCGGGGGCACTACCGATGTAGCCGTACTCTCGCTTGGAGGGATCGTGGCGGCCGCTTCCGCAAAAGTTGCCGGCAACAAAATTGACCAAGCCATAGCCGATTACATAAAAAAGCATATGAACCTCGCCATCGGTGATCGCACCGCCGAAGAGATTAAAGTTGCCATAGGATCCGCCGTGCCGGTGGAGGATGAGATGAGTTATGAAATCCGCGGACGCGATTTCTTGACCGGACTTCCGCGCACAGCCGAGCTTTCCACAAACGACGTCGCTGACGCGATAGCGGAGCGGCTGCAGGAGATGGTGCGCACTATAAAGACGGTGTTGCAGGAGACGCCGCCGGAATTGGCGGCCGATGTTATTGATCATGGCATTATCATGACGGGCGGCGGATCGCTGTTGCGCAACATTGACGAGCTGATTTTCCGTTCAACGGGCGTGCCTGCGCACATAGCGAAGGATGCGGCGCTCTGTGTGGCGCGGGGCACGGGAGAAGCGATGGATCATCTGGATGTATATAAACGG
>Ga0137829_12806431_pt1 | contig 14200 bp, 11 predicted proteins | sample OV2TP2_FD_97737 | JGI IMG/M metagenome (GOLD analysis project Ga0137829, IMG submission 97737) | reverse complement strand
GCCATACACGCTCGGGGGTCATCGGCATTTGAACCGACTCGACGCCGAGCGGCGTCAGCGCGTCGAGCACGGCGTTGTAGACCGTGGCCGTGGACGCGATCGTGCCCGCTTCGCCGATGCCTTTGAGACCGAGCGGGTGATGCGGCGAGGGCGTCACCGTGGACAGCACTTCGATGTTGGGGAGGCGGTCGGCTCGCGGCAGCGCGTAGTCGAGCATCGACCCTGTCACCAGCTGGCCGTTTTCGTCGTAGACCGCTTCCTCCCACAAGGCCTGTCCGATGCCCTGCACGACGCCGCCGTGCACCTGTCCCTCGACGATGACCGGATTGATCTGCGGGCCGCAGTCATCGATGGCGACATACTTCTTGAGATCGACCTGCCCGGTTTCCGGGTCGACTTCCACCACGGCGAGATGCGATCCGAACGGGAACGTGAAGTTCGGCGGATCGTAGAACATCGACGCCTCGAGACCGGCTTCGACGCCGGCGGGCATGTTCCAGGCGACGTGCGCCATCAGCGCGACGTCCTGGATGGTTTTGGCCTTGTCGGGCGATCCCTTCACGAAGAACTTGCCGTCCGCATAGTCCATGTCCTCGACGGCGGCTTCGAGCAGATGCGCGGCGATGACCTTGGCTTTCTCTTTCACTTTACGGGTCGCGAGCACCAACGCCGCTCCGCCGACGGCGGTCGTCCGGCTGCCGTACGTGCCCCAGCCCATCGGCGTGGTGTCGGTGTCGCCGTGCAGGACTTTGATGTCATTGACGTCCACGCCGATCTCATGCGCGACGAGCTGCGCGAACGTGGTCTCTTCACCTTGCCCGTGAGGCGAGGCGCCGATGTAGACGTTGACCTTGCCGGTGGGATGCACGCGCACGATGGCGCTCTCCCAGAGGCCGCCCTGGAAGCCGACCGCGCCGGCCACCTGTGACGGCCCGAGTCCGCAGATCTCCACGTAGGACGCGATGCCGATGCCGAGATGCCGCCCCGCTTTGCGTGCCGCGTCCTGCTCTTTGCGGAGATCCTTGTAGTTCGCGTGATCGAGGAGCTTCCTGAACGTGCCGGGATAGTCACCACTGTCGTACGTGAGGCCGGTCGTCACGGCGTGGCCGTTCTCGAACTTCGGAATGAAGTTCTTCACGCGAACGTCGGCCGGATCCATCTTGATCGCGTCGGCCAGCTTGTCCACCATCCGCTCGATGATGAAGGTCGCCTCGGGCCGCCCCGCGCCGCGGTACGCTTCGACCGGCGTGCCGTTGGTGTAGATGCCGTAGACGTCCTCTTTAATGGCGGGAATCTGGTAGACGCCCGACAGCATGAGGCCGTGCAGGATGGTTGGAATCCCCGGCGCCGCCGTTGAGAGATAGGCGCCCATGCCGGAACACGACGTGGCGCGCAAGCCCAGGATCGTCCCATCCTTCTTGGCGGCGAGCTCCACCTCCTGCACGTGGTCGCGGCCGTGCGTCGTCCCCTGATAGTTCTCGCTCCGCGTCTCCGTCCACTTGACGGGCCGTCTCAGCTTCTTCGCGCAAAAAACCGTGATGAACTCACCCGGATACGCCGGAATCTTGCTCCCGAACCCGCCGCCCACTTCAGGCGCGATGACGCGCAGCTTGTCCTCGGGAACGCCCGTCACCACCGAGCACAGGAAGCGCAGGATGTGTGGATTCTGCGTGGTATTCCACAACGTCAGCTCGCCCGAGGCGGCGGTCCACTGCGCGAGCGCCGCGCGCGGCTCCATCGCGTTGGGGATGAGCCGCTGTTGCACGATCCGCTCCGTGACGACGACCTCCGCATTCTTGAACGCGGCATCGATGTCGCCGCCGGCGACCGTCCAATGGAACGCTTCATTGTTCGGGATGTCGGCATGAAGTTGCGGCGCCCCCGGCTTGATGGCCTGGGCGGGGTCGGTGACCGAGGGCAGCGGCTCATAGTCGACATCGATGAGCTGCAACGCGTCGTACGCCTGATAGGTGCTCTCGGCTACGACGACCGCGACGATGTCGCCGACGTAGCGGACGACGTCTTTCGCGATGCAGGGGTACGTTGCGACCTTGAGGTTCGAGTTCGGCACCAGCCATGCGCAGGGCATCGGCTGGAGCGCGCCCTCAATGTCCTTCGCCGTGAAGACGGCGACGACGCCCGGCGCAGATGTGGCACGGCTCGTCTCAATGCGCCTGATCCGCGCATGCGCGTGCGGGCTGCGCACGAACGCCGCGTGCACCATGCCGGGGAGCGCGAGGTCGTCGGTATACGTTGCGGTGCCGGTGATGAGCCGCGGGTCTTCCCGCCGCCTGATGCCCGATCCAAAGATTCTCGTCGTCATGCTCGTTTCCCCGCCATGGCTCCGGCGGCCTCTCGGACCGCGCGGACAATGTTCTGGTAGCCCGTGCAGCGACACAGGTTGCCTTCCAATCCGTGCCGGATCTCGTCATCGGTCGGATTCGGATGTGTTCGAAGCAGTTCGTGCGCCGCGAGAATCATGCCCGGCGTGCAGAAGCCGCACTGCAGGCCATGCTTGTTCCAGAAGGCATCCTGCAACGGGTGCAATTGCCCGTCGGTGGCCAGGCCTTCAATGGTGGTGATGCTGGCGCCGTCGGCCTGCACGGCCAGACAGGTGCAGGACTTGACGGCGACCCCGTCGAGCAGCACGGTGCAGGCCCCGCACTGGCTCGTGTCGCAGCCGATCTTGGTACCGGTCACGCCACCCAGATCGCGGATGAAGTGCACGAGCAGCTGCCGCGGCTCCACCTCGCGCCGGTACTGGCGACCGTTGATGGTGATATTGACAGGGATGTTCACCTCGTCACCTCCTGGGGGAGACGCGGGAATGGAGATGTGATTCATTGATTCGCGGCTCTTTAGTGGATCGATGAACCAATGAATTCAATGAATTAGTGATCCAAGCGTCAATGAATCAATGCACGGATCACCCTGGCCCGGTGCTTGTGGGACCCGGAAATAGCCAGACTCCGGGACGGGATTGGAATTATAAATGCACAATGCACAATGCACAATGCACAATGCAGAAGAAGGCCGAATGCTACCGTGCGGGAGAGCGGCTTCGGTCGCGCCGCCCTTTTCGGTCGCACTGCAATTTAGGGCTGCGGGGAGGCAGACGGGCGACTCACCGCGCCGCGACCGGGGCGAGCAGACGGGAGAGGACCTTGGCGTCCCCATCAATGTCCGTATTCGGATTGAGCCCGAGCAGGTTGGCGAGCCAGGGATAAAGATGAATGCTTTCGAACGACGGCAGCGTCTGGCCGGGCGCGATGCCGGGCCCCATGGCGAGGAAGATGCCGTGCATTGCCGGACCGGTGGGATCCCAGCCGTGCATGCCCCGCGGCGGGTCGTCTCGGCGCTCGATATCGACCATGGCCCCTTCCGTGGGAATGACGACGACATCGCCGATGCGTGGGTCCGCCCGATAGTGGAGGTGCGCCGGCACGTCTTCCCGGAGGTACGCCCTCGCATGCCGCAGCCGTTCGTTCAGCTGGTCCGTCAATCGGGCCGCGCGGGCGGCGTTGCCGACCAAAAGACTCACGCCGACACCTGTCACCACTGGTCTGACACCCCGCAGATTCACGAGGTCGGTCAGGACCTCGTATTTGCCCGGATCAACGGTATCCATGCCGTGATCGGAGACGATGACTACGTAGATCCGGTCGCGGAAGGGAAGGGCGGTCAGCCCATCGAGCAACCCACCGAGCGTGCCGTCCATGGCTTCGACCGCGTCGGCCACGGCCTGACCGGCCGGACCCACCCGATGGCCGGCGGAGTCGACGGCCGAAAAATACAACGTAATCAAATGTGGTCGTCGCTGGTCCGGCAGCCGCAGCCACGCGAGCGCCTGGTCGACCCGCTGATTACCGGGAATCGCGCCATCGTATGGGAACCAGACGGTCGGGCGAATGCCCGCAATGGCCGCTTCTGTACCGACGAAGAAATACGCGGCGCTCACCATGCCCTGGGTCTCGGCGGTCACCCAGATAGGCTGACCGCGGTACCAGGTTCCGTCTTGCGCGTCGGCTGAATCGCGGTAGTCGTATTCTTCGCCGCGTGCCCGGTCGACGAACCGATTACCCACGATGCCATGCCGTTCCGGATACATGCCGGTCGCGATCGAGTAATGGCTCGGGAAGGTCAGCGAGGGAAAGACCGGGACGAGCGCCTCGGCGCGGGCACCCGCAGCGGCGACGCGGTCGAAGTTCGGGGTGCCGACCCGGTCGAAATAATCGGACCGAAAACCGTCAAAGGAAATCAGGATCAGATACGGCTTTGAAAGTGTCTCGGGACTGTTGGTTCCGCCGGTCCCGTTCGGCGTCGATGGCCCGGATCGCTGCGAATCCGTCTGGGCCGTTGGCGCCGGGACGTTCCTGCCTCCGCTCAGCCCGGCCTCGTCGCATGCCGTGAGCACCGCGGCCGCGAGCAGCAGCGATACGAGCCAGACAATAGGCCGTCTGAGAATCATCGAGGTCGTCGCCGCATCGCGATTGAGATCCTAGCCGCGGGTCTTCCGCCTTCGCGTGAAGCTTCCGCCTCCACTAAAGCTCCCGCCTCCGCTAAAGCTTCGGCGGGTTCGACGTAGCCTCGGCGAAGTCGAATCGGCGGACCGCCGTAGCCTTGGCGGAGGCGGTCAGACCCGCGTCAGCATCGCAGATTAGCGCGAAAAGCGCTTGCATAGCCACCCTATGGTTGCGCGTGGATCACGGCTGGCAGATAATCGGGCAGGTTTTCCGAAAGCAGGAGACGGTGGGTATCGGTAGCCCAGCCTTTTAGGGCTGGGATCTGCGGTAGTAGTGGGTATCGGTAGCCCAGCCCTTTAGGGCTGGGATCTGCGGTAGCGCAGCCCGTCCAGGACTCCCTGAAATGACGAACCGGTGAACGCAGAGAGGAGCCGCTACATGGCATCGTTTCGCACAAGCTTGGTGGTCGCGCTGGGGCTGGTGATCGCCGGCGGCGTTGTCTCCGGACAGATAGGCCCCTCACAGGCTGAGCTCAACGGCGCTGCTGCGAATACCAGGGACTGGCTGCTGTCGAACCACGATTACAGCGGTCAGCGGTTCGTGGACCTCAAGATCATCAACCGCGCCAACGTGAGGTCCCTTCGACCGGTCTGCATCTACCAAACCGGGTATACGGGGCCGTTCCCCGTGCATCCGGTCGTCTACCGTGGCGCCATGTATCTCAGCGCGGGTCCTGCGACCATCGCCATCGACGCGACGACGTGCCAGCGACGGTGGAGGCACGAGTGGACGCCTAAAGCCAAGCAGAACTTCCCGATGCATCGGGGCGTGGCACTCAAGGAGGGCAAGGTCGTGCGCGGCACGGTCGACGCCTACCTGATCGCCCTCGATGCTGCGACGGGCAAGGTGCTGTGGGAAACGCCGGCGGGCGACCCGGAAAAGGGCGAGAGCTTCACGATGCCCCCGCTTCTCTTCGACGATCTGGTGATTATCGGCGCGGCGGGGAGCGAGCGTGGTGTCCGCGGGTGGGTGGGCGCGTTCCGCCTCGCGGATGGATCGCCCGTGTGGCGGTTCAATACGGTTCCGGAGCCGGGCGAGCCCGGGTCGGAAACCTGGTCTGACATTTCGAACGCCCTCGTCGGCGGTGGCGCCACGTGGACGCCGTTTACGCTGGATGTGGCCAAGGGTCTGGTCTTCGTCGCCGTGGCCAATCCGGCGCCGGATTTCTTCGGCGAGATCCGGCGGGGCGACAACCTCTACACCAGCTCGGTTGTCGTGCTGGATGCGCGCACGGGAAAGCTGCAGTGGTACTACCAGGTGGTGCCGCACGACCTGCACGACTGGGATCTCACCCACGCAAGCCCGCTGATCTCCACAATCGTCAACGGTGCGCGCCGCGACATCGTCGCGGCCGTCGGGAAGGACGGGCTGCTCCACGCCATCGATCGCGACACGCATCAGAAGCTCTGGGATGTGCCGGTGACGCGGCGGGAAAACGCTGCGGCGCCTGTGACGGTCGCTGGCGTCAGGGCATGTCCCGGTGTGCTGGGTGGCGTGGAGTGGAACGGGCCGGCCTATCACCCTCAGCTCAACATGCTCTACACGCCGGCGGTGGACTGGTGCGGCACGTTCAGCCGCGCGCAGGAGTTCGCCGCCGGTCAGGGCTACATGGGCGGCCGATACAAGGGCGATCCCTACGATGATGCGCGAGGGTTGATCACGGCGGTCGACGCAGGGAGCGGCACTCTGAGATGGACATACAACTCGCCGCAGCCGCTGCTGGCGGCGATTACGACGACGTCCGCGGGTTTACTGTTCACGGGCGAGCTGGCCGGGGACTTTCTGGTGCTGGATGCGCAGAATGGGGCGGAGCTGTTTCGCTTCGAGACGGGCGCGCCGAATAACGGCGGCGTCGTGACCTACGCCATCGACGGCAGGCAGTACGTCGCGCTGATGTCGGGCGATACGTCGTCGCTCTGGCCCACACCGCCAGCGGCGGGGAACGTCATTATCTTTGGACTGCCGTAGGCGATCTCAGGCGCTAGGCGTTAGGCGCTGGGCGCTAGGGGAGGGCGCGAGCAACTCGCGACCGTGCGCGCTCGAAACCGGCTCCCGGCCAGGACAAACCGCCCCATTGGCGGCCTTCCGCCTCGGGAGTCGGCATTGAAGGCGATGCTCTTCAATCGTCAAATCGGCAGACAATTTGCGGCTCGAGCGCCTGCCCGCGATCCCCTGAAATGACGGCCGGACACCAGCGCCTCAGCCCATTCGCCAACCAATCGGCAATGGCAGTCAACAATCTGCAATTGCCGACCGCTATTGGTTGCCGCTTGTCTGCGCCCGCTGGGACGTCGGGGTCGGTGGCATCTCCTCCTTGGTGAACCGCGGCAGCGGCTCGTCGCGCATCGCCAGGTGGTAGGTCGCGGCCGCGATGACGATCGCGGACGTCTTGGCGTCCTCCTCGACGATCCGCTCATATGTGTCGAGATTCGTGTGCCAGGTGTAGGTGCCGTACTCAATCGGATCCTGCTGCACACCGATGCCCGGCAGTCCGGCCTCGTTGAACGAGGTGTGGTCCGATCCACCCCGCCGCCGGCTCCTCGTCGTCGTCGCGCCGAGCACGCCGAGATCCTTGAAGGGAGCAATCGCGTCGCGGACAATCGCGCCGGCGGCCGGCGGGCCGAACACGGTCATGCCACGCGCCCGCCCGGTGCCCGAGTCGATGTTGAGGTAGCCGGCGAACTTGGTGGACTCCGGCTTCGGCGCCTCGAACGATCCGAAGTGCTGTTTCACATAGGCCTGCGAGCCGAGCAGACCCTGCTCCTCGCCGCTCCATAGCGCGATACGGATCGTGCGGCGGGGCTTCAAGCCGAGCGCCTGCAGGATCCGCACGGCTTCCATCATCACTGCGCAGCCGATGGCATTGTCGGTCGCGCCGGTGCCGGCATGCCACGAGTCGAGGTGTCCGCCGAGCATGACGACCTCGTCGGCCTTGTCCGTGCCGGGAATCTCGGCGATGACGTTGTAGCTGGTCCGCCCTTCCGGATACGTCCGGTTGACGATGTCGAATTCGAGCTCGACGGACGCGCGTCCGGCCAACAGACGCGAGATGCGCCCGTAGTCCTCGTTCCGCCGCGAACAACGTGCCGATGAGGAAGAGCGATTCCCCACCGGACGATCTGCTGCCTCCAGTGCACTGCGCCGCTGACGAAACAGATCCGCGCCGCACACTCCATCTCGGGGTCGTGGTCCGTGAGTTGCGCGACTTCCATGGTCGTCGGCGAACTCGTCTTGACTATTGACAATCGCACTGCAGGCGCGTAGCGTCTGTCTCCGCAGGCAAACCGGCCGGGGCCGCCGGCGTTTGACCATCAGGCTTCCTGACAATTGGAGACCACGCCCGTCAAGCGACAAGGGAGAAGAAACCGATGTCTACCTTCATCACGTTGGTTCGTCTTCGGGATAAAGGCCGCACCTCGATCGGCGAGATCGCGTCACGGCTGGAATCTGCCAAGAATTTTTACGCGACGCACGGCGTGCAGCTGAAGGCGATGTACCGAACGCTGAGCGAGTATGACTTCATCATCGTCTGCGAAGCCGCCAATAACGAAGCTGTGGCCAGACTGACGGATGAGATCGATTCGCACGGGACATCGACCAGCGAGACACTCATCGCGTTCAACGAAGACGAATGCAAGACGCGCCTCTTCGCCAAGAAGAGCTAGACAGACGCACGGCGCTTTGCAGGCGACCGCCTCTGAATGCGTTCAGGCTCATCGCGTGGGGTGCGACGGCTTCCAGTTCGCTCGGCGCGCTCGTTGCTCTCGCCCCGGGGGAGGCATGAACGTCGATGGGGACTCTCACGCTGGGGAATCTCTCAGTGGACGCGGCACGGGAGTTTCTCGACCGACTCGGGTTCGTGCTCGTCGTGGACAATTGTAGACGCGGCTGCCTTCACTGTCCGGCCTACGGAACCACGTCCCCCGTGAGGTACATGAGCGCGACCGTCATGGCGCAGCTCCTTAGCGGCCTTGATACGCTCTTCCGGGACCTCGGCGTTTCAAAGCCACGCCGCACGATTCAGTGCTGGCGGCTCAGCGATCCGCTCGATTACCATTTCACGATCGGAAGAAGGCTCTACGACGTAATCTACGTCGCAGAGATGTGGCTCCTCTACCTCGACCAGGGGATCTATTTCGTCACGAACGGCAGTGAAGGACGTGAGACGGCCCAAGCGGCGCTACGAGCGATCGCACGACGTCCCGAGCTGGTCTCCCAGGCCAAGTTGACCATAACACCCTATGACGTGTTATGGGGCACGGATCGCTATCGCCAAGATCTCCTCGACGACATCGAGATCTTGGCTCCGCTTTGGTCCCTCAGGAGCGTCCGTATCGAAGACCACCGGAATGCGCTGTTTCGAATCAACATCAAGACGGCCGCTGCCAGAGAGCCCGAGGCGCGCGATTTCGTGTACGAGCTGTTGAGGACACTATCACTCGATGCCGATTCTCTCATTGAGGACTCCACCCGCGTCTGCTTCAAGCCGATCTACGATCTCGGAACCACCTCCGGTGCCGCAAGCCCCGTGCCGGGCGCCATCAAGATCCTGAATGAGCGGGGAGAACGGTACAAACCCGTGGAGGGCCGGACTCAAGTTCAGACCGGGATTGGCACCGATCTGTCCACTTTCAAGGTAGATATGTACGCCTTTGCCGACCTGCCGATGACCGACCACCAAGGTGCGCCGGTCACCGTCTCCCTGGAGTAGACGCCGTGTCGCGAACCGTAAGAGCCCCGTACGGGCACGTGGGCCCCGGAGGTGAATACGCGGTTGACATGAACTTTGCCGTTCGGCTCTGGGATCACGAAGGTGAAATCATCCCTCTCGAAGGCCACACCGGCGCTTCTCTCAAGGGCGGGCAACGAACGAATCACTTGGGAGCAGTCCCGCTACTGGACGGGAACCACAATCGCATCGGCACCGCGGAGGTGGTGCGCATTGTTAGCGCACGGCCTGAGCAGATGCCGGGTGATGATCTGATGCGATGCGGATTCTCCTCCTTGGATGCGGCTCTTGCCTTCGTTCGCAGAGTCCATCCGGTAGAGTACGAACGGGACGGCGTGCTTACCGTGTTCCATTTTCGCGTCCTCAAACTCGGGACACAGCCCGGATGACTTGTGGGCGTCTTCGCGCTGCACTAGCCGCGCTTTCACCGGTATTTGCCGGGACTCGGCAGTCGATGGTCTGTGGCAGTAGCGCGCTCGCCTGGAGGCTCGCGGAGCTCGGGCTCCATTCTGAAGTGCAGGACATCGACGCCGTAAGCCATACCGACACGGAGTTCGAGCTCCTGCTAGAGAGACTGCACGATCTAGCTCGTGCAGGACGTTTCGCGTTCGACGAGCCCTGTCGGTCAGGGTGGGTCACCATTCCCGGCGAAGACGGCCGGTTTGTTGCCGGCTGGCTGACCGCACTCGATGTAAATCTCGGAACATGCCGCGTCGCATTCGAACTGTACGACCGACGCTCCCTCTTCTTGGGGTCTTCAGCGATCGGTGAGATCGCGCCCGGCGCGGGCGTCGAGCGGCGCGAGGTTCTACCTGGCCTCAACGTCCCGTTTGCGAGCCTGGATCTTCTGGTTCGGATCAACCATCACGTGATCGCCTACCAGGAACGGCGACTGGCGGTACGTGAGGTGAGCCCCGAGGCGACACAGGGATTGTTCTCGGCAGTCGCGCGACACGCGCCGTTCACAGCGAATGGTGATCCCACAGACATCGCCAGGGATCTCGAGAAGCGGCGTAGGCAGGCCCTTCTTCTTCAGGTCTTATCGGGTTCCGCGGACCCTTCGGCCATAGCGGCCCTGTTATGAGGCTCTTGGTCGAGCGCGCTGAGGTTCCCGGCGTTCGAACAGCTCCACCTATCAACTGATCACATAGTCGTACGGTGGCGGCATGCGCAGCCGGCGCTTCTCGCCCAGCGCCTCCGCTGCATGAAAGGCCCAGTAGGGATCTCGGAGCATCCCCTCCCCGAGCAGGATCAAGTCGGCCTGCTCACTGGCAATAATCATTTCTGCTTGGGCCGGAGCGCTGATCATCCCAACCGCCGCGGTGGCCACATCGGCCTGCTTCCGAATCGCCTCCGCGAATCGCACCTGCCAGCCCGGGTACTTTTCATAGGTCTGCCCAGCCTTCGCATGTCCACTGCTTGCGTCAATGAGATCGACGCCCTCAGACCGCAGCCGCCGGGCCAACTCGATCGACTCCTCAAGGGTCCAGCCCCCTTCTAGCCAATCCGTGGCGGAAAGCCGGATGCCCAGGGGTTTGTTCTCTGGCCATGCCGACCGGATGGCGCGAACCGTCTCGAGCATGAAACGGATTCGGTTATTGAAGCTGCCACCGTATTCATCAGTCCGATGGTTGGCAATGGGAGACAAGAATGAATGAAGCAGATATCCGTGCGCAGCATGCAGTTGCAGCCAATCATAGCCAGCGTCGAGGGCACGGCCGGCCGCCCGGCGGAAGGCCTCTCTGAGCTCCACGATTTCCAGAGTCGTCAGTTCGCGGGGCCGCGGATCATCAGGGCGAAACGGTATTGGACTTGGTGCAACGCAGATCCAGCCGCCTTCGTCCTGAGTCAAGCGCCGGTTTCGTAGCCCGAGAAAGGGGACCATGGTCCCGGCCTTACGCCCCGCGTGGAAGAGTTGGATACCGGGCACGGCGCCGTGCTGTCTGATGAAGTGGGTGATGCGCGCCAGCGGTTCGATCTGCGCATCGCACCATAACCCGGCGTCCTGAAGAGTGATCCGGCCTCGGGGTTCCACGGCGGTCGCCTCCGACATGACGAGGCCTGCCCCGCCGACCGCGCGCGAGCCGAGATGTACCAGATGCCAGTCTGTCGCCACTCCATCCTCAGAGGAGTACTGACACATGGGCGACACACCGATGCGATTGCGCAAGCTGACACTGCGAATGACGAACGGGTCGAAAAGATGCGGCATGGTGAACTCCAACGCACACTATGCGACTGCCTGTCAGGCGTCAAGAATAGAGCAGGTCTTTACATCTCAAATACCGTCGTCGCGCCGGACCCGAGCGCCACCGGCGCACCCGGTCGTCACGGATTTCTCATATACCAGGGATACACGAGCGATAAACGCATTGACACCGGGTGGCGCACCGATCTATCCTCGGTCGCTTTCACAAAGAGCCTTAAGGTCTCTGCGGTTTCTCCAATTCCTCGACAAGCAACGGAGGCGCATCATGGCTGAGCGCAAGTTTGACCCCCAGGATTTGGGCACTCCGATCACGGATTTCCTCGAGAAGCAAGATGTCGCGAAGCTGACGGACCCGGCCAAGAAGCTCATCGAAGGTGACCTGGTTGCGCTGGCCTGGCGCAATCATACGAAGCGGACGCAAGGTCTGACGTGGCGCGATCTCGTGTCGATCGAGGACGCCTTTGCAAGTCATCCTTTCCGGGGTAGCGCGTCGTCGGAGCTGGTCGGCGCCAGTTGCTGCTGTACTTGCACGCCGGCGTGCTGCTGCACCGCGGTGGCGGTGACGAATTCCTGAACCCCTTGTTGGTGCGCCGCACGCTGCGGCCCGTGGACGGCTAGGGCGTTGTCCTAGGCGGCGCGCGTCGGCGGACATGGATCTCGGGTGACGGCCCTGCCTCATTCACCACGTCATGGGTGACGATTTTTTATCCACCAGGCTGACAGTACTGCCCTTTCAAGCCATCCATATCGTCCAAGGTCTCGTTCTGCGGCGCGGAGTGAACCAGGTCATCCTCGAGGGGACCGAGGCGGCGGGCGTCCTGCAGACCGTGGTCGCTGCTCTCCAGAACGCGGGCGCCGTACCCTCAGACGTCGCCGCACTGTTTGCGGAGCCCGATCGTCCCCGCATTTTGGAGCTGCTGAAACACCTCGCCGACCGGCGGTTCATCGTCCCGGTAAGCGCGCGTGGGGCTGCCGGCGCGCCGGAGACCAATTTGGATGTGTTGTACTGGCAGTTCGGGCAGGCTCGCGAAACGGTCGCCCGCAAGCTCAGAGACCTTGCGCTGGCTTTCGTTGGCGTTAACCGGTTGACGCACCGGATGGCTACAGCGATCGCCACGTGGGGCGCCACGAACCTGGAGGTGGTCGACGACCCGCTGCTACGCAGCGTGGAGTTCTTCGAGGGGCCGAACGGCTGCGCTGCTGAGAAGTGGCCCCAGCAGCTGCCCGTGCCGCAGGAGGTCGAAACCTGGATGCGAGGTCAGCGAGGGCGGGTCACTTGCCTTGTTGCAACCTCCGACTTTGGCGGGCAGCAGTTGCTGCTCCCGTGGAACGCGTTCTGCGTTGAACACGGCGTGCACTTTCTTCCGGTCACCTTGCAAGACCTCGTCGGATACATCGGGCCTTTGGTCGTTCCGAAAGAAACGGCGTGCTTGGCCTGCCTCCGTGCCCGGCAGAATGCGAACTTGATCCAAGCCGAGGAAAAGCGGATCGCGGAAGCGTATGCCCACGAGGGGCAACAGGTCATGGCAGCCCATCCGGCCATGCTCTCGACACTGGCGGACATCGCTGCCTTTGAGCTGCATCGCTTCTACGCCGGTCTGCCGATGTGGAAGGTTGGCCGTCTCATTGAGGTCAACCTGATTGGCACGTCGATGACGACTCGGAAGGTATTCAAGGCGCCGCGTTGCCCCGTGTGCAGTTCGCTGCATGATGGCGTGCCCACCAGCCTGCACAAGATGGTCCCCGTGTCGGCCGTGATGAATCGCTAGGTCGCCGTGTGCGACGCGTCTGCTGTCATGGCTGGTCGTGCGTCCCCCCTATCGCTCCGACGTCTGCAGGACAGCATTGGTGCTCTCGTCGACCATCGCATCGGGCTGATCCAGTACGTCCAAGAGCAGCCAAAGGAAGCCGGAGCGCCGAACTTCTTCCGGTTCGTGGCTCGCGCAAGCGACACTTCCGCCTTCTGTGCCCAGCGTAACTTCGACGTGGCCAGCGCCGCAGCTGGCACTCGCGACCTGGCCGTGGCCAAGACCGTCGGCGAGGCGATCGAACGGTACTGCGCGGCGATTTTCGATCGGAACGCCTTGCCACTCTGCAGCTACGATGAGGCGCCGTTTCCCTGTGTGCATCCGACGAGGTTCGCGCTCTTTACCGAAGAGCAGTATCAGCGGCCGGGCTTCCTCTTTCAGCCATTCACCAAACGGACCGCCGTCCGCTGGGCGGCAACGCGCGACTTGGCCTCAGATGAACAGCTGTACGTACCGGCGTGCTTCCTCTACGTGCCATACTTTTTTTCCCGACAAGGTGGCGAGGTGCCAATCGCACAACCGATCTCGACCGGACTGGCCTGCCACTGTAGCTTCGAGGAGGCGGCCATCGGAGGCCTCTGCGAGGTCGTCGAGCGAGATGCGTTCACCATCACGTGGCAGGCACGACTGTCCTGCCCGAAGGTCCGGCTGTCGTCGCTCAGCGCACACAACCGTGACTTGGTGCATCGCTTCGAGTGCGTCGGCTACGACGTGATGCTCTGTGACATGTCGAACGACTCCAGGGTTCCCGCAATCCTGGGCACGCTCCGTAATGCGGCGTCCTCGGCACTGCCAGTGGTATTTGCGGCCTCGGCCGCACTGGCGCCGGAGGAGGCTGTCCGCAAGTGCCTCGAAGAGCTGGCGCACACCGAGCGCTATATGTGGCAAATCAAGAACACCGTGCCGGAGGTTGCGTGTCGAGAGGATCATC
>Ga0137829_12613385_pt1 | contig 14208 bp, 8 predicted proteins | sample OV2TP2_FD_97737 | JGI IMG/M metagenome (GOLD analysis project Ga0137829, IMG submission 97737) | reverse complement strand
ACACGCGGTGCTGGCGGAGCCCGACCTCGCCCTTGCCAATGGAAAACAATCCCAGGGCCGTGTTCGAGCGCCTGTTCGGCGACAGCGCCAGCACCGACCCGCGGGTGCGGCTCGACCGGATGCGGAAGGATCGGAGCATTCTCGACTCGATCACCGAGAAGGTCGCGGACCTCCGGCGGGTCGTCGGGCCGGCCGATCAGGCGAAGCTCGGGGAATACCTCGACGCCGTCCGCGACATCGAGCGTCGGATCGAGCGAGCCGAAGCGCAGAACGCTCGCGAGCTGCCTGCCGTCACCGCTCCCTCCGGCGGCATTCCCTCATCCTTCGAGCAGTACGCCAGGCTGATGTTCGATCTACAGCTGCTGGCGTACCAGAGCGATCGGACTCGCGTGATCACCTTCATGATCGGCAAGGAGCTGAGTGGCCGGACCTACCCGGAGCTCGGCGTGCCCGAGCAGCACCATCCGCTGTCGCATCACCAGAATGACCCGGCGAAGCTCGAGAAGCTGAGCCGTGTCAATGTCTTTCACCTCGGGCTGTTTGCCTATTACCTGGACAGGCTCTCGTCGACACCCGACGGCGAGAGCAGCCTGCTCGACCAGGCGCTCATCATCTACGGCAGCGGCATGGGTGACAGCAATCTGCACGATCCGAGAAACCTGCCGATCCTCGTCGCGGGCGGCGCCGCCGGGCAGATTCGGGGAGGACGGCACCTCCGATACCCCAAGGAGACGCCGCTGACGAACCTCTACATGACCGTGCTCGACAAGGTCGGGGTGCCCGTGGAACAGGTGGGCGACAGCAGCGGACAGATCGCCCACCTGTCTGGGGTCTGAGAACATGTCGGGCCTGCGCGCCCTCCTCCTCGCAGCCGCCGCGACGGCAGGTCTCCCTGGCGGAGGCGCGAGCGTGGGCCTGCAGGCCGCCCATCCACAAGGAGCCGTGTCCGCGACGCGTACGCCGCGGACGGCGCCGACCGGTGCGGAAACGGCGTCGGCTTCGCGCGCCGTTCTCGACCGCTACTGTGTGACGTGCCACAACAGGCAGCTCCGCACCGCCGGCCTGACGTTGGACACCATGAGCCTCGAGCGGGTCGGCGAGGCGGCGCCGGCCTGGGAGAAAGTGGTGCGGAAGCTCCGCACGGGCACGATGCCGCCAGTTGGACGGCCGCGACCTGACCGCTCGACCTACGACACCCTCGCCACCTGGCTCGAGGCGGCACTGGACCGGCATAGCGCGTCGGCGCTCAATCCCGGACGGCCGGCTATTCATCGCCTCAACCGTGCCGAGTACACCAACGTCGTCCGCGACCTGCTCGGCCTCGAGATCGACGCCCGTGCGCTGTTGCCGGCCGATGACACCGCGTACGGCTTCGACAACAACGCGGACGTGCTGACGCTCTCACCCCTGCTGCTGGAGCGCTACATGTCGGCGGCTCGGAAGATCAGCCGCCTGGCTCTTGGCGATCCGACGTTGCGCCCATCGGTTGAGAGCTACACCGTCTCGCGATATCTCGTGCAGGACGATCGGGCCGGCGAGGACCTTCCCTTTGGCACGCGGGGCGGCCTCGCGATGCGCCACAGCTTCCCGCTCGACGGCCAGTACGTCATCAGTGTCCATCTGCAGCGGCGCCGGTCACGGGAACCACAGGAGCTCGAGCTGCGCGTTGACGGCGTGCGCGTGGGGACCTTCACGATTGCCAACGAGTCCGGGGCGCCGAGGTCCCAGGACGCCGCCGACACGCCGCCCGCCGACCCGCGCCTGGAAGCGCGTGTCACGCTCACGGCCGGTCAGCATCTGATTGGCGCGGCGCTCGTGCAACGGACATCGGCGGCCGAGGGGACAGCGCCGTCACAGCTGCCGGTCGGCAACATCAGCTTTGCGGGTCGACGGGGTGCGGAAACGAGCGTCGAGCGCATCGACATCGACGGCCCATACAACGGCAGAACGCCCGCGGATTCGTCCAGCCGACGCAGGATTCTCATCTGCCGTCCCAGCGCCGAAGGCAACGACGAGGCCTGCGCCCGGCGCGTCCTGAGCGCTCTCGCCCGGCGCGCGTACCGCCGGCCGGTGACCGATCGCGATCTCGAGCGCCTCCTGGTCTTCTACGCGGCCGGGAAAGCGATTGGCGGATTCGACGCGGGCATCCGGAGCGCGCTCGAGCGCGTCCTGGTCGATCCGCAGTTCCTGTTCCGCATCGAGCGCGATCCCTCGACCGTTGCTCCCGGCACGCCCTACCGGGTGAGCGACGTCGAACTGGCGGCCCGGCTGTCGTTCTTTCTCTGGAGCAGCATGCCCGACGAGGAGCTGCTCGATCTGGCGGCGCGTGGCACCCTCCATCAGCCGCCGATCCTCGATCGGCAGGTCAGGCGGATGCTCGCCGATGCCCGCTCGTCGGCGCTCGTGAGCAATTTCGCGATGCAGTGGCTGCACCTGCGCAATCTACCGGCCCTCGCACCGGACGTGAACGCGTTCCCCGCGTTCGACGACAACCTCCGCCAGGCGCTCCTGAGGGAGACGGAGCTCTTTCTCGAGAGCCAGATGCGCGAGGATCGGAGTGTGGCCGACCTGCTCAGTGCCAACTACACCTTCGTGAACGAACGGCTGGCCCGGCACTACGGCCTGCCGCACGTGTATGGCAGCCACTTCCGGCGCGTCACCTATCCCGACGGCAGACGGGCGGGACTGCTCGGTCATGGCAGCATCCTCGCCGTCACCTCGTACGCCACGCGCACCTCGCCGGTCGTTCGCGGCAAGTGGCTGCTCGAGAACATCCTCGGTGCGCCGCCTCCCGCGCCTCCCCCTAACGTCCCGAACCTGCCAGAGCGCGGAGTCGATGGCAGGACCTCGTCGGTGCGCGAACGGCTGGAGCAGCACCGCAGCAATCCGGTGTGCGCAAGCTGTCACGCGCAGATGGACCCACTGGGATTCGCCCTCGAGAATTTCGACGCCATCGGACGCTGGCGGACTGTGGGCGAAGGAGACAGCGCCATCGATGCGACCGGCGCTCTTCCGGACGGTGCGCGGTTCGAGGGCCCCGAGGAGCTCCGCACGCTGCTGCTGGCACGCCGCGAAAACTTTGTGACCACGGTCGTCGACAAGCTGCTAACCTACGGCCTGGGCCGGGGAGTGGAGTACTACGACATGCCCGCCATCCGGAAGATTCGCCGCGACTCGGCGGCCAGCGACTTCCGCTGGTCGTCGCTCATCGCGGGCATCGTCAGGAGCGCACCGTTTCAGATGAGGCGGGCCGGGGACTAGGGCACTGCCCGCCGCGAGGACCACATCATGTTCATCGCCAAATTGGCTCTGCCGCGGCGGACGTTCCTGCGTGGGGTGGGCGCGACGCTGGCCCTGCCGCTGCTCGACAGTATGGTGCCCGCGCTCACGCCTGTGCTGAAGTCGGCAGCCCGACCGGTATCTCGCCTGGGGATCATCTACGTGCCGATGGGCGCGGTCATGAGCAACTGGACGCCCGCGGCGGAGGGCCCCGGCTTCGAGATGACCCGCATCCTGGAGCCGCTGACGAGGTTTCGCAGCCGGCTGCTGGTGTTGACCGGGCTCGACAACGAGCCGGCCGTCGCGCGGCTGGGTGAGCCGGCCGGCGGACACGGCCGCATTGGCGGCGCGTTCCTGACGGGCGTGCACGCCAAGCCGACCGAGGGCGCCGACTTCGAGGCCGGTGTCTCGTTCGATCAGATTGCGGCACGACACCTGGGCGAGCACACGCAGTTGTCGTCGCTCGAGCTGGGGCTCGAGGTCTCGGGCCTGGCCGGCGCCTGCGACGTGGGCTACAGCTGCGCGTACGTCAATACCCTCTGCTGGCGGAGTCCCACCTCGCCGCTTCCGATGGAGAACAATCCACGCGCCGTGTTCGAGCGGCTCTTCGGGGACAGCGACACCACGGACGCCTCTGCCCGGCGGGACCGCATCGAGCGGGACAGGAGCATCCTCGATTCGGTCACCGAAACGGTGAGCGATCTCCAGGCGTCGCTCGGAGGCCGCGACCGCGCGAAGCTGGCCGAATATCTCGACGCGATACGTGACGTCGAGCGCCGAATCCAGAAGGCCGAGGCGCAGAGTGCCCGCGAGCTCCCCGCCGTGGAACGGCCGACAGGAGCCGCCGCCGCATCGTTCGAGGAGTACGCCAAGGTGATGTTCGACCTGCAGGCGCTCGCCTACCAGTCCGATCTGACGCGTGTCATGACCTTCATGATCGGCAAGGAGCTGAGCAGCCGGACCTATCCCGAAATCGGCGTACCCGATCAGCATCATCCCCTGTCGCACCACCAGAACGACCCGGCGAAGCTGGAGCGGCTGACGAAGATCAACACATTCCACACGTCGCTGTTCAGCTACTACTTGAGCCGACTGGAGTCGATTCAGGACGGCGAGGGATCGCTCCTCGACCACGTGCTGCTGATGTACGGGAGCGGGATGAGCAACAGCAACCTGCACATCCCGCACAAGCTGCCGATTCTCGTCGTGGGCGGACGCGAGTACGTCGCCGGCGGCCGGCACCTCAGGTTCGCCGACGGCACGCCGCTGACCAACCTGTATCTGACCATGCTGAACAAGGTGGGCGTGCCGGTGGAGCGAGTAGGCGACAGCACGCGCCAGTTCGCCGAGCTGTCGGGGGTGTAGGGGTCAGCGCTGCCGGCGCCCCACGAGGTCGGAGCGGCAGGGAATGTTGGCGCAGAGCGTGCGCCCATCGGGCAGTGACACGTCGCGGCCGTTCGCCACGGTCCCGCCGGTCCTCGACTGAAACCCCTCGATGACGACCCTCATGCCTGGCACGAGGGAGTCGTGACGCCATCCTCGTCGCATGAGCGCCTCAGGTGCTGCCGCCTGAACGGCCCAATCGGTCTCGCTGCCATCGGGGCCGCCGACCTTCACGTGGATCCAGGCGTGCGGGTTGACCCACACGATCTTCGTCACCACGCCGTCGAGCGTGACGGGCTTCCTCGAGTCGAACTCAGTCTGAAATCCGTGGTGCGCGTCCACCGGGGCGGGGCCGAGGCAGATGAGCACAGCCATGCCGTGAACAAGGGACACAGATTGACGCATGCGTGCTCGTCGCCCTGGCAGGGTTCCAGTTGCGCAGGGCCTATCCCGGCGCGATGTCGCCCCCTGCAAGCCGCAGGACGGCCGGCTAACGCCGGCCGGGCGCAGTCGAGGACGTGGACGCCGCCAGGGCCTGCAGCTGTCGCTCGGTCCTGAACTGCATCCGGGCGATGCGGCTCGTACGGCAGCAAGGCACCCAGACATCGCCCCGGATGTCGTCCACGGCGATGTTCCGCGGCTCGCAGCCGAGGCTGGGCAGCTGATACACGGTCCACCGCTCCTGTTTCGGATCGAACTTGACGACCCGATCGTCGGTCATGAGGTTCGCCCACACCTGGTGGTTCTTGTCGACGACCGCGAAGTACGGGTGCCCGGGAAGCGGCAGCGGGTAGTACTTCGTCTGGTGCGTGCGGATGTTGATGCTGGCGAGATTCATGCCCAGGTAGTTGGGCACCCAGACGGTATCGCCGTTCTTGTCGGCGCCCAGCCTGCGCGGCGCCTCCGCACCGGGCACCGAGTTGATGCCGCCCCAGTTGAGCGCGCCGGCCGCTTCGTAGAAGTCGCGATCGGCCGGCGTGGACACTTCGCGCCGGGCGTTGGATTCCGGCGACTGCATGATGAACTCGATCGACTTGCCCGTCTTGATATCGCCCTTGACCACACGGTCGGCGTTGAACTGGCTCCACCAGCCGTTGCCGTCAGCATCACCGGTCATGCCGTAGGTGAACCCGTCGGCCGGGGTGGCGTTCTGGAAGTGTTTCCACTTCTTCGTCTCAGGGTCGAACCAGATGGATCCATACCGCGTTCCGCTCCAGATCTTCCCCTTCCCGTCGGAGTCGACCGTCACGCTCGCGCCGCTGCCCATGCCCCTGGGCGGCGTGAAGAGCTCGATCGTCTCGGTGGAGGGATCGATGCGGCCGAGACTGCCGTTGGTGTCGAACCAGAGGATGCCCTTCTGATCGCGGCCGATGCCGTGCGACGAACGTGCGCGCGTGCCGTCGGGGCCCACCACCTTGAATCCGGTGATCTGGCCGGTGGCCGTCGTGAGCTTCGACACCGTGCGGTTCACGTTGCCCGCCGATTGCGTCAGCCACGCGTTGCCGCTGTTGTCCACGATGAGGTCATGCACCATGCCCATGGAGCCGTGATTGCCCGAGGCGGGACCCTCCGACCAGTCGCTGCCGTGGCTCCATGCCAGCTCCTCGGCGCGATCGAGTGGCAGGTCGTACTCGGTGATCACCACCCGCGCCGCATCGCCCCGGGGACGAGGCTGCACCTTGAAGCTCAGCTGGGGAGAACCGGGGCCGCGCACCTTCGCAAGCCATGCGGCCAGCTCGCGTTTGTGAAAGGCGATGGTCGTGTCGCGATAGATGCCGCCGCCGCGCTCGTAGTCGCCCGGCGCGGGCCGCTCAGCGCCACGCCAGCCTACATAGGTCGCCTGCTCCATCAGATCGAGGATGGCGAGCCAGCCCTGCTCGTCGAACCGGTTGTGCAGCGCCACGCTGGGCGAGTGGCATTCGGTGCAGTTGACGCGGAAGATCTCCTTCATCCGGCGATCCTCGCGCGTCGTGCCCGGAAGCGCGTCGAGCCATTCCGCGCCGGAGAGCTGCGCGCTGAAGTCCGCGACCGGCTGCAGGTTCAGAGACTGCGCGACCGCGCCCGACGGCGCGATCGTCACGTCGGCCGACGAGGTCGCAAACCCCACGGCCTGCGCCCACACCCTGTATTGACCGCCCTCCAGCTTGGGGAAGAAGTACCGACCCTGTTCGTCGGTGAAGACGGTCGTCGTGAACGTCCTGCCCACTGCCCGCGCGGACACGGCCACTCCCTCGAGGGCCTGGACGCCAGCCTGGCGAATCGTGCCGGTCAGGCTGGGCTGGCTGTCAGCGCCACCCTGCGGTGGCGCGGCAGCGAGGGAAAACCCGAACACCGGGAGAGCGAGCACGATGCCGGCTGCCAGGACCCTGTGTGATCTCACAGCGCCTCCTCCTTCACTCGCGCGTGCTTGGACTCCTGCATGACTACCGAGGCCCCGTTCGCGGCCGTTGATCGGGCGTCACGGTTTTCAGAAACGACACGATCTGATCGATCTGCCCCGACTGCAGCGCGTGGCGGAAGCCCGGCATCCGGCGTGAACCCTGCTCGATCGTCTGCCGCGCCGCCGCCTCCCGGCTCGCGCTGAATGTCTCGCGGTCCAGCCACGGGCCCTGGATCCGGCCCTGACCGACCGGATCGTGACAGAGGCCGCACCGCTGGACGAACAACCGCCGCCCGGTCAGCGCGTCCTCCGGTAGCGCCGGTGGCGTTGCCAGCGCCCGCATGTCGTATTCCTTGCGAACGACCGTCGGCGTGGACTGACCGCCCTGACCGGGTGGGGCGTCTTGCGCCTGGAGCACCGCCATCGCCAACACGAACGCGAACGTCATGGGATGTTCCTGCTCATCCTACCGCCGCAAGAGCGCCTTTGTGTCGCGCAATGTATCAGCCTGCTCCTCTAGCGCCGGTCGAGCGCGAGCGCAATCAGCCCCGACGAGCTGCCAGTGCCGTAGGCGAGGACGATGTACTGCCTGCCGCCCGCCATGTACGTCATCGGCGTCCCGGTCGGCGATACGTCGAGATCCACAGAATGGACCATGGCTCCGCTCGCCTTGTCGAAGGCGACGAGCGCAGCTGTAGGCGCTTCGCGTGGTCGGCCCGCCGCGTCGGCCTTCTGGGCAGCCGCAATCGCTGCCGGGCCCAGCACGAGGTCAGGCGCTTCGTTGCCGCGAAGGCCGAGGAACAGCAGCGTCTTTGTCACCAGAGGCCCGGTGTACGCCCCTCCTCCGAGCGGCCCCGGATCGGCCGCACCCAGGCTGATGACTCTCTGTCGAGGACCATCTCCGAGGGGCACCATCCATGCGTGCGTGCCGGTGTTGAGGTTGATCGCGGTCAGGCGCACGTACGGCGGCTTGAAGAGCGGCAGTCCCTGCGGACCCCGAAGGGCGCTCGCGCCGCCGCGATACGCGAGGTCGGATGTCTTCGGGTCCCCCTGCGTCACGGCCACGACGGTCGCGCTGGTCCGCGACGGGACGTACAGGATTCCGGTCTCCGGATCGACAGCGCCGCCGTGCCAGTTGGCGCCGCCGCCCGCGCCGGGCAGCAGGATCGTGCCCTGCTTCCCGTTCCCAACGAGCGAGGGGGGCTCGAAGATCGGACCGTGCACGTAGCCGCTGAGGATCTCGACGGCCTCCTGACGCAGCTCGGGCGTGAAGTCGATGAGGTCGTCGGTCGTCACGCCCTGTCGATCGAAGGCGGGCGGCTTGGTCGGAAACGGCTGCGTCGGTGAGTACCACTCGCCCGGCACCGAGCCCCTCGGCACGGGCCGCTCCTCGATTGGCCAAACCGGCTGACCGGTCACTCGATCGAACACGTACGTGAACGCCTGCTTGGTCACGACGGCCACGGCCTTGATCGGCCGGCCGTCGACCATCACATCGACGAGCAGCGGAGCGGCTGTCGCGTCGTAGTCCCACAAGCCGTGATGGATGAATTGAAAGTGCCAGACGCGCCTGCCGGTCTTCGCATCGAGACAGACGATGCTCTCGGCAAAGAGATTGCCGCCCTTGCGGTGCCCGCCGTAATAATCGTTGGTCGGTGTGCCAAGAGGAACGTAGACGTAGCCGAGCTCGGGATCGGCGGTGAGCATCCCCCACGGATTGGCAGCCCCGGTGTACTGCCACGATCCTTCCAGCCACGTGTCGTTGCCGAATTCTCCCTCCTGCGGAACCGTGTGGAACTGCCAGAGCTCTCGGCCCGTGCGAACGTCAAAGCCGCGCACATCCCCCGGCGGGGCGAGCTGGTATCGCGGTCCGTCGCTCACCACCGGCCCGACAATCACGACATCGCCGACGACGATGGGTGCCGACATGAGCTGGTAGTCGGCCCGAGGCACCGGGCGTCGCAGCCCCTTGGTCGCGTCCACGGCGCCTCGCACGCCGAACTGGTCGACCGGCCGGCCGGTCCGAGCATCGACGGCCCAGAGGTGCGCGTCGCCGGTCGGGAGGAAGATGCGGGCGCTCTTGCCGTCCGACCAATAGGCGACGCCCCGGGAGTTGTACCCGGTGTTGGCCGGCCGCTCGCGTCGCCACGCCTCCGGGTCGAAGGTCCACAATCTCTTGCCGGTCGCCGCGTCGATAGCCGCCGCCTGACTCATCGACGTCTTGATGTACAGCACGCCGTTCACCATGACGGGCGTGGACTTGAACGCTGCGGGGAACGAAGGCAGGGCGCCGCGATTGGCCGCGACGATCGCGTTGTCGGGGGAGTCCCAGCGCCAGGCCACGCGGAGCTGCTTGACGTTGCTGGAACTGATCTGGTCGAGCGGCGAGTACTTCGTGCTGCCGTAATCGCCGCCGTAGGCGGGCCATTGTCCCGCGGGCGCGCCACGCTGGGCTGCGCCCGCACTGGACAAGAGTGCGACCACGAACAGGAGAGGAATCGACAGGCGCCGCATACGACCTCCTCGAGTTCTGAGCGGTCAGCGGTCAGCGATCAGCGATCAGCCGTCGGCGTTCAGCGCTCAGCCAGCGGTGCTTTCGCTGCTGACAGCTGATGGCTGACAGCTGACGTCAGCGTTCAACCTTCAGCGCTCAGCCAGCGGTACTTTCGCTGCTGACAGCTGATGGCTGACAGCTGATGGCTGACAATGACAGACAGGCGTGACTCTACGGCAGGCCGAGCAGCGCGTCAATGCGGTGGCGCCGAGGCTTCCGCCCTGTGCTACCATCCGGCTCGGCGTCGGAAGGAGACCACAGATTGCACTGCAGGTGTCTTGCGACCTGGACGCTGCTGGTCGCTGCCGCTGTCAGCCTTGATGCGGCGAGGCCCGATCGCCGGCTGCCTGACGCGGCGAAGCGGCGCGACTGGGTCGCCGTACGTGCGCTGCTCGAGAGGGGCGCCGAGGCTGACACGCGCCACCCCGACGGCACGACGTCGCTGCACTGGGCGGCGCATTGGGATGAGGCCGATACGGCGCGCCTGCTGATTCGCCACGGCGCGGATCCCAATGCCGCCAGCGACCTCGGCGTGACACCGCTGTCGCTCGCCTGCACCAACGGGAGCCCGGTGATGACCGACCTGCTGCTCGAGGCCGGCGCCCATCCGGATCTCTCGCTCGGTACGGGAGCGACGCCCTTGATGACTGCGGCCCGGACCGGCAATCTGCGAGTCGTTCGTGCCCTCCTGCAGCGCGGCGCGAGCGTGGCCGGCAAGGAACCTGGCCAGAACCAGACGGCGCTCATGTGGGCGATCTCGGAACGGCACGCCGAGGTCGTCCGCACGCTCATCGACCATGGTGCCGACGTGGAGGCGCGCACCACGAGTGGGTTTACGCCGCTGCTGTTTGCCGCGCGCGAAGGGAGCGTCGACATCGCCAGCATGCTCCTCGCATCGGGCGCCGCCGTGAACCACGTCGCGGCGGACGGGACCAGCGCGCTGCTGGTTGCGACGGTGCGGGGGCACGTGGCCCTTGCGAGGTGGCTCCTGGATCGGGGCGCGGATCCGAATTCGGGCGGAGCCGGCTACACGCCCCTGCATTGGGCGGCCGGCTCGTGGGAAACCGAGCTCACCGGCCCACGCGGGATCTCGACGGAGCGTGACCCCGAATGGAGCGCCCTTCGCGGCCCTGCAGTCGGGCGACTGGACCTCATCGGGGCCCTTCTCACGCGCGGCGCCGACGTCGACGCGCAGATCACGAAGGCGCCGCCGCGTGTCGGGTTCAGCGTCTTTCCGGTGGCAAGCTTGACTGGCGCCACACCGTTCTTTCTGGCGGCCATGTCGGGCCAGCCCGACGTGATGCGGCTGCTGGCGCGCGCGGGCGCGGACACCCGCCGGGGCACCAGGAACGGCACGACGCCGCTGATGGCCGCGTCGGGCGTCGGGCGCGTGCTTGCGGAGACGCGCGTCACCGCCAGAGGGTCGCTCGAGGCCGCGGTGGTCGCGGCGGAGTTCGGCGGCGACATCAACGCCGCCAACGCCGCCGGCGACACCGCGCTGCACGGCGCTGCGCACATCCGAGCGGACGCGCTCGTGCAGTTTCTGGCCGACAAGGGTGCGGCGCTGAGCGTTCGGAACCGCCGCGGCGAGACGCCCCTGATGGTGGCCGAGCGGACGATCGCCGCCGGCAGCGCGCCGGTGTTCATGCGCACGAGCACCGGCGACTTGTTGAGGAAGCTAGGTGCCCAGTGAGAACTATCGACGTGTCCAGCAACGCGGCGTTGGCAGCCGTGTCGATTCTGCTGGTATCCGGGGTGTCGACCGCGCAAACCGATCGCCGGCTCGTTGAGGCCGTCAGGCAGCGTGACGCGGCGGCGGCGCGCAGTCTCGTGAACCGTCGCGCGGACGTCAACGTGGCGGAGCCGGACGGGGCCACCGCCCTCCACTGGGCCGCGCATTGGGACGACCTTGACACGGCCGACCTCCTGATTCGTGCCGGTGCCCTCATCGACGCCGCCAACGATCACGGCGTCACACCCATTGCCCTCGCGAGCCTGAACGGCAGCGTTGCGATGGTCACGCGACTGCTCGAGGCGGGCGCCAGTCCCAATGCCGCCCGCTCGACGGGCGAGACGCCCCTCATGACAGCCGCTCGCACGGGGGTCGTCGCCGTCGTCCAGGCGCTCGTGTCGCGCGGCGCAGACGTGGACGCGCGGGAGTCCACCGGGCAGCAGACGTCGCTCATGTGGGCTGTCGCCGAGAAGCATCCCCTGGTCGTGCGCGCGCTGATCGATGCGGGTGCCGACATCCGAGCGCGGTCGAAGGGTGGCTTCACGCCCTTGCTCTTTGCCGCGCGCGCCGGCGATATCGAGTCGGCTGCGGCGCTGCTGGCCGCGGGCGCCGACGTGAACGAGACCGCGCCCGACGGCATGAGCGCACTCGTCGTCGCCACGGTGCGCGGTCACGCCGCGCTCGCGACGCTGCTGCTCGAGCGCGGCGCCGATCCGAACCGGGGCGAGGCCGGCTTCACGGCGCTCCACTGGGCGTCAGGCAGCTGGGAGACCGAGCTCACCGGACCCAATGGCATCGTGACGCAGGGAGACGACGAGTGGAGTGCCTTGCCCGGCGTCGGGGCCGGCAAGCTCCAGCTGGTCCGGGCGCTGCTGGCGCACGGTGCCGACGCGAACGCGCCGCTCGTCAAGGTTCCTCCTCGTGCGGGGTACACGCAGTTGCCCGTCGAGCACCGCGTAGCGGGCGTCAATCCGTACCCAGGCGCGACGCCCTTTCTGCTCGCGGCCATGGCGGGCGATGTCGCCGTCATGCGCGCGCTCGCGGAGGGAGGCGCCGATCCTCGGCGCACGGCCCTCGATGGAACGACCCCGCTCATGGTCGCCGCTGGTCTCGGCCGCTACATGGCGGAAAGTCACGTCACCGAGCAGCAGTCTCTCGAGGCCGTCAGGCTAGCGCTTGACCTGGGTGTCGACATCAACGCGGCGAACGACGCGGGCAGCACCGCGCTGCACGGCGCGGCGTTCATCAAGGCCAACGTTCTCGTGCGATTCCTTGTCGACAACGGGGCGGCCGTCAACGTCGCCAACAAGCGCGGCCAGACACCGTTGATGGTCGCCGACACGATTCGTGCAGGCAGCGCGACCGTCAGTGGGCGGACCAGCACAGGAGATCTGCTGAGGGAGCTGGGGGCCAGGTGACACGCTTCCCCCGCCTTCCATTCTTCGTCCTGGCCACGGCGGCGGCGTGGACGACCTTCGCGCGCGTGGGCGCGCAAGCAGACGTCGAGTGGCGCGCGTACGCGGCCGACAAGCACGCAAGCCGCTACTCGTCGCTCGACCAGATCAACCAGGACTCGGTGGCGGGGCTCCGCGTCGTATGGCGGCAGTCGGTGATCCCCCGCGAGCTCGGCGACCGCTGGCCAGGCGCCACGGTTCCCACTGTGTCGCAGAACACGCCGCTCATGGCGGGCGGTCTGCTCTACGTGAGCACCGCACTCGGCGTGGCAGCCGCCCTCGACCCTGAAACGGGACACGTCGTCTGGTTCGACACGCCACCCGCACGCGCCAACACCAGCATTCCACCCGCGCCGGCGGGGCAGCCGGGCCGGACCAGCCGCGGCCTGGCCTACTGGACCGACGGGCGCGACGCCCGGATCCTGGCGATTACCGGTCAGTATCTCGTCGCCCTGAACGCCAAGACCGGAAAGCGGTACACCAACTTCGGCGATCCCGCCACGGGCGACGTAGACCTCTCCAAGGGATACGACCGTGCAGCGCCAGGGTACCGGTGGGGCGGACCGCCCCTCGTTGTCGGCGATGTGGTCGTCATGGGCGGTCTCGGCGGCGCGCCCGGCGAGAACACCGGGCGCCAGCAGGGCAATCAGGGCGATATTCGCGGCTATGACGTGCGCACGGGCAAGCTGCTCTGGAAATTCAGGACCGTGCCTCGGCCCGGCGAATTCGGCAACGAGACGTGGCTCAACGATTCGTGGGCGTACTCTGGTGACGTCAGCGTCTGGGGGCAGTTGAGCGCGGACGAAGAGCTCGGGTATGTGTACGCGCCGATTGAAACGCCGAACAACAACTATTACGGCGGCGCGAGGCCGGGGAACAATCTCTTCGCGGAGAGCCTGATCTGTCTGGACGCGAAGACCGGCCGGCGCATCTGGCACTTCCAGGCAGTCCACCACGGCATCTGGGACTGGGACTTCAACTCGCCGCCTGCGCTGCTGGACATCACGGTTGACGGCCGCAGGATCAAGGCCGTGGCCGAGGTGTCGAAGCAGAACTTCGTCTACGTGTTCGACCGGGCGACGGGCCGTCCGGTCTGGCCGATCGAAGAACGGCCCGTGCCACGAGGCAATGTGCCCGGCGAGTGGTACTCGCCGACGCAGCCCTTCCCGACCAAGCCACCGCCCTTCGATCTGCAGGGTGTCACGGTGGACGATCTCGTCGACTTCACGCCGGAGCTGCGGCAAGAAGCGCTCGAGATCGTCAACCAGTACCACTACGGGCCTCTGTTCATTCCTCCAACGCTGGCCGGGGGACCTGATGGAAAGAAGGGGTACCTCCAGATGCCCGGCACGGTGTCCAACATCTGGAACTCTCCCGCGTTCGACCCGGAGACCGGAGTGCTCTTCGTTCCCTCGGTGCAGAGACC
>Ga0137829_12687379_pt1 | contig 14212 bp, 13 predicted proteins | sample OV2TP2_FD_97737 | JGI IMG/M metagenome (GOLD analysis project Ga0137829, IMG submission 97737) | reverse complement strand
TCCTTGTTCCTCCGCTCGTGGTGAGCCTGTCGAACCATGCGCGTTCATCAGAACTTCTGACCTCACCCCCTTTTTCCCCCTCTCCTAGGCTTAGGAGAGGGGGAGGGAAAAATTCAGGGGGACACCCCCTGTAACCCCCGGCCCTTCGCCGGAGCTTGTCCTGAGCGAAGCCGAAGGGCTCAGGGCAGACTCTGCGGGTCCTCCCCCTAACGTCAAGACCAAGGGCATCCTGGCCACGGGCACCGCCAATTCTGAAACGCAGGCACAGCGGGATGAACACTGTTATTCAATAACCCTCTGTCACCACCGTAGCGGTGGTAAAGCTCACACTCAAGTTTGTACGCCCTCATCGGAGATGAAGCGTAACCAAACCAAAAGTAGGAGTGTGGGTAAATCCCGGCCCACGCCTGTAGCCTTTGCCTTAAGTCCGAATCAGAGCGCCCTACATAGTTAACCACCTTGCCATCTGAGGAAAGCAAATAAACACCGGGACACCCCTCAGCGACCTTCAAAGCGATTATCCAAGGGTCTAACAGATGAAAACCTTCCATACTCGATATGCCCTTCCGATGTTATCTATTATTGTTTGTGACCAGGTGGTTTGTCGCCCCCATGTCCGCGGCGGTATCCTTCTAGTGCCCGCTGCTCCCAATCCAAGGCTGAATCCCTAGTTACCTTTGGCCCCACTTTTACAACCTTGGTAAAACAAAAACCTTCCTGCGCGTGTTCCTTTATCCTCCTATCCAGGTTATTAGTGACCCCTATATAAGCTTTCTGTCTTCCGCACCATAGTTCGTATCTAGCTGTGTCCCTTACCATCGTTAGTACCTACTATACCCACATGGGAGAGTGCAGGGAGGGCGAAGCCCTCCTTGGCGGGGGCACGGGGGTGTCCCCCGTCTTATTTTTATTCCCCCTTCCTGGCAGGAAGGGGGAAAGGGGGATGGTCGAAACGATGCTAAAGGAAGCCATAGCTAGTCTACCTTGTTGGTATGGCCGTTGTGAGGGTTCAGGAGGTAGGGCTGCTGGCCAGGGCGCTTGGGTGGGCGGCCTCGGCGACGGGGCATGGGCTGCGAGCCCTGGCCCGCCAGGAAGGTGAGCTGCCCTTCAGGGGCTGTCGCCTTCCCTTGGCCAGAGGCCAGCAGTGCATCAACCTCCTGCTTGAAGCTCTCGATGTCCTGGAACTCTCGATAGACACTGGCGAAGCGGATGTAGGCCACCCGGTCCAGCCGCTTCAGGCGCTCCATGACCATCTCACCGATGAGCAAAGAGGGGACCTCCGCCTTGCCCAGCTTTTGCAGGTCAGACTCGATCTCGTCCACGATTTTCTCCACGGTTCCCATAGGAAGGGGGCGCTTAGCGCACGCCTTCCGTACACCATCGGTGAGCTTCTGGCGGTTGAACTCCTCCCTTCGGCCGTCCCGCTTGATAATCAGCAGCGCAGTAGTCTGGATACGTTCGTAGGTAGTAAAGCGCAGCCCACACCGCAGGCACTCCCGCCTCCGGCGGATTCCATCCTCCATTATCCTGGAGTCGATAACCTTAGAATCTGGGTAAGAGCAGTAAGCGCAACGCACCGCATTACTCCAAGCTCTTGAGATAACAAGAGCGGGGGTGGGTCCCCCCGCTCACTCGGTCAGGAGGGCCACTCCTGGACTACCTGCTACCAGAAACCACCATAAGATAGCATCAACTCTGATTTTATCCACAAGCTGTTGGGAGTCAAGGGGTTTTTGGCCCAATATTTCGTGATTTTCCCCTATTTAGTGGTCCTATTTCGTCTGGCCGCTATATCTTGGGGTTAATTTGCTGTTTTCCAGGGGTCCTGTCCGAATAGGTTTCACCTTTTGGACTCCGATGCTTTGCTCGGAGAGCCCGCCCAGGCGAAAGAGATAAAGCGAATGGCTCGCTAGGTCGTCAGGCAATCCTGTATACGACCCCCTGCGTAACAACAGGAGTTTTAGTGCAGTTGTGTGCTGACTCGCTCTAGCTCTGTTAGCTTCTCCAACGCCTGGCCGCTGTCCAATGTCTGCTGGGCCAGGACGATCCCCTGCCTGAGGTCTTGGGCCCGGCCGCCTAATATCAGGGCGGCGGCTGCGTTGAGAGCTATCGCATCTCGAAGAGGCCCCTTCTTCCCGCCCAGGATCTCCTTGAGAGCAGAGGCATTTTGCTGAGGAGTGCCTCCCCTGAGGTCTTCGGCTTTGGCTCGAGGCAGGCCGACATCCTCTGGAGATACCGGATAGCTGGAGATGGAGCCGTTGCGAAGCTCCCACACCTGGCTGGGGCCTGTGGTGGTGATCTCATCAAGCCCGTCCGAGCCGTGGACCACCATAGCCCGCTGGCATCCCAGGTATTTCAGCACCTCGACCATTTTGGGGGCCAACTCGGCCGAGGCCACTCCCAGGAGCTGGCACTGGGCACCGGCAGGATTGGTCAGGGGCCCCAGGATGTTGAAGACCGTCCTGACGCCAATCTCCCGGCGCGGCCCCGCGGCGAACCTCATGGCGGGATGGAAGACTTGGGCGAACATGAATCCCAGCCCCACCTTTTCGATGCATCCTTTGACCCCTTCGGGCGAGAGGTCTATCTTTACTCCGCTGGCCTCCAGGATATCGGCGCTGCCGCAGCCGCTGGTCATAGCCCGGTTGCCGTGTTTGGCTATCTTTATCCCCGCGCCAGCAGCCACCAGCGCAGCCGCAGTGGAGATGTTGAAGGAGCCGGAGCCGTCGCCCCCGGTGCCGCAGGTGTCCACCAATGGCCCGGAAACTTCCACCTTCAGCGCCTTCTCCCTCATTACCTTGGCCATGCCTGCGATCTCCTCTACGGTTTCGCCCTTCAGGCGAAGTCCGATGAGGAAAGCGCCTAGCTGCGCAGGCGTGGCCTGTCCGGTCATGATCTCCTCCATAACCTGAGAGGCCTCCTCAAAGGTCAGCGCCTTCCCTGAAACTACCTTCTCTATGCCTTCGCGAATCATGTGGCAGCCTTCCTTCGTAGCAGAAAGTTTCTCAGCAGGTCCTTCCCCACTTTGGTCATAATGGACTCAGGATGAAACTGGACACCCTCGATGGGGTACTCCTTGTGACGGACGCCCATGATAATTCCTTTCTGGGTACGCGCGCTAACCTCCAGGCAGTCGGGCAGCCCTTGGTCTTTTATGGCCAGGGAGTGATAGCGGATCGCCTCGAAGGGATTGGGCAAGTCCTGAAATACCCCCTTCCCGTCATGACGGATGACGGACGTCTTGCCGTGCATGATCTCCCCCGCCCCCTCCACTACGCCGCCGAAGGCATAGCCGATGCACTGGTGGCCCAAGCAAACTCCTAGAATGGGCACACGGCTGCCGAAGTGGCGGATAACGTCGTTGGAGATACCCGCCTTGTCAGGAGACGAGGGCCCGGGCGATATCACGATGCGCTCGGGGTTCCAAGCGTCGATCTCCTCCAGGGATGTCTGGTCGTTCCTTGCCACCTTTACCTGCGCGCCCAGCTCGGAGAGGTACTGAAACAGGTTGTAGGTAAAGCTATCGTAGTTATCGATGAGCAGAAGCATTTCTTCTATTCCCCACCTCTAGCAGGGTGCCGAAAAAGGGGAGTCGAGAGGGGCGTCCCGACTTGTCGGGATGGCGGGGGTCTGGGGGTGTCCCCCAGATACAATCTCCACCCCCTTCCTGGCCAGGAAGGGGGCAGGGGGATGGTCGAAAAGAGTTTTTCATCAGCTTGCTAGGATGACTATCTACCTAATGATAACTCATTTGGTAGCCTTGATAGAAGCATAAACATTAAGGCCACAACAGATGTTGTGGCCTTAAAAGAGGCCCGGCCCAGCCGGGGCGATAATGGGGAAAAGGGAGATTACAGGCCGTTGCTCTTTCGCGAGCCTGCAGAGGCGTTTCTAAGGAAGGGAGGCATCGCGACCGTAGAGAACTCTTCGGTGGACTCCTGCAGGAGGGCCCGCATTCGGGCGTCAGTCAGCTCCTCCTTACCGTAGCCCTCTGCCGAGAACCCAGTGGCGATGAGGACCACCCTAACCTCTTTGCCCATGGTGGGGTCAATAACCATACCGAACTTGATGTTGGCATCGGGGTCCATATACTGAGCCACCACCTCGGCTGCACCGTCCACTTCACTCAAAGGCAGGTCTGGTCCACCGGTGACATTGATGAGGACTCCCTTAGCGCCCTCGATAGAGATATCCAGTAGGGGGTTGGAGATGGCCTTTTTTGCCGCCTCTCGGGCCCCATTCTCTCCTGTCCCATGGCCAATAGCCATGAGGGTCTGCCCTGAATTGCTCATGATGGCTCTAATATCTGCGAAGTCGACGTTTATGTCGCCCCGCACAGTGACCAACTCTGTTACCGCCTGGATCCCCTGAAGGAGGACCTCGTCCGCCAGCTTAAAACCTGCTTCGGCGGAGGTCTTCTTATCGGAGATAGTCAGAAGTCTGTCGTTGGGGATTTCGATTAGGGCGTCTACCGACTCCTTGAGGCGAGTGATCCCTTCTTCGGCTAACCTGGACTTTCTGGGCATCTCAAAGGCAAAGGGCCTGGTAACGATGCCGATAGTGAGGGCACCGGACTCCTTGGCTATCTGAGCGATGACCGGAGCCGCCCCTGTGCCTGTGCCCCCACCCATGCCTGCTGTTACGAAGACCATGTCAGAGCCTTTGATGAGCTCCTTGAGCTGCTCCTTGGACTCCTCGGCTGCCTGCCTCCCCACCGCGGGGTCGCCGCCGGCTCCCAGCCCACGGGTTAGTCTCTCTCCAAGCCTGACCTTGACGGGGACGTCTATCTTTTCCAGATGCCGTGCGTCGGTGTTTACCGCGATAAACTCTACGCCCGGGCCGGACACGACCTTGGCGGTGCGGGCGATAGCGTTGCATCCGCCGCCTCCCACGCCAAAGGCTTTAATGATGGCGTGGCCTATGTTTTCCATTGGTGCTTGTGCCATATCTACTTCCTTTCTTTCGTCGCTTTGGTCTGATGTAGATGGATTTACTAATGCAGTCCTTTTCTCTTTCTTAGCCAGAATCTCACCTCCTTGCCCAATCTGAAAGTTTGTCGGATACCTTGTCATATATCTCCCTCAGAGATGGCCGATGCCCATTGAGGGAGAAAACCTTTCCGTCTCTGGCGGGTTTCTCGGTATGCTTGAGCCCCCACCTAAGAGCGCCCAAGGGCGTTGCATAGGCTGGGGTCCTTATCAAGGCTGGGAGTCCAAACATGCCGTCTGGTTCGCCGAGGCGTGTGGGCAGGTGCAGGACCTCCGGCCCTAATTGCTCTAAACCAGGCAGGCAAGACGCACCGCCGGTCAGGACCAGTCCTGCTGGGGCCTTGTTTACTAGCTGCGCCTCCCTAATCCTGTAGCCGATCATGCGAAGGAGTTCCACCGCGCGCTCTTTCAGGATGTCACAAACCTGCTTGCGATAGAGTTTTCTCTTCTCAGACAAGCCCAGCATCTCCAGGTCTATCCGCTCGTCAGGAGGGATGGACTTGGGAAAGGCGTTGCCCAAGTTCACCTTAATGCGCTCCGCGTCTTCTAGCGAAAGGCCCAAGGTAAAGGCGATATCGTTGGTAAAGTGGTGCCCTCCTACTGGCAGATAGAATGTATGCACTGGCGCTCCGTCCCGATACACGGCTCCGCTGGTTCCGTCGTGGCCTATATCCGCCAGCACGACTCCGATCTCTTTATCGGCAGTGCTTAACACGGCTTCGCCGCTGGCGATGGGTGCAGCCACCAAGCCCAAAGGAGAAATCTCTACCGCCTCCAGAATCTCCCTTATGCCCTTAGCTCCTTTGGCACTTCCCAGAATCAAATGGGCGGAAAGGGCTAAATGGGACGAAGGCATGCCTACGGGGTCCTTTACTGTCTTGCCTCCATCCAGGGTATAGCCCCTTGGGACTACCTGGAGGACTTTATGCCCTTCTAGGCCAGAGACTTGGCTCGCCTGAGCCAGTGCCCGCAGGACATCCTCTCGGCTCACCTTGCGGTCTGCTCCTTCGGTAGATATGTTCACATAGGTGTTCTTGGAGCTGATGTTAGCCCCTGATATGGTAACGAAGGCATCCTCCACCTTGGTCTTGCTGGAGCTCTCGGTCTGATAAATGCAGTCCGCCAAAGCCAAGGCGGCTTCATCGGCATTAACTATGCCACCCTTGGATATGCCCTTGGATTTGGATATGCCTATGCCTATGATCGAGGGCTCGCCTGTCCAGCCCACACGGGCCGACAGGGCGACGATCTTGGTTTGACCAAAATCTATAGCTGTGACAACGCCTTTACTCTCCATTCGACCTTCCCTTCTAGGCGTAGAAGGACGCCTGCCCTGCCCTTGCGGGCTTCATCACTGGCAATCGATGCTTGTTCACACGGCCAACTTCTCGCATGCTCTCAATTTCGCACTCCTGGACCTGGGATTGGCCATGACCTCCTCCGGGGACGTGGTCAGCGGCTTGCGGGTGATGGTCCTTGCGGAATGCTCCCTCCGCATGAACTGTTTTACAATTCTGTCCTCCAGCGAGTGGTACGAGATGACTACCAGCCTGGCTCCAGGGGCCAAAAGGCGTACCGCCTGGGGCAGAGCCTCGGCTAGGTTATCCAGCTCTCGATTCACGTAAATTCGCAGCGCCTGCCAGACTCTAGTAGCAGGATGGATTCTTCTCGAACCTCTTGCTACCTGCTCGACGAGCCGCGCCAGGTGAGAAGCTCCGGCGATAGGACGATGGGCCACTATCGCTCTAGCGATAGAGCGGGAGCGCTTCTCTTCCCCATACTGGCGAAGGATGCTCTCCAGTTCCCCTTGCCGATAGCTATTGATCACCTCGTCTCCTGTAAGGCTCTGCCTGGCGTCAAATCGGAGGTCCAAAGGATCATCGGACCGAAAGCTGAAACCTCTCCGCTCCCCTTCTAGCTGAAGGGAGCTAATGCCCAGATCTAGAAGAACGCCATCGATCTCCTGAAAGCCGTATTTGGCCCCTACTGCCCTGAGCCTCCGATATGATGACCTGGCCACTATCACGCGAGGCCCGAAATCCTCAAGCCTCTTTCGGGCGATCCTGACGGCCTCCAGGTCCACGTCCACGGCTAACACCCTTCCCCCGGGGCCGCATGCTCTCAGGATGCTTTCCGTATGCCCCCCCTCACCGGCCGTCGCGTCGATGTATTTGCCGCCAGGATGAACCTGAAGAAGGCGGAGGACTTCCGCCACCATCACCGGAGTGTGGTAGAAAGGCTTCACCCTCTTGCGTATAACCCTGAACGCCGCTCGCCCTGCTTGGCCTCAATGATAGTAGCTGGCACAGGAAAATCAATAGGTTTTGGAGCGATTTTAGAACGATTTTTGTAAATATCGAAAGTCCCTGGGCTTTGCCCCCTTGTAGGGGTTCATATCGTGAGGGGGTTTTACCCCCTCACGGGCTCCCCCAGATTCAGTTTTGGCTCCCAAACCCTTTGCCCCTTCGGCCCGCCGTAGGCGGGCTCAGGACAAGCTCCGAGGGAGGACCCTCTCTGGACATTCCCCTAAGGGGGATTACCAAGGGGGCTAACCCCCTTGGCGGGGGAACTGGGGGTGTCCCCAGAACTTCTCCTGTCCCCCTTCCAAAAAAGGAAGGGGGACACAGGGGGATGGTTCATTACTCTGACGCAAGGTCATGCGCCATCGAGGAACTTTTGGTATCGGGACTAACGCAGGCAACCACAGTGGATTTTCTCAAAAGCGGCACAGGGGGTATAATTACACCCACGCACGTACAGGCTAATATGATTCTCAGGTAACATAGAGATGTGGCGATACGTAATTAGAAGGCTGCTATTGATTGTGCCCACCCTCATCCTGGTGACACTGGTGGTGTTCATTGCCATTCGCATACTTCCCACTGACATCGCCGACCTCATTGTAGCTGAGGGAGGTGTCGGGGGGTCAGCGGTCACTAAGGATGCTATCCGTGCCCAGCTTAAGCTGGACCAGCCCCTCCCCATTCAGTACTTGTATTTTGTTAGAGATGTGGCCAATGGCAGCCTGGGCTACTCAGCCTACGATAGGAAGCCGGTGTCCAGCAAGATAAGGGACGCAATGCCTGTCACCCTGCAGCTAGCCAGCATGTCCATTGTCATCTCCTGGTTCTTGGCTCTGGGTATTGGGATTATCAGCGCCCTCAGACAGGACACTCCTGTCGACTATACCATCCGCGTCGCTAGCATTCTCTCTTTTTCGGCTCCTATCTTCTGGACCGGCACGCTTCTGGTTATTTTCCCCGCCATCTGGTGGCACTACTTCCCCCCTATCCTCTTCGTTCCCTTCATCAGCAACCCCACGGAAAACCTTCGGCAGTTCTTCCTTCCAGCCCTGACCTTAGGGATATACCTGTCTGGCTCTGTAGCCAGGATGGTGCGCTCCTCTATGCTGGAGGTGCTAAGGCAGGACTACATCAGAACGGCCAGAGCCAAGGGCTTGAGGGACCGCCTGGTGATTACCAGGCATTCCTTGAAAAATGCCCTTATCCCAGTGATTACCTTCTCTGGACTACAGTTGGCCGGCCTGCTGGGGGGTACGGTCATTGTCGAGTCCATCTTCGCCCTGCCGGGCATGGGCAGGCTTACTATCGACGCGGTCTTCGAAAAGGACTACCCCCTGATCCAGGGAAACGTTCTCTTCTTCGCCTTCATAGTCGTCTTTATCAACCTGATTGTCGATCTCACCTACGGGTGGCTGGACCCGCGGATCAGGTATAGCTAACAAAGAGGCAAGGATGAACGATTCTCAAGAGCAAAGAAGGCAAGGTCCAGTGGCGGCCGCGGCCCCAGTGGCAGGGATTCGCCCCGCTCGTAGCCGCTGGAAAGCCCTGGGCAGGATAGCAAAAAGAAAGCCTTTAGGCACCTTTTCTGTCGGCGTTTTGACGGTCTTTGTCCTTGTGGCTGTCTTTGCCGGCGTGCTGGCTCCATATCATCCAGAGGAGGGCAGCTCCAAGAGGGTTATGCAGGCCCCTTCTTTTTCATATCCCTTTGGGACCGATAATCAGGGGCGGGACCTTCTTAGCCGCGTCATGTTTGGTGCCCGGGTTTCCCTGAGAGTAGGCCTTATGGCGGTTGGGATGGGGACGGCCGCTGGCGTAGTGATTGGGATGCTCTCCGGGTATTTTGGTGGATGGCTTGATACCGCCGTCCAGCGCCTGGTGGATGCCATGATGGCCATCCCGCTGATCCTGCTGGCGGTGGTGATAGTCTCTATGGTAGAGCCCAGCCTGAATAACGTGATGATAGCCCTGGCCATCGGCATAGCTCCTAACCAGTCCAGAGTGGTGCGAGGCGCTACCCTTTCTATTAAGCAAAACCAGTATGTGGAGGCAGCCAGGGCCATCGGCTGCACTGACGGGCGGATTGTACTGCGGTACATCCTTCCCAATGTCTTCGCCCCAATCATCGTTATCGCCTCCGTAACCCTAGGAGGTGCCATTATCGCCGAGGCGTCCCTAAGCTTCCTCGGCCTGGGTCCACCCACCATCGTCTCCTGGGGCAATATGTTGAGCTCAGAAGGAAGGGCCTACATGGAGCGAGCCCCGTGGATAGCTATATTCCCAGGGCTGGCTATCATGATTACCGTGCTCTCCTTCAATCTCCTGGGCGATTCCCTGCGGGACATCCTGGACCCTCGGCTCAGGACGTAACGTCCACGCGGCTCTAGTGCTCACTTGTGTAAATCAGCGTAACATGCCCTGGGGAGTCCAGAGGGGCTTCGCCCATCTGGCAGGGGAACTGGGGGTGTCCCCCAGAAATATTCTTTTCCCCCTTCCAGAAAAGGAAGGGGGATAAAGGGGGATGGCTCGACGGGTCGAGAAAGCGGCTGTAAATGTTCCTGCTAACGCTGACTTACGCAGGGAGGTACTAGCAGGGGTTTCAGCTACTGCTAGAATGGCAGCACGCCTAGCTCTCGCTCGATCTCGGCGATGATGCCTCGCGTCTGGTAGATCATGTCTCTTTTTTCCAACTCGTATCAGGCCTAACTGCTGAAGGGGAGATATATGATACGAGTATAGACGGCGCCCTTGGGGGTTAAATCGCTTTGCATCAAGCTGAGGCCTCTGGCCACGAAGGCTTGTCCTCCATTCCACTGGGATGAGCTTATAGCAGATGAAAGGGCTTTCATCCCTCCCGGGGGAGTGCCTTCCTTCAACCTTCCAAGGGTCAGGTGGGCCGTGAACTGGCGGCCCTCTTTGGCGAAGCCCAGCCGGTGTAGGCTGCTATCCACCGCCTCCTGAAGCGCCTGAAGAGGGGCGACATCGCCATCTACGCCAATCCATAGCACCCTTGGCCTGGAAACTCCAGGGAAGGCTCCAACTTTTCCCAGTAGCAGGTGAAAGGGTGCGTGATGGGCTGCCAACGAGGTCAGCGCCTCCCCTATATCACTAATTTTATGAGACGACACGTTGCCCAGGAACTTCAAGGTCAGGTGAATCCCCTCTGGGTTTACCCAACGGACCACCGGCGGACTGTTCTGCTTGAGGATATCCTGAACAGAGGTGATTGACTCCTTAATACCTTTCGGAAGCTCGATAGCGACAAAGCAGCGGATGACGTCGGAGGCCACTTACACTGCCTTCCCCAGATTCAAGAGCCTTGCCGCATTGCCCCCTAGTAGCAGGCTCCTGTCCTGTTCCGATAGGGACGTTCCCATCGCCTGCTCCACCACCCTCTTTTGCGACAGAAGGGGATAGTCGCTACCGAAAAGGATGCGATCAGCCCCCACCAGGCCAGCAGTTATTTCGAATACAGCAGGGTCATACAAGAATGGGCTGGCGGCGGAATCGAAGTATACGTTGTTCAGCCCGGCTTTCAGCTCAGGCATCAGCCAGTAGAAAGGCAAACCTCCACCCCAGTGTGCCATGACTATGGGAACATCAGGAAAAGCCCTGGCGAGACCGTAAAGCTTAGCGGGGGTCACCGAACCCTTGCCAGGGTACTGGTGTCCCACGGGCTCTGAGGCGTGAGTTAGAATGACAAGGCCCAGCTCCTTAACCATAGCCATGAAAGGTCTTAGGAAATCGACCTTGGCCAGGTCAAACCCCTGATAGTCCGGATGCAGCTCACCCACACCTCTGGCTCCCGCTGATGCGCAGCGCTGGAGCTCAGCTAGGGCCTGCTCCCCGGCCCCAGGATTCACACCGCAGAAAGGAACAATCCGGCCAGGATACTTTTGGGCTTTTTCCAACAGATAGTCGTTGGTCTTCTTGCAGAACTCCGCATCCGCCCAACCGATGCTCAAGACTACCGAAGCTGCAATCCCGACCTCATCCATAGAGGCTATGAGCTGTTCAGCAGTAGCAATCCTGGACTTGGGACTGGAGTAGAGAGCAGCGAAGGTGGCATCCCGCCGAAGGTACGACTCCTTTTCCCGAATTATTTCAGGGGGCAGTATATGGGTGTGAAAGTCCAGAATCACCGCCCGATTCTAGCAGTGAAAGGAAAAGGGGGTCAATAGTAACTGTTACAGAAATGGTTGGCCAGCTTTGAGACAAGGCCCATCCCCAGATTCCGTTTGAGGAATGCAGCGACGGCTTGTGTATCTTTAGTGGCGTCTGGGGGGTCGGGCCAGGAACATGGCCGCGCTCATAGTCGCCAAGAGTCCTAGGTCCACCCACAAAAGCGGCGCATAATCCCCCATCAGGTCAAAGACCAGGGTCGCTGCCAGGGGTCCCATAGCGTTGCTCACCATCAGCAAGGGTGTCAGCACGCCTCTGATGCTCCCCAGGGAGGCAGGGCCGTAGTAGTTAGCCGGTACCAGGTTCTGGAGAAAGAGACCTATGGCGAAGAACCAGCCGTGCAAGGCCGCAAAGAGGAAGCCAGGGATGGGAGTAGTTGCCTGAGTGAGGATGAGGACGCCCATGGCACTCCCGGCATAGGCTATCATCAGGATGTAGCGTAGGGGGAGCTTATCCACCAGAAAGGCGACGCCCACAGTCGCAGGCATCCCCACTACAGACCAGGTGGTCAGGATGGCGACAGCGCTGGTGGTAGTCAGGCCGCGGTCCGTCAGCAGAGGGATGAGGTTGAAGAGGATGCCCGTGTTTACAAAGGTGAACGCGGAGAAGGCGACCAGGAGTAGATAGAAGGTGGGCGTCCGTAAGGTCTCCCCGAGAGTGAAAGAGACCTCAGTGGCCGCCGAAGGGCGTCGAGATGCCTGCTCCGGCCGCTCTTGGGCCTGATCTCCAGCGAGGCCATCGGGGGCTAGGCCCATGTCCTGGGGTTGACGCCGCAGCCAGAGCAACACCGGCACCAGGGTGGTAGCCCAGCTAAGGATCCCCAGGGACGTAGCGGCGCTGCGCCATCCGAAGCGGTCGGTGACGAGCTGGGCTAAGAGAGGAATAGTGGCCCCTCCCAGCCGCTGGCCCAAATTGGTGAGTGCCATGGCCTGTCCCCGCATCCGGACGAACCATTTCGCTACGACAACACTGCTGGTCAGGTTTATGATGCCCTGGAGCAGCATTCGCGAGAGAATGATAGCGGCATAGAACTGCACCAGGCCGTTAATGTTGCCCAACACAACTAGCGTCGTGCCCATCATGGCAAACGCAATGAACAGCACCCATCGAGCGCCAAAGCGGTCCACTATCGGGCCTACCCCCAGGGCCAATACGCCGCCCAGGAGGGTCCCTATGGTGGCTGCTGCGGCAAAAACGGAACGGTCCCACTGGAACTCCGTGGTGATGGGCTTGACGAAAATGCTTAATGTGGGGTTGATGATGACCGCTGAGGCGTAGCCCGTGGCCGTAATAACCCCGGCCACGACCCACCCGTAGTAGAAAGGCAGCCGGGAGGCAACCTTCGGAGGGCGTGCGGTTGACTGCGTTAGCGACCCCCTGGGAATGCGCAAGCGAAATTGAAGGCTCCAGAGCTTGCCTCTGGCATCTCCCTTATCCGTCCTGCTTTACCCGGTGCGAACCTGCCATCCAAAGCCGTAAACTTACTCATAACCTATTAGAAGACAAGTGTTTCCCTGTGTAAATACTGAGACATTGCATCGATGTCCCTGGGGAGTCCAGTCCTTCCATTATTGGAAGGACTGGCAGGGGAACTGGGGGTGTCCCCCAGAACTTTTCTTTTCCCCCTTCCGAAAAGGAAGGGGGCACGGGGGATGGTTCGTTACTTTGACGCAAGGTCATGCGAGATCGAGGAGCTTTTCGTATCGAGACTAACGCAGGCAACACTAGCCGTTCCTGGGCCCAGGTCCATCTACCAGGGCGAATGTCAGCTCTCCCTCAGCTACCCCTTCATCTCCAACTGATGCCCTGGCCTTTCCCTTGCCCACACCGCCCAGCACCCTTAGAAGGGTTACCTCGAGCCTGAGCACATCCCCTGGCCTTACAGGCTTTCGAAAACGAAAGGAGTCGATGCCGGCAAAGAAGCCTATCTTACCCTTGTTGGCGGGCAGGCTCAGAAGGGCCACGCTCCCCACCTGAGCCAACGCCTCAACGATGAGCACCCCAGGCATGATGGGGTATCCTGGGAAATGCCCCTGGAAATAAGGCTCGTGGATAGAGACGTTCTTAATGCCCACGGCGCTCTTCCCCGGCTCTACCTCCAGTATCTGGTCTATCAGCAGAAAGGGAGGCCTATGAGGTATTATGGCCTTAATCTCCTCAGCGCCAAGGGGCATTGACCACCAACCTCCTGCCGTCCGTATTAGCCATCTGGAAGAGCCGCTCGGCCACCTCGATGCTAGGGCCGGCATCGCCCGGCAAGCTCTCGTCGGGGTTGCCTACGGCGTGGTAATCGCTGCCCCCGCAAGGCACCAAGCCATACTTTTGAGCTAGCCTGTCCAGATATGAGACCGTTTCCTGCGAATATCCGCCATAGTAAACCTCTACTCCCACCAGGCCAGCACCCACAAGGTGAGCAAGATGTGTCTCCAGATCCTCAAGCTCCGCAGGGTGACACAGAATGGGAAGCCCGCCCACCCGTCGGACCAGAGCGATAGCATCCTCCGGAGTGAGCTTCGCCCTTTCCGCATAGGCGGGGCCATTCCTGCCGATGTATTTGTCAAAGGCCTCCTTCTGAGTCTGAACGTAGCCCTTTTCTAGCAACGCGCGAGCCACATGGGGCCTGCCCACAGCCGCGCCATCGGCCAGCTCCAGGACCCTGCTCCAGTCCAGAGGCATCCCCATAGCGGCGAGCTTCTCCACCATCCTCCTGGCGCGATGAACGCGGGAGTCCCTCAGGTTAGC
>Ga0137829_12737221_pt1 | contig 14219 bp, 11 predicted proteins | sample OV2TP2_FD_97737 | JGI IMG/M metagenome (GOLD analysis project Ga0137829, IMG submission 97737) | reverse complement strand
TCTTCTTTGAGTACCCATTATGCCGCCGGGGGCGATTTCTTCACAAGCTCTCAGGACAGGCTCTGGGTCCCCCGCTCCCTTGCCAAGGGAGCGGGGGAGGAAAAAGAATCTGGGGGACACCCCCAGGAGCCCCGATCCCGACTGGTCGGGATAACCCCCTGTTATTGAGCGGTCTCAATAATGTTTCAGTTTGTCCAAACGTTTTCCCATTCTATCCCTTAGGGCCTATCCAACAACCCTCACCCCCTCGGTCCCCCTCTCACTTTAGTGAAGGGAGAGGGGGAAAATAAATCTGGGGGACACCCCCAGACCCCCGGTAGAGGGGGCAAAGCCCCCTCTACACTACCCCATCCCAAGTCACGGGATAGGCTCTTATCATCCACCAGAGGCGCTGGGGCGAAAGGGACAAATCTATGGATTGACCTCAGGGTTTTTCCTCATGCCAACCTCCTCCAGGACCTCCTCCTGATGCTCACCGATAGTAGGGCCTACCCGCTTATATTGGGCTGGAGCGCGGCTAAAGATCCACGGTACAGCAGGAGCCCGCATCCATCCCATGGCGGGGTGCTCCTTGGTTATGATTAACTCATTGGCTACGATCTGGGGGTTAGTATATAGCTCCTTGGTAGACCATACGACCGGAGCGGAAGGCACATTATGCTTCTCAAGGAGCTCGAGCCACTTCTCTGTAGTAGCCTCAAGGAATCTGTTCTGGATGAGTTCTACCAGTTGGGAGCGATTTCTTACGCGCTCTGCGTTAGTCTCAAACCTGGGGTCTTCAATTAGTTGGACCATATCCAGTGCCTTGCACAGTCCCTCCCAGGCCTCCTGAGTAGGCGTGTCTACATCTATATAGCCATTGGTGGTCTTGAAGGACTGGGATGGCACCATGTTTGGCGAGGCGCTGCCGAGAGGCTGAGGCGCCTTGCCTGAGGCGAAATACTCTGCCATGCGAACGGCCTGGAGCACGATGCCGGTCTCGGTTTGAGCGCACTGTACCCACTGTCCTCTTCCGTTCCGCTCCCTGGCGATCAGGGCAAGGATAACACCTTGAACGAATGGAAGAGGTCCTGTCAAATCCAGTAGCGGGAATCTCGCCATTTCACCGGGACCTCCCACGGGACCGCTGACGGAGCCCATTCCGCTCAGGCCCGTGGAGGAGTTGGCCATGCCTGGCTTGGTACGATAGGCATTGGCGGGATTGTCCCCAAAGCCCGAGTTGTTAACATAGATGATCTGGGGGTTGACTTTAACGAGGTCCTTATATCCAATGCCCAGCCTATCCCCCACTCCGGCCCGCCAGTTCTCCACGAATACATCAGCGCGCTCGATGAGTTTAAAGAAGACCTCCCTGTCCTTAGCGTCCTTGAGGTCGAGTACAATGCCCCGTTTGCCGTGGTTCAGCCCCATGGCGGCAAGAGCGATCCCGTTCTTCGACGGACGTCCCGACCCCAGCCGCATCCAGTCGCCTCCAGGAGGCTCAACCTTGATGACATCAGCGCCCAGGTCGCTCAAGAGTGCACCAGCCAAAGGTCCATTGGCTCCCTCGCAGCAGTCCACGATCCTTATCCCGTCAAGTGTTCCTGCCATTAAAAGCCTCCTTCTGTTCTGATGCCCCGACCTGTCGGGGCTTCAGTGCTTCCCCCTGGGGGGAGACCACCATCCTTCCACTACTGGAAGGACCTTCACGGGGACGTAGCCCTCTTCTAGTCTCATTCGTTAAACTGGCTCAACCTCTACTCTGTAATTAGACAGATTAGTGTCCTGTACTTGAAGTTCGCAGCAAATGTCATTGCGAGGCCCGACGAAGAAGGGCCGTGTCAATCTGGCGGCAGGAGTGCGCCCCTCCTCCAGATTGCTTCGTCGGCTAGCGCCTCCTCGCAATGACATTTCATAAGCGTATTTCAGGTACACCACACTAGCTATTTTTCAGACCAAGCTTTTGCTATTCGCCGTGCCACCAGGTCTTTGGCAGCCTCCACTGAATATCCTAAGCTGGATAGGATTTCCAAGGTGTGCTGTCCAATCTTGGGCGGCGCCAGACGCACCGAGCCCGGACTTCCGGTTAGCTTCCATGCCAGTCCGAAGGTGTCCATCTCACCTGCGGTGGCGTGGTTCATTTTCAGCTTCATCTCTTGAGCCTCTACGTAGGGGTCTTTGAAGAGGGTCTCATAGTTGTGCATAGGGGCGCAGACAGCGTCCACAGCGTCCAGCAGCTTCAGTACTTCGGCGGCAGGTTTGTCTTTGAACGCCTCTTCATAGTATGGCTTTAGTAGCTCATCATTGGCTCGGCGTTTCTCTTCTGTGTTAAACCGCGGGTCGTTGATGACCTCCTCAGACATCCCTACTGAGCGGCAGAACTTCTCCCATGCATCCTTGTCTCTGGTCCTGGTGAAGCCAAAGGTGATTGGGATGTCCTTTGTCATAACGCCAGTATTCGGTGGTGCTAGATGGCTGATGTTGAAGCCGGTGTTGGCGGTTGCCTCGTCGGGGTCGCTGTCCGAGGTAATGTGATTATGCTCACTGAGCAGCATAGCCCTTATCATTGATGTTTCCACTTTTTGCCCAAGGCCAGAGCGATACCGCCAAAAAACCGCCGCAACGATGGCTTGACAGGCGTAGTGGTCCGCCACAACACTCGCAAAGTTAAAACCTATCTTAATAGGGTCCTGGCCTATGACCCCATGAAACCTGTGAAATCCCGCTATGCCCTGAAGCACGAGATCTGACGCAGCTTTCTGGGCATATGGCCCTGTCTGGTCATAGGGGGAGATGGAACAAAATATTAGCTTAGGATTAATCCTGTTCAAGGTCTCGTAGCCAAGCCCCATCTGGTCTATTAACCCTGGGCGGAAGCTCTCGATAAATACGTCAGCCTTTTCTGCCAGCTTAAGGATGACCTCCCTACCTTGTGGATGGGTCATATCCAGGGCAATACTACGCTTATTGCGATTCAGTCCCATGAAGAAGCCGCTGTCCCCATCCACAAAAGGCGGACCAAGCTGGCGAGCCCAGTCTCCTTCCAGCGGCTCTACCTTGATCACGTCGGCTCCCGCGTCTCCGAGAAGCATGCCGCAGGTTGGACCGGATTCCCCCTGGGTCAGGTCTACAACCATGAATCCATCTAGTGGCGCCGGCATGGCTTCCATTTTCCCTTCACCCTCCTGTTCTTTAGAATAAACATCAAGAGAGCTCAGCATCGCTTCAGTGACTATTGCTGCTCCAGGTCTATGAAGATGTTAATAAGGATCGCAACTCAGAGAGTTTAGGCAGATTGACCCTGCTTCCAACTCCTCCCTTTAGCCAATGCAACGTAGCGACCGTCAATGGTGCCGACGTTACGCCACCATTGACGGTCGCCGCCGAAATGGCGCCCCACGCAAGTCCTAATAGGGGTCAGGGACGAAGATAAAGGTTGTAAAGTTTGTAACGCTAGCTCCCACGAAGGACACGTTGACATTTCTCACCTGGCGTTCACCGGCACGCCCTGTCGCCTGGAGCGCTCCCTCGATAATGTGCCACAGGCCATGCAAGCGGCCCGCACTCAGGCTCCCGCCGAAGGTGTTCAGCGGCAGCTCGCCATCCAGGTCTATCCGGCCATCCTGTATAAAGTCCATGGCCTCTCCCTCTTTGCAAAAGCCATAGGACTCCAGGCTCATGATGGCGCGATGCGAAAACCCGTCATAGACCTGGGCGACGTCCACATCCCTGGGCCCAAATCCTGACCTCGCCCACGTAAGGTTTGATGAGCTGCTGCCGGCCTCCATGTAATTAACTTCGCCAGCGAGGCTCCCCTCCCGCTCGTAAACCATTCGTTGACCGTAGCCGGCGATGTAGGCGGGCTTTGGCTTCAGATCTCGAGCCCTGTCTGCGGTGGTCAGCACGATAGCGCATGCACCCTGGACGGGGATGTCGCAGTCGAAAAGGCAAAGGGGATAGGCGATCATCCTGGCATTCAGGTACTCTTCTGTCGACAAAGGTGTCTTATAGAAGAAGGCTTGGGGTGTCATGTTGGCGTGTTTTCGCTGGGTGACTGCCAGGGTCGCCATCTTCTCCCGCTTCTGGCCGAACATCTCCAGGTAGCGGTTTTGAGATGTGGCCTGGCCCTGCGCAGGGCCGCCTAACCCGTATGGTGCCCTAAACTGGGCCGCCCCCGAAGCGTAGGCACCGGGCAGGTTTTGGTACTGGCCTGGCGGATTATGCATCGCCCTCCATACTACGGCGTATTTGCATACTCCAGCAGTGAGGGCATTGACCGCCTGCTGGACAGCGCCGCCAATGGAAACCGTCTCCGTCTGGATGTGCCAGTTCAGGTTTGGAAGCTTCAGCATGGCCATCATACAGTTGACGGTCACAATGGAGATGCCGTCCACAATGGCGTGTCCACTTGCCGGCAGCTCGGCATACGTCGCCAGGCCATCAATGTCGGACATTTTCAGTCCGGAGTCCTCCACTGCGGCTTTGACTGCGTCAAGAGCAAGGGAGGCTAGCGGGGTCTCTGACGACCGGCTGATCTTGGAAATTCCAACACCGGACACCGCTACTTTGCATCTGTTCTCCCACATAAGAGTCTTCTCCTTTCAGACTGCGACTGCTATTCTGCCAACTTAAATTGAGGTAACGTAATATCGTCATTCAGTTTCTCGAAGGTAACCTCAACCCGACGCCCTAGCTTGACCGCGGTATATGGAACGCCGAGGAGGTTGCCTGCAATGAGAGCTCCCTTGGCCTGGTCCATCTCCACAATGATGCAGGCGTATGGCACTGCCGCTGCAAATCGCTGATCGCCGGCATGGAACATAAGGGAGTATGAGTAGATGCTGCCCTTGCCCTGGACGGGCTCAAACTTGAGGTCTGTCGATACGCAGTTGGTGCAGGTGGGGTATGGGGGGTGCTGCCAGTGCCCACATGACTGGCAGTGCTGCATTACCAGAACTCCATTCTTCGCCGCGTCCCAGAAGGGCTTCGACAGATCACCGGGCACAGGAATCGGCCTCTTCACCTTACTCCAATCGCTTATGGTCATTTGCTCTTACCTCCTTTTAACTTCGTTGAAAACTTTAAGGGCACATGCGTTTTTCCCACCTACCCGCCCTCAAGATGCACTTGGGGGACACCCCCAGACCCCTGCCATCCCGATTTGATCGGGATAGACTCCCCCAAGCTAGAGTGGCGAGATAGGTTCTAGGGGAGTGAATTTAAGATTTAACGTCGGGCTTACGCCTAATGCCCACCTCCTCCAGGACCTCATCCTGATGCTGCCCCACCGTAGGACCTACCCCCTTGTATTGGGCGGGAGTCCGGCTGAAGACCCACGGCACAGCAGGCACGCGCACCCATCCTATCGCGGGGTGCTCCTTGGTCATGATCAGCTCATTGGCTACGATCTGAGGGTTAGTGTATAGGTCCTTGACAGACCATACGACGGAAGCGGAGGGTACGTCATTCTTCTCCAAGACCTTCAGCCAATTCTCTGTACTAGACTCAAGGAACCGGCTCTGGAGGAGCTCCACCAGTTGGGCGCGATTTTTCAGCCGATCGGCATTGGTTTCAAATCTGGGGTCTTCGACGAGGTGGACCATGTCCATGGCTTGGCACAGCCGCCGCCACGTTTCCTGGGAAGGGGCTTCCACATCTATGTAGCCATTGGTTGTTTTGAAGGATTGAGACGGCACTATGTTGGGTGAAGCGCTGCCGAGCGGTTGAGGCGCTTTTCCAGTAGCGAAGTATTCCCCCAAGCGGGCTGCCTGAAGGACGATTCCAGTCAAGGTCTGGCCGCACTGGACCCACTGTCCCTCTCCCGTCCGCTCCCTGGCGATGATGGCAAGGATAATCCCCTGGACTATTGGAAGTGGTCCAGTCAAATCCATAAGCTGGAACCTTCCCAGTTCACCGGGACCTCCCGCGGGACCGCTAACGGAGCCCAGGCCACTCATCGCCGCTGAGGAACCTCCCATGCCTGGCTTGGTGTTATAGGCATTGGCGGGAGCGTTGCCAAAGCCTGACGCGGAAGCGTAGATGATCCTCGGATTTACTTTAACCAGATCCTTATAGCCGAAGCCCATCCTATCCGCGGCTCCTGCACGCCAGGCCTCCATGAATACATCAGCACGTTCGATGAGTTTCAGGAAGACGTCCCTGTCCTTGGTATCTTTGAGGTCGAGGACAATGCCGCGCTTGCCATGGTTCAGTCCCATGGCGGCAAGAGCGATCCCATTCTTCTTCGGGCTTCCTGGCCGCATCCATTCGCCCCCTGGCGGCTCGACCTTGATAACCTCTGCACCCAGGTCGGTCAAGAGCGCACCGGCCCAGGGTCCCTGGGCTCCCGCGGTTACATCCACAATCCTTATTCCGTCCAACGGTCCTGCCATGATAAGCCTCCTTCTTTAGCCTTCGGCCAGATTGACTAACTATTTTTCAGTCCGGGCTCTTACTATCCGCTTTGCCACCAGTTCCTTTGCAGCCTCCGCAGAATATCCCACGCTGGATAGTATTTCAAGGGTATGCTGCCCCAGTTTGGGCGGCGCTAGACGAACCGAACCCGGGGTCTTGGTTAGCTTCCATGCCAGCCCGAAGGTGTCCATCTTGCCCGCCGTGGCGTGGTTCATCTCCAGCTTCATCTCCTCAGCCAGGATATTGGGATCAGTAAACAACGTATCATAGTTGTGAACCGGGGCGCAGACGGCGTCCACAGCGTCTAATAACCGCATTACCTCGGCAGCAGTTTTGTTTTTGAACGCCTCTTCATAGTATGGCCTTAGTTGTGCCTCACTGGCTCGGCGTTTTTCTTCTGTGCTGAACCGCGGGTCGCTGATGATCTCCTCAGGCACACCTGCTGAGCGACAGAACCTCTCCCAGGCATCTTTTTGTCCGGTTCTGGTGAAGCTAAAGAGAATTGGGATGTCCTTAGTCTTGTAACCGGTATTCGGTGGTAACAGATGGCTGACGTTGAAGCCGGTGTTGGCGGTTTCCTTGTCCGGGTCGCTATCGGAGATGAGCTGGTTGTGCTGACTAGCGATCATAGCCCTCAGCATAGAGGTCTCGACCTTCTGCCCAAGGCCAGAGCGATACCGCCAAAGAATGGCGGCGACGATTGCTTGACAGGCGTAGTAGTCGGCTACCACTCCTGCGAAGTTGAAACCCAATCTTATTGGTTCCTCGCCCACTACTCCATGAAACCTGTGATAGCCCGCCATTCCCTGAAGCACCAGGTCTGAAGCAGGTCTTTGGGCATATGGTCCTGTCTGGTCATAAGGCGAAATGGAGCAGAAGACCAGCCGGGGATTGACACGGTTCAGGTGCTCGTAGCCAAATCCCATCTCGCCTATCACCCCTGGGCGGAAGCTTTCAATAAATACGTCGGCCTTGGCTATGAGCTTAAGAAGGATCTCCTTCCCTTGAGGGTTGGCGAGCTCAAGGGCGATGCTCCGCTTGTTGCGGTTGAGTCCTATGAAGAAGCCGCTGTCCCCGTCAACGAAAGGCGGGCCAAGCTGGCGAGCCCAGTCTCCCTCCAGAGGCTCCACCTTTATCACGTCGGCTCCCGCGTCTCCGAGAAGCATGCCGCAGCTCGGCCCGGATTCACCCTGAGTCAGGTCCAGTACTGTAAAACCCTCTAGCGGGGCGATCATTTGTTGCCTCCTAGATTACTTGGTTTTTTCATTTGGGTCCCTGACTTCGCCGACCTCCGCCAGGACCTCATCCTGATGCTGCCCCACTGTGGGACCTACTCCCTTATATGTGGCGGGAGTGCGGCTCATAACCCACGGCACGGCGGGCACGCGCACCCATCCCGTCGCTGGGTGCTCCTTGGTCATGATCAGCTCATTGGCAGCTATCTGAGGGTTAGTGTACAGGTCCTTGACAGACCATACGACGGGAGCGCAAGGTACGTCATGCTTCTCCAGGACCTCCAGCCAGTTCTCTCTGCTCGACTCGAGGAACCGGCTCTGGAGGAGCTCTACCAACTGGGTGCGATTTTTTACTCTATCGGCATTGGTTTCGAACCTGGGGTCTTCAATGAGGTGGACCATGTCAATAGCTTGGCATAGCTTCCGCCACGTTTCCTGAGTGGCGGCTTCCACATCTATGAAGCCATTGGTGGTCTTGAAGGACTGGGATGGCACGATGTTGGGCGAACCGCTGCCCAAAGGCTCAGGACGTTTCCCAGAGGCGAAGTACTCCCCCATGCGAACGGCCTGTAGCACGATGCCGGTCTCGGTCTGAGAGCACTGGACCCACTGTCCCTTTCCGGTCTGCTCCCTGGCCATCAGGGCAAGCAGTATGGCCTGAACAATAGGAAGGGGTCCGGTCAAATCCAGGATGGTGAACCTCGCCAGTTCACCAGGGCCTCCAGCAAAGCCGCTCACAGACCCCATCCCACTCATGGCCTGGGAGGAGGTGTCCATGCCTGGCTTTGTGGCATAGGCGTTACCAGGGGCGCTGCCAAAGCCCGAGCTGGAAGCGTAGATGATCCTAGGATTTACCTTGACCAAGTCCTTGTAGCCGATGCCCATCCTGTCCCCGACTCCCGCACGCCAGTTCTCGACGAAGACATCGGCACGCTCGATGAGCTTTAAGAAGACCTCCATATCCTTGGTGGTCTTGAGGTCAAGGACGATGCCTCGCTTGCCGTGATTCAGCCCCATGGCGGCGAGAGCGATCCCATTCTTCTTCGGGGTTCCAGGCCGCATCCACTCGCCCCCTGGCGGCTCAACCTTTATGACCTCGGCACCCAGGTCGCTCAGTAGTGCGCCGGCCCAGGGTCCCTGGGCTCCCGCACAGCAGTCCACAATCTTTATGCCGTCCAGTGTTCCTGCCATTACAAGCCTCCTTCTGTTCTGATGCCCCGACCTGTCGGGGCTTCAATGCTTCCTCCCTGGGGGAGACCACCAGGAGGTAAACCCCTTTCGTGGGGACTTAGCCCTGTTCTCGAAGCCATCTCGAAATGCCTCACCCCCTGTGTCCCCCTCTCCCTCCGGAAGGGAGAGGGGGAGAAAATGGAATCTGGGGGACACCCCTCCGATTGGGTTTCACCCATCGGAGTCCGATGAGCAAGAGCATCATCGGACCAGACCCCCGGCAATCCCGACTAGTCGGGACTGGACTCCCTTTTTTCAGCACCCTGTTAGACCGACTGCTTATTTTTCAGTCCAGGCTCTTACTATCCGCTTTGCGACCAGCTCCTTTGCAGCCTCCGCAGAATATCCCAGGCTGGACAGAATTTCAAGGGTATGCTGCCCCAGTTTGGGCGGCGCTAGACGCACCGACCCTGGACTCCCGGGGAGCTTCCATGCCAGTCCGAAGGTGTTCAGCTTGCCCGCTGTAGCGTGGTTCATTTCCAGCTTCATCTCCTGAGCCAGCATGTTGGGATCGGTAAACAAGGTGTCATAGTTGTGAATAGGGGCGCAGACGGCGTCCACCTCATCCAAAAGCTTCATTACTTCGGCAGCAGTTTTGTCCTTAAACGCCTCTTCATAGTATGGCTTTAGTAGCGCATCATTCTTCGTGCGCTTCTCTGGCGTGTCGAACCGCGGATCGTTGATGACCTCCTCAGGCACCCCTACCGAGCGACAGAATTTCTCCCACACTCCCGTTGCCTGGACCCTTCCAGGGCTTCTGGGAGCGCCCCCGAGTCCGCTCATGAAGATTGGGATGTCCTTGGTCTTATACCCAATATTAGGCGGGTTCAGATGGCCGATGTTGAAGCCGGTTTGGGCGGTTGCCGCGTCCGGGTCGCTATCGGAGATAATGTAGTTGTGCTGAGTCGCCAGCATGCCCCTGAGCATAGATGTCTCGACCTTCTGCCCAACGCCTGAGCGATACCGCCAAAAAAGGGCTGCAACGATGGCCTGCATGGCGTAGTAGTCCGCTACAGCGCCCGCATAGTTGAATCCTATTTTTACTGGGTCCTTCTCCACAATCCCGTGGAACCTGTGAACACCTGCCATGCCCTGGAGTACCAGGTCCGAAGCAGCTTTATGGGCATATGGCCCTGTCTGGTCATAGGGCGAAATGGAACAAAACACCAGTTTAGGGTTAATCTTGCTCAAAGCCTCGTAGCCAAGCCCCATCTCCTCTATTAACCCTGGACGGAAGCTCTCTACAAAAACGTCGGCCTTTTCCGCCAGTTTGAGGAGTATCTCCTTTGCGCCCGCGTGGGCAAAGTCGAGGGCGATACTACGCTTGTTGCGGTTCATTCCCATGAAGAAGCCGCTGTCGCCATCAACCCAGGGCGGGCCAAGCTGGCGTGCCCAGTCTCCTTCCAGTGGCTCTGCCTTGACTACATCGGCGCCGGCGTCTCCAAGAAGCATGGCGCAGAGGGGACCGGAATCCCCCTGAGCCAGGTCTAGGACTGTAAAACCCTCTAGCGGCCCACTCATAAGCTACCTCCCTTTAGAGTTTATCTCAAAACCCTCACCCCCCTGTGTCCCCCGCTCCCTTGGCAAGGGAGCGGGGGAGGAAGAAGAATCTGGGGGACACCCCCAGACCCCCGCCAGTCCCGACTAATCGGGACTGAACTCCCCCTAATTAGAGTTTTGAGATGGTTTCTTAGTACAAAGCCTTACAAATAATAGCGGTCCCGTAACATCTGTCCACCGGCTGTCCAATTTACTCGTGGAGGACTTCTTCTTAGTCCCTACTAAGCGCTTTGACCTTGATGACATATGCCCTATGAAGCCCTTCGTTGTCGTATCGGCAGCTTTCTTGTTAGCGATGGCGATAAACCACCAATTAGGCTGTTCATTACGACTGCTTTCGTCTGCACCTCTACGAGGTCAGGGCGGAGCGTAGCATACCTAGCGGATGATGTCAATAGCTGGCGGCCCAGAACTTGTCCCAGGTAATTGAGCTGGTCTGGAGGCTATCTGGTAGCGCATACTTGACCCGTTATTGCGGATATAGAGAGCCTAGGGTTTTCTTAGGCTGCTGTCGGGTAGCGTTGGATTCACCTGGGACTACCGATGACGGTTACCTTGCTTGCCAGAACGCTACCATTTTCTCTCCGGATGCCTTCAATCCGCACTCGAGAGCCCACTAGTGGGATGCCTTCTATGCTAACAGTAGCGCCTAGAACTATGGTGCTTCCATCTACCAACCATTGAGACCTTTGTATCTGGCCTATGATACCTACAAGTCGGACAAATGTAGGAGTAGGTGTAATAGTGGGCTTGGGTTGCGGCACGGGCGTTGGAGTAAAGGTAGGCTGTGGTGTGGGTGTAGGTGTGAGCGTGGGCTGAACTGTGGGTGTAGGGGTAGGCGTAGCCTTCTTATCGGCATTGTCTTTGCCTCTGACTATCACCTTCACCCTCTCGGCAACGACAGTCCCGTCGTCCAGACGAAAGCCCGCTATCTCCACCACGCTACCCACTGCGGGCACGCCTTCAATAGCCGTCTCCCTGTCGACGCGAATGGGTTGGCCACCCACTACCCAGCGGCCGTCACTCCGTTCTGCAAGAGCACCGAGAAGCTGAATCAAGCCTCCTCTTTTGTTCTTACCTTCTGGTGGCTCCTTGTCCGGTACCTGTTTGTCATCTTTCGTCTTTTCGGGCTTGGGTCCCTGTGGACCGCCTAGAATCCCGATAGTGGCCGCCAAGATTTTCCCATCGGGCTGTTGAGTACCCTCAATGCTGACCTGAAGGCCCACAGCAGGCATTCCGTCTATTCGGGTTTCAGGTCCAATCGAGACAGCGTGGCCGCTCACTGTCCAGGTATCTGGGGCCAACAGTTCGATTTCACCGTTCAAGCGGACCAAAGTTTGCTTGGACACTCGGTCTATTGCAGCCTCACCTCTCTGATGACCTTTATCCTGTTCCTCATCTTTTTTGCTATCTGGTGGGCGGTCCTGCTCGGGCTTCGGCCGTATGGGGGCAACAACGACCTGTTTAGCCACCACTATACCATCCGGCCCCAGCGTCCCAACCACTTGGACCGTGACATTCAGCGCGGGTTGGCCGCTGACCGAGGTGTCGGGAGTGAGCTGAACTTTTCGTCCCCCAACGACCCATATGCGCGCTTCCAGACTCTCGATAACGCCCCGGATTTCAAAGGCGGCTTCGCCCGGCTTGGCACCTCTTTGATTATCTTCCTGATGTGCCTTCCCAGCTTTAATTGCCAAGGCGCGGAAGGTCCCGTCGGGCTGGGTTAGAATTTCCATTGTTGCCCGTTTCCCCACCTCCAATAACCCCTCGACCTGCGTCTCAGCAGCTATAGAAACGCTCTTCCCTCTAATAATCAAAGAGCCCTGGTTCATGGCTTCGACATCCCCTTCTAGCTCAACCCTTCTTTCGGGGCTTTCAGGCGGTTCTACGCTACTACCACCCTTCCTACCGTCATCACTCCTCCTCTCCTCTTTTATCGGAGCACCTTTTCCCTTTTGGCTCGGCTCTTGGGCAAAGACCAAGATCTCAGGCTTTAGGAGATACTCTCCCTGCGCAATGGCTCGCAATGACTTTTCCCCATCGAAATCGAGGGTGATGACCGTTACCCTCCCCTCTTCAACTCGGAAAGGTCGCTTCAGCTCAATGCGGTCGCTTGGCACTTTAGCGTGGTGCTCCACGCCATCAACAACCACTATTGCTCTGTTGATCTGAAAGCGGATTGCTGTATACGTGCCAGGTTCCACCATGCTCTCTCCTAAAAACTTTTGCACTTCGGCGATTTTTAGCAGGTCGAACGTCTGAGCTTCTCGGGTAACGCTAATCCATCCACTCTCTGACCCTTTGGCCAGACGCGCCTCGATGTTTCCAACTTCTATGAGAACCTTGCTCACGCCAGGTGGAGGAGGGTCCGCTGCCAATATCTGAAGTATGCCTGGTGCAGCAGCCACATAGCGCTCAGACGTTTGCAAAGACACCTTTTCGACCGCGTCGCCATAGGCTTCGCCCGTGACCTGGAAGATATCATTGGCTCCTTGGCGAGCCGACTCAGGAGCAGTTTGCAAAGCGGCCTGGAGCTTTGCCAAGGATTCCGAGGCGCTTCCGCTGACTTGTACCTTTATGTTAGCTATAGCCTGCTGACTCTCTAGGCTAGCTGCTACCCTAGTAGCTCCCACTAAGTTCTCTTGGGCCTCTCTAAGGTGGGTTGCAACAGAGGGGTGTTTTCACTTCTCATCAAGGCAACTATCTCTTGTGTCCTGCGGTCTGCATAACTCAAGTGCAAAATGGCTTTGCTTTCCTGAGAGAGTGGCAAGACCAGGCGCGATTGCTCGATAGCCAGCTTGATCGGATAAAGTCTTTCCCCTGGCAGTGAGTCGCTGGAGGCCCAGGCAGTGGCCGTCGCTCCCACTAACAAGGTTATGCTCAGGGCGAGCGATGCCAAGGCCCAGCGTGGTAGCCAGCCAGTATCCCAAAATGGCCGTAGGGTTTGCCATCTGGCCCCCCTTTGTTCTTTTTGCAGGGACCCAAGCCCTGCCTTTAGCCGACGGCGTCCTCGTTCCTTAGCACCAGCGCTAGGCGTGAAGGCAACACTGCCGGCGGCCTCCATCACTAGTCGTAGCTCCGGAGCTAGTTCGGCACGGTAATCCGGGAAGCGCGCCAAGCAGCTTTCGACCGTCTCCCCCCTAAGGAGAATGCGGTCGATACACTCGTCTAATATCTGGTCGAATCGCTCTTTCATGCTTTTACAACTGCGTTCTAATGCGCTTTCTGCAGGACCTGCCGCAGCTTTTTGATGGCGGCGCTCTCTGCATCTCCCGAATAGCGCCTGGTTTCTTGCCCATTACCATCCCCACCTGCTCAGAGGTCATATTTCCCCCGAACCGAAGCGACAGCAGCTGGCGTTGAGCCTCGCTGAGCTGACTCATAGCTTGGCTAAGCTGCTGGACCTCCTCCTGACGTTCGATATTCTCCAGCGGGTTATCCTGATGTGAGAGGGAAGGCACCTCCTCTAGAGTCATTGAAGTTGGCCTGCGCCCCTTTTGCCGAAAGTAATCCACAAAAGATTCCTGGCTATTTTAAAGATCCAGGCCTCAAGGGGAGCACCGGTCTCTTTGTAAGTCTCCACAGAGCGCAGAGCACGGATGAAGACTTCGCTTGCCATGTCCTCCGCCTCGGTGACATTGCCAATGCGAAACGCAATGTACCGCGCAACTCGCTCATAGTGGCTCTCATACAAGGCTTCAATGCTTGCATGCTTTTGGGCCAACTCGTCGGCTTTTTGGGAGGAAGACAACGATATACCCTTTCACCAAAGAGGCGGACTGAGCCATTTGCTGCTCCAGC
>Ga0137829_10491396_pt1 | contig 14270 bp, 26 predicted proteins | sample OV2TP2_FD_97737 | JGI IMG/M metagenome (GOLD analysis project Ga0137829, IMG submission 97737) | reverse complement strand
ATGCAGTATTACAATAAAATGTTAGCTTATGAATGTGTAATAAATAGAAAAAACCGAGAATATACGGAGAAACTCACAAATACAATTTTTTTCAATGCAATTATCGAAAGAGATAAAAGGAATAATAAAACTCTGGTTGATGACAAATGGAACTCCAGTTAAAAGAGATTAGCAAAGACATTGTAAAAAAGCCTTATGGCTCAATCATCCAATGGGCAGAGCAAAGGCTAAAGTTAGTCGGCTCTAAAACCTTTCCAGTGATTGCGTTGATGCCTATTTCCCTGATTTCTCCAGATATGCCTTATCAGGACAGGAAGATAAGAAGCAACATAAATACTCTCGTTCTTAGCCCATCTGGGTCGGCAAAATCATCCTTAACGGAAGCCTTTGGCGAAATCACTTACAGCCCATTGTCATTCAACGACATAACTAAGGCAAAATTCATAGAAAAAATTGCTGGAAGGACTGACATTTCTTTCTACTGCGGGGATATTTACACTGTTTTTAGAGACCCGAAGCTGATGAAGATTCTGGAAGGAATTTTAGGGGAGGAAAAAAAATTAAGCTCGGAAAATATGCGGATGGAAATAAATCAGGACATAAATGCGGTTTTTCTCGGAGCTGGGCTTCCAAGCTCATTGACAACCTACGCCTCAATGGGTATGCTGAGAAGATTAACCCCTATAGTCATGTTTCACTCAAAGGAGGAAAAGGACAACATAAATCTTCATGTAACAAGGGGAATGTTTGACACAAGCCCTAAAATAGTCCATTCCATTCAGATTAAGGATTTTTACCAGAAAATCTACAACATCCAAAAAGGCAATGATAACGAGTTTGAGCCAGTGGAAGGTTATATTGTTGATGAGAAATTTAAGGATGGCATTTATGAGAGGCACAAGGAACTAAGCAGCCCATTCAAGAATGAGCAGTATCTTGTTACGGAACTGCAATCGGGATTTAGGTATATGTGCAATCACGCAATGCTTAACCTCTTTAATAGGAAGATTGAAAACAAGGGGTTTGAAAGAAGGATTGCCATTGAGGAGGATGATTTTGAAATAGCCAAAAACCTGATGGAAATGGAAATGAGGATGAAATTCTTTATCTACACCTGCAATCGTGCTGTAAAAACATCAACAAATGTATTGCAGTTATATAATTCTATTTTAAACAATACCGAGATGGATATAACCTACAAGAACATTGCAAAGGTATTCCTTGAAGATGCTATTGGGAAAAAGATTAAAGCCAGCAATGAGGGGGAAAGATGAGAAGAGACCCCCTCACTGCCTTTTTTTGAAATGAATAATCAACAAGTATTGTGTTTTCTCATATACGAGTGTGCGAATTTGAGGGCTGATGATTTTGTTTTGAAAAACTTCGATTTTCCATAAATCGTTTTTGAATTTATTCTTGTTGGTGTCCTCACTTGCCAACTATATCCAAATTCTTTCTTTATGTAAGGTGTTTGTTCCTGAATAGTTATCCACTTTTCAGGCAAGTATTTTGGATTTTCTTTGTTTATCCCAACTTGCCACCATAAACTATCTTTTTGATTTATAGTTTTTCTCCAGCACTTCAGTTTTTTAGGCATCCTACCCTTTTAGCTATGATTCTTTATGTATGCCTTCCTGCACTTATTGAACTGTGGTTTTTTCTTTCCGCTACAGGCTTTGCTTGCCCTTGCAAATACCTTTCCCATACTTCCTTTTCTTGCCATAGTATCACCTCGTCAAACTATCTCCATCAACATAAAATAATAAAAAAAAATAAAAAAATTTATCTCCTTTTTTTGCATCTTCCCTTTCTTTTGCCAGATTTTACAATCCCTCTGGGACATTTTCTGTGCCTTGCCATCAACATTCACCTCCATAAATTTTATTTTTTACAAACCTTAATCTTCCATTTATTCCCTACCTGCCTGAAAGCAGTAACATTCTTTTTTTCTACCTGCAACTTTCCAACCCTATCATCCTCAAACATGACAAAATCCCCCTCGAACTTCGGGGGAGTGTTGGTTTCAAAGCTCTTGCATTTATTGGTCTTTCTCTCTTTACTGAAACCTATTCCACTATCATCAAATACCATGTGCCTATCTCCAGCTCATCCTTGCTATTCTTCTGCCTCTGCCTTTAGGTCTCTCCCATCCCTCATATTTAGCCCCTCTTCGTTTCATGTCTATCTTTCTGGCTTTTTTCCATCTTCCTATCTGCCAACTGCCCTGAATGATTCTGTCGCCCTGATGGAATTGTTTTCCCTGCCTTTTTCCTTTCGCTGTTCTTACAGAGACCATCTTAAATCTCTTGCATTTCTTCCCTTTTCCTTTCCCAGAGAAATCTGCACATCTTCTTGCTTTTACTATTTTTTTTACCATTGTTTTTTTCACCTCATAATTATTTTCTTTTCCTCATCCTATCAGTAATAATATCAGATACAATTACCGACAACGGAATTACAACCAAGTAAATCCCTGCTGAAAAAATGACCCCTAATTTTGCATTTAGCTGAATAACAAACAATTCATAATTGTTTATCATTGGCATCAAGTTCAGCAAGTTAACCAAGACTATGTATGACACAAAGAATATTCCCAGTTCCCTTGCATCCGTCTGCCTCTCAATGACATACTGAGCCAGCAATAACCCAAGAATGGGGCTTACAACCGCACTAATGCTTAAATCATCCAGCCTCAGCCAAGTGTGAGTCAATAGCCTGAAAACAATAGCAAAAACTATTGTCAAAAACATAATTGCTATCCTATCCGTATCAAACTTAAATAGTTTTTTCTTTGGCATTGTTAATCACCTTTTAAACTTTCTTTTTAATTACATACAAAACCATCCTTTTTTAATCTTTTCCGAACAACAGATTTAGGAAGTCCATAAGTTTTAGAAAACCATTCTACTTCTTTCTCAAATTTTTTATTGATTTTAGAACATTTATTTGCCATCATGCCTCACCTTCATTTGATTGTTCATAACCCTGCATAAATCCAGCTTCCAATGCAGAAATCTCATCATTATCCAAAAGCTCATCTGTAAAGTCCATATTGTAAATATCCTGATTTTCCTGCTCTTCTTCATTAATCATTTTTTCAGTTCTTTACGCATACAACTACCAAATGCTTCTTTTGTTGTTGTAGCCTTGTGGCATTTCTTGACTGCCTTTGAAAATTTTTTCCTTTGGCTTGTTGTTCTTTTTCTTGACATACTCCCACCTAACTTCTTATTATTTTTTGAAAATTCAATTCCGAGCAATGTAAATTTGAATGACACATTCTTTCTTACTTCAAAAACCCCTTTTTCTTCAAATCTTCTTCTAATTTTTTAGTCATTTTATATTTTTATGGTCTTATTAACAACAGCAAAACCACCATCGTTTAGTCTTATTACGCTCTCTTTTGTTCCAGCATACCCAACTTCAATCTCATCAACTTCCCTAAATTCAGGTATCCTAAAAAAATACCTTTCTTCTGATGCCTCTATTATCTCATAAGTTCCCGAAAATAGCTTTTTATAAGCATCTTCAAGACTTAAACCATTTAATTTGATTGGAGTGTAATCTTTGCCCATCTTACTTCACAATTCTCTTGCAAATTTTCCTCGAATCTTTTTTTGATATTTTAAATAATGTTAGTTCTCCCGTTGTAAGTTTTCCAATAGAATATATTGATTCCCCTATTTTCCTGCAAATAGATTTTTTTCTTTTAGGCATCTTACTTCGCAAAATTTCTCAAAACATTTTTCTTAATGCACTTATTAATTGCAGTTTCACTCTTGTGTATCTTTCTGCAAATCTTTTTTATTTCTTTCTTTCTCGGTCTTTTCAGCAATGACTTCAACTTGTCCAGTTTTCCATTGAAATAAACCAATGATGCTGCAATTATAATCAGGGCAATGGTTATATAAATCTTGAATCCAAGCAATGTAATTAAAAACGGGATTGTGATAAAATCATCTGGAGTTAATGTTGGCAACCAAATTATTATCAAAATGATTAAAATTATTGAATGAGCCAACCCCCTTGCCTTTGCTCTTTCCCATAAAAACTTTAGTTTTTCCATTCATTATCTTTTCCAATGAGCGAATTTGCAACTAACCTTTTTATATTTAAATTTCTTATTAGCCACGATTTTTGCTTCTCTTGGGAGTTTTGCTTGAACCAAAACACTCCCTTTAGTGCAAAGATAAAATGACCTTCTTTTCATAGTTTCCTCCGCATAATCTTAACCCCTTTCAAGCCTGAACCGCATCTTTTTGATTTGCGAGAATAATCACTCTTTTTGCAGCACACAAGAACTCTGGTATTTTTATTTGGCTTTACAGTCCTGAAAGAGCCTTTTGCACAACTGCGAGAAGAAAATCCTAAACTTTTCTCTGAAAATCCTATTGGAATTGGCATAACTTTCCTTTAAAAAGAATTAACTATATAAACTTATTCTAAAAAAATTTTTAGAATTTCCTCACAAACGATTTCCACTTGCCATTTACCTTTAATTTCAACTCCTCAATCATAATTCTCTTATTTTTTTTCCTGACATTATTAAGTATTAAAGTATAAATTTTTTTCCCATTGGTTTTTGAGATGTAAATTAATCCAGCTTTATTTATCTTCTCCATCCTGTAATCAATGTAACTTGCCTTGTCGGTAAAAAATCTCAATTCATTTTTAGCCCCAGAGCCATCAAATAATTTTTTTGCAAGAGAATAAGTTGTTATAGTATGGTTATTTTTTAGATTGTAGAGATGCCTTATAATTTCCAAGTCAATGTCTTTTAGGTCTATCATAATCCTGACTGCTGCTTTATGTTTTTTGTCCTCTCAAGCATCTCATTCTCTATCTCTCGGACAATCTCCATGTCCCCATCCATCTCTCTTATCCTGAACTGCCCATCTTCACCCATGCTGCCATAGACCGTTGCAGAATCTTCCCCCCTGTTTCCATGACACACTACCTCTCCGCTTTTCTTGTTGCTTTTGCAACTCATCTTAATACTATTTTTTTCCTTGTTAAACCCCATCATTTTTCACCATCCTCCATTATTTATCAACGCAGGAAATTTTGACATTTCCTTTAATGCTTTTAGTTTCCTCAACATTATCAAAAGGAAATTCAAACTCAATATTCACTTTCTTGCCCTGCCTCAAACACGCATTTCCTATTTTTTCAAGATTTTCTTCCATTTAAATCACCTCACAACCCAAAAAACTCATCAAAATAAGTCTTTTTTATGTCCCCCTTCCTCTCAAAATACCCCCTTAAAAAGCCCTTGAAATATGGTATTCCTCCATAGCCCTCTTTAAGCCTATTTCCCAATAATAATGAAGGGGTTGCATTAACATCTTTTTCCCTTAATGATGCCAATTCTGGAGCAAGATTAAAACCATAAGAGGTAAAATCATAAGTAACATCAACGCTTCTTATTCTTTTCTCTGGCTTTAGCAATGAGTTTATCTCTGCTATAATCCCTTCATACATCTCGCAACTTTCACAAAAAAGGCGATTTATATACCATCTAATCTTCATAACTCACATCCTCTGGATATATTTTTTTTACTATTGGAATTTTAATCTGTTCCTTTTCAAGATTATGGGTTGGGATTCTAAGCTCATCCATAGCCTCCATCAATGATTTTAAAAAGGGTCGGCTTATAAATTCTTCGCCCTGATAATGCTGTATCTCTTTTGTCATATCATCAAAAATCCCGTATTGCTGTGCATCTTTAGTGGAAGCAACCACTGCAAATTCTGGCGGAAAATCAACTTCCTCCTCTTTTTTATGAAATATATTCCTCAAAAATTTAATGGGATTCATTCTTCAAAACCTCAAAGTCTGGAAAATTATTTTCAAACTTTTTTCTCATCATTTTTTTCCCATCTTCGGTTGCAAGCTCTTCTGCCGATAATGAAGGTGTTTTAGCCATCATATCAATTCCCAAATTCGGTTTTAAGCCTCTTGCTGGCTTGAATCTCGCCTCTCCGCCAAAAACCAATGAGGACTTATTCACCAGTTCAAAAGCCTTTAGCTTAAACATTTTTCTGTCTTTTGGGTAAGTTTCAGATGCAATCCGTATGGTGTCATAAACATCTCCAATCAGGATAGATTCAATTTCTGAGATATAAAGGGGCAGTGCAACCGCATCAATTTTTGAGGCAGATTTCATCTCATCCTCCTTTTTGTCCAAATTTGCGAGTATTCTTGAGTATGCTTCATTGAACTCAATCTCAACCTGCTTGTCCTCTTTCTCATTTCCATTTTCCCTTGAAAGGATGCCTAAAAACAGCCTTATTATCCTATTCAGCTTTGTCCTCATATAAAAAGCATTATCCCTGTTCTTTCCTCTTTTTGCCCTCTGCAAATCAACCTGCAAATCCCATCCTATTTTACATAGTTCCAGTAAGTTCAATGGGCAATTATCTGGCAACTTCATCCAGTTGTAAATCACTCTGAACCTCCCTGAACATAAGCCTCATACTCCTTTCTCAAAGGTTCTTCTATTTCTTCCTTTGCCCCTGCGAATGATACTTTCTCTCCCTTCAATAATCCCACTAAAAAGTCAACATCCCCAAGTATTTCTTTCTTTGCCTTGTCAATGTTTGAATCTCCCTGTATTTTCTCGATTTTAGCCATCATCTTTTCCAAAACCCCATTAATAACATCAACTTCCTTATTTTTTATTGAAAGCTGGTGTGATTTATCAACTACTTCCCCTTCTATTTCCTTCCAGTGCCTTACCATCTCATTGCCTTCCTTTGCGTATTTCACCAGCAAAGTTTCCGAGATTTTCCTTCTTTCATCATTTAGCCTTGCCATCAGCTTTGAAATATTAACCTCATGCCCTACCTTGCTTAATGCCCTTTCAAGCATTTCAATATATTTGTAAAGCTGGTCAACTATCCTTTTGTTGTCTACAAGCTGAGCCATAAGCGGTCTTTGGTCAATCTGACTCCAATGGTATTTTCCATTTGCATCAACAATAATCTGGCTTATTTCCTCCTTATAGGGATTGTCTACATGAGTCCCATTGTTGTCAAAAGCCATTTCAAAAAAGCCCTTGCGGACAGATTCAGGCAATCCATCAAAATTCCAGAACATCTTGTTTAAAGTTGGTGTTCGCTTTAATTCAACTAAATTATCATCCCTTAATGCCCACACGCTAAAAGTCCCATCAGAATTAAAGGAGAAATCATAAAAATCACCAAAATATTTTCCTAAATTATGAGAATACAGCCCTATCTTTTTTTCAATTCCCTTAACTTTCACCCTCCCAGACAATACATCAAACAACCCCCTCAAAAACAAGCTGCCTGTTTGCTCTTTTGCTTCAATCTCTTCAGCTTTCTGCTGCAAGTATTTAGCGACTTCCTGCCTTTCTCTTGGGGATTTTATCTGCTTTTTTAATTCTTCAATCTCCTCCTCTAAAGCAATAATCTCCCCTTGCTGCCTGCCTCTTTCTTTCTGTATGTCCTCTGGCATAGCCTCTATGCTTTCAGGGCTGAGTTTTTTCTTTACTTGTCTCTTTTCTTTCTCCTTCCTTTTGAATAATTTTTTTATCATTTTTCTAAATTGTCTTTGCATTCTTCACAAAGGTCATCATTGCCCGACTCTGCCCCGCAATAAGTGCATTTATTCTGCGGTTTTTTTCCTTCAAATTCCTTTCTTATATGCTCCTGCTCTGCAAGATATTTCTGCTTTCTTTCTTCTTTAGTGCTGTTATCATAAAAATTTATTTTTTTTTTTTGCTCTGCTCTGATAATTCTGGATATTTCTTTTTCCAGCTATAATGATAACAATGCAAAGTTCCGATAGTCCAGCCCATTTCTTTGGCAATTTCCTTGTCTTTCGGGTTGCAATTTATTATTTTCCTTATGGTTGCTTCAGAATGAGATTTTTTCTTTTTTTCCTTTGGGATTTTTTGCTGTTCTTTTGCTGGCTCTATTAATTCCAGCATTTTCAGGATATTTTCCTTGCCAAAATCTATAATCAGGTTATGCAGATGCTTATGCAGTTCTATGAAATTTTCTATTTCCATTTTCACTCACTCTTTGGCGGGGGAAAACTCATTTCAAATGGGGCAACAACCCTTCCTTCGCTTTTCTTCGCTTTTTGCGTTCTTGTAAACCATCCCTGCTTATTTCCATAAAATACTGCTGCTCCAACAACAGCCAAAACCAATAATACCCTAATCATTCCCCAATTAAAGCTGAATCCAGTAAGGTCATATTCGGCAATCTTCTGCCCCCTTGCGTAAACCTCGTAAATGCCTTTCTCGCTTGGAATAAAATTTATAGGGTTTGAGCTTCCTGCACTGAATTGGGTTGTTTGTGTTTCATTCTTGCTTTTATACCTCACTTCCCAATCAACACCCTTGTTAAATTCAATTATCACCTCATCAGCTATTTTTATTTTTTTTGGAATTTCTGAAATTAACTGCAAAGGCTCTGTTACTGGAACTGAATATGATGTGTCCTTGTATCCTTCCCTTTTCACCGACAAAGTATAAAACCCTGTTGCTGGAAATGAATAAGTTTTTCCTATCTCAATGCCATCCAAATATAATAGGGCATCTGACGGGCTTGTTGAGAAAGTAATGTTCTGCCCTATCTCAATATCTGCTGGAAATGAAAGGGAGATTGTATCTAACGGAACTTTTATAATTTGTTCTATTGAGCCAAAGCCGACTGATGAGGCAAGCAATGTAAACTCATCCCCCCCGCTTACTATAAATTCATTTGTATTGACCTGAACCCCGTCCTTATACAAGACATAATCATTAAGCACTGTTCCAGTATCATTGCCAACATCAGGATTCACCGCCTTGATTAAAACATTAAACTTATCTCCTGCTTTCAAGCTGTCCATATTTAATGATTTTGGATAGAAATCAAATTTTAGCTTTGTTCCTAATTCCCCTGTAGTTACCTGCGAGATTCTTATGTCATGTTCCTTCAATTCCCCTATCGGAGTCCCTTTTGCCTTAAAAAAATATTTTAGCTTTGCATTTCCTAATTTTATAGGCGTAAAAGTCCATATTATCTGGTTTGCAGGCTCTTCCAAGTTTACTCCTTTCAAATACTCTAATATGTTATCAATTATAGCAAGCTGGTAATTGGAGCTGACAACATTGTTGCATACCAACTGATAGGTTCTTCCAATCTGCAAATCTGCTGTTGACAATGAGCATGATGGCAATGTTGAAAAAGTATCATTAGTCAATGGGCTTGCAGTTCCGACAACAAAAATCCTGAAATCCATTTTCTGGGTTAATTGCTCATCCCCCTCTGTTGATGTGATTACTATTGAAGCCCTATAATCGCCTAAATTCAGCAATGAAACATCAAATTCAACCTTTAATGAGATTGACTCGCCTTTTTCATAATCTCCTTTAGGGACTGCTCCAGTAAGCCTTATAGGTTGTTTTCCCTGCTCGGTTTGGGTTACTTGCCCGCTTTCCCTTGTGTCAGTTATCGTTAATCCATTCACGCACTTATTTGAAATTTTTAAAATAAATTCCTCTGTAAAAGGGGCAACACCTTTCTTTATGCTATTCTGGAATAGTTCAGAAGGAAGTAATACCTTGCATCCAGTTGTTGTTGTTGTTTTTGCCTTTACATTGATTAGGACTGGAATTGAAAACTCGTTGTAATTAATGTTTGAAGAATAAACCTTTATATCGGCTTCTTGCGGTATTCCAAATTTGATTAATAATGATTTTGATTCAGAGCCATTGAATAGGATGCTTGTTGTCGATAGGTTAAATAATGATGTTCCATCTCCGCTTTTGTTCAAAGCCACTACCCCTGATGAATTTTCGCTATTGGTAAAAGTTATTGAAATATCTGCTGGCTGTGAATCTCCAAGAGTATAATCGAAAGAGATTGCTGTTTTTGAGGTTGTAAGGGTTAGTGCAAGAATGTTAGGCACTATGAAAATAGCCACACTTAAAATGATTACAAGCCTTAAACCATTAAAATTATTGAGTTTCATCATTTCCATTAACATCCATCTTCTGACCAAACTCTAAATATTTAATCCCTGCTTCTTCCAAGATTTTCCTAAAATCATTGTTCTTTTTCTTTCTCCAATATTCCTCGAAAACCTTACTTATTTTTGACATCCTTATACCACCCCTTAAAATGCTCATAGCTAATGGGAATTACAAAACTCCATTGTTGGCAAATACTCGCTCCAGCATCTCTAATTGTTGTCAAGCAAGCATCTATCGGAACTCTGCAAAAAACAACTCCGCTATCTTTAAGCATTTTCTTATCGCTTTTCGGCTCTGCATTTCCTACATCATAAGCATTTCCTACATCATAAAGGACAGAAACAACATTTGAGTTAACCAGTAACTTATACCCTGTCTTATTCAAATCGGGATAAACATAATCAATACCTTCGCCAGAAACAACAAGATTATTGCATACAAATTCAAGAGAGGGGGTTTTTGAGGAATCTAAATTTACCATAAACCATAAAAACCCAAGAGTAAGAATAACTAAAATAACCCATCCATAAGTCATTAAAAGCTCATTTACCTTACCTTTCTTCCTTCTCATCTTTTGCCCTCTAAACTGGTTTGAAAAATCCAATAACCAAAAAAATCAAAAGCCCGACAATTCCTATTTTTATCGGCTTTTTTAACTTCTCCGCAAATGCAATTATGATATAGGCAATGATTAAATAAACAATGGCGAGCAATATTTGATTCTGAACTTCCGTCAATGGAATAAATTTTGTTAATTGTCTCACTATAAAATTGTTAATGTTCTGCCCAAAAAAAATGATGTCCTTTAATAAGTTTCCTGTATCAAGTTTGGGATTCAAAATCTGCGAGGCATTTACCATCAATCAGCTTACCTCTCCCTTTTTTAAGATTACATGACCATTATTATAATAAAAAGCAATAGCATCCCCCTTTTTGGCATCAAGCTTTTCCTTCACGCTGTCGGGAACAAGAATCATAGATTTTTCCCCAATTTTCACAAAATCAAGAAATTGCCCGTTTTGAGTCATTATTCACCCTCTTTGATTGATTATAATCCAACTTATATTTAAAACTTCTTATATTCATATTTATCATTGATAATAAATAATCTATTAAAAAAAGCTTTTAAACTCCAAATCCTGAACCACCTAAAAAGGCACGAAAAAGTGCCAATATCGTGCAATGCCTCAAAGCTGATGGCGTGAGAGAATTGCTATGGATTCGCAAAGGAATCTGGGAATATTAAAAATGAGTTTAAGACGACAAAATAATTCATTCTCACATTTTAATAGTTATACTTACAAGGTTTTAATATTACTAAAACCTTAATTTTTGCATGATGCGAATGGCGTAAATGATTGCAGACATAGGACAAATTCGATAAGCCAATATCGTGAGGATATTGCCCGAAGCTGATGGCGTGAGGTTCAAGTGGCTTTGCGGTGGTAATGCAATAGTAAAATACTGCATTGCTAAAGCATCGCTAAAGAGTCCGAAGGTAGACGAGCTTTGCTGGATGGGTCTTATGCAAACCAAAAATTAAGGAGCAAAAAAACTATGCCAACATTAGCGGAAATAATAGTAGCGTTGTTCTCACTTGGTGGAGCTATCTTTGCGATAGGTCTATACGCAGTTTTTGCTATCTGGAGACAATGGTTCGGCATTGAGCTTGGCAGAGGGAAATTTATTGGCGGTGCTTTAATGGTAGTTGTTGCTGTTGTGGGTCTGTTTGTAGCAGGTATTCCTCAACAGTTTACTGGCGGAGCAGGTGCTGGAGCATTTGCAGCCCAGCCACAAGCAATTCTCCCATCGTCAGCAATCCAACAGCCAAACCCATCCCAACTTACTCAAGATGCTACTGCATTAGGCGTTTCATTATGTCAGATTTGCGATAAGCAATCTGATGGAACAAACACTCTGGATACTGAAATCAGAAACCAAGAGAACTCATCCCAGCTTGGATATGTGGCTGGAAGTGTTGCGGCAGAACTTGACGGAAAAACTCAAGATTCTGCAACCACTTCAAAAGGCTCAACTCAAAGCTACACAGCATTAAATGTTCCTCCTTGTAAGGCTGGAACTATTTATGTATTGGGAACGGCTGGAGTTGGAACTGCATCTGGAAGCATTGCTTATCAGTCTTGTGAGACCGTAAGCAAGTATACAATTCTTGGAGCAGGTCAGAATGTCATAGCTTTACAGGCTTATGATAACCAGCTTAATACAATAAGCAATGGTAATTCCTCTGGATTTGCTGGGGCTAATTACTTTGTATCTGGAGAGGGAGCAACCGATGGCAATGCCTACTACAGAAATACCAGTTTAACGACTGGTGGAAGCATTAAAGGCTTTATTGGTCTTGATGTGAACGGAACTTCGTCTGTATTTGGGAACTATGGCTTGACGGAGGAATCTGTTGATGCCACAGGAGCAAAAGTCCTAAAGCACACTTTGGCGAATGATGGTGTTATGTTCAGCTTTGATAGTGTAGATGCGTCTAAGTTTAGCACATCTTCATACACATTGAATCAGGTTGATGACATCAATCTAAAATCAGTTACTTGCCCTTCAAGCATTACTGCGAACAGAAATGCTGAAGCTTGCTGGAGTGCAAGGACATTGAGGGAAAAAGATGGCGAAGTGCAATTAAAGTTCCAATTGCAGGCTGATTTAGGAGACCCGACTGAAACTGGAGACAACCCTATTTTGTGTATAGACGATAGAGTCTATTTCAGGGGAGCAGATGGAAATGTTAAGTATGACTTTTTCAACTCTGGCGGAACAAATCAGGGTGCTGGTGGAACTTGCCTAACTTATGTAATGGCTTAAATCTATTGATAAGTAATGACTATGCCGACGACAGGGGCTTCGAGCCTCGCAAAACTTTTTTAAGATGAATCCAAAAGAGCCAAAATCATTGATGGTAGTTTGCAATGGTTGTGGTAATATGGTCAATGAAGCAAAAGTGGAATACAAAAGCAAAAACCGATTAGTAAAATTTTATTGTAATAGGTGTCAAAAAAAATGAATAAAAAATTTTTAATTTTGGTTTTAGTTTCCTTGTTTATGCTATTGTTTAGTATGACTGCTTATTCTGCAACTAATGATATGCAGGCATCCAACATAACAATAAATTATCCTTTGAATTTAATCTATGTTTCATCCACAGGCTCCACCGATTTGATAAACCTAAATGCTACTGTCAGATGGACTTCTATTTCAACAAATATCTCAAATGTCTCATTTGTTTTTACAAGCGGTTCTACGAGGTTTGTTTTCACCAATGATACTGTAAATGGAACAAGAACTTCTACTGGGGAGGGGGATTTTACATACAAAATACAGGCAAATAGCTTGACTGCCAATTTAGCTTATACGGTTGTTGTTGAAATAAGAAACTCAACAGATTTGGGAAATGATGGAGCAGTTAATTCTTCCTCAATTACCTTTACTATGGATAGCATAAATCCATCGGGGGTAACACTTGAAAGACCCCACAACAAGGAAGGCACATCTCCAAGAGAGGGCATTATAACTCTTGAATACACTTTTACCGAAATCAATGCTGGAAATTCCACACTATATTTAAATGGAGTGAAGGAAAAGGCATCAACATCGGGGACTACAACCCCCAATATAACTTCGGGAATTACAAATAAATTCACAAAAGGATATACTGCGGATGATTCAAGCGAAAGCTGGATAATTGAAATTACAGATTTGGCTGGTCTAAAGGCTAACAGCTCTGCCTTTACTTATTCAGTAATCTTTTCTGGCGGTGAGATACAGACAAGGCAATTTACCCCCTCTGGACAGCCAATACCTACTCAACAAGAAATTAAGACGGCAAAGGCACAGGGAAGACCATTTGCAGTAAGCCAGCCATCAGGAAATGTATTTATGGAGTTTTTGGCTGGGTGGTGGTGGGTATTGCTGATAGTTGGCGTTGTAGGAATATTTATTTGGAATAAGAACCGAAGCCAATAATTTTATGATGATTAATGATGCTAATAGATTCGAGGAAAGTTTTAAGGATAAGCAGTATTTTATTATTTATTTCTCTAATCTCTTTTAATGTTTTGAATTTTCTTGACAAATTAACAACTTACTTCGGAATGCAGTCAGGATTTATCGAGATGAATGCAAGAGCTTCTCATTATTTTAACACAATAGGATTGTTACAGGGAATATTGTTGCAGTTCTTCGTTGCTATGCTTGGAAGCATTGTAATTTACCTTGTTGTGATTAAATCCTTAAAATTTATCTCAATTAGGGTTC
>Ga0137829_12602515_pt1 | contig 14293 bp, 11 predicted proteins | sample OV2TP2_FD_97737 | JGI IMG/M metagenome (GOLD analysis project Ga0137829, IMG submission 97737) | reverse complement strand
ACTTTTGCGCCTTGATCTTCCAGAGCTTTTTTAATCTTTTCCGCCTCCTCTTTCGAGAGATCCTGCTTGAGAGTTTTTGGCGCCATATCTACTAAATCTTTTGCTTCTTTTAATCCAAGCCCTGTTAATTCTCGAACTACCTTTAGGACCTGGATCTTTTTATCTCCTGAGTTTTCTAAAATAACTGTTACCGTTTGTGGAGCCTCTTCTTGCGCTTCAGAAGAAGCAGAAGAAGCCTGAGGCATCGCGCCAAAGGCAACTGGCGCTGCAGCCACAACACCAAATTTATCTTCCAATGCTTTTACTAATTCAGCCAATTCTAAAACTGTTAGCTTTTCAATAGACTGAATAATATTTTTTGTAGACTCTGATACCTGAATTTCGGTCATCGTTGTCATAATTCACCTCCAGATTTTTTCTCTTTAATATTATTTAAAATATAAATGAACTCACGCAAAGGATTCGAAATACACATGACTAAATTTGTAATCGGCACTTTTATTGAAGTCACGAGTTTAGACAGAAGAACCTCCCTTCCCGGAAGTTTAGCTAATTGTTGAATAGCTTTGGCATTTATAGATTTTTGAAATAAAAATCCCCCCTTTAGTAAAAGTTTATCGGTTTGTTCATTATAGTCTAAAATAATTTTGGATAACCCAATAACATCCTGTGACGTAGTCACTAAAGCGCATGGCCCATTAAGAATCTCATTGGAACATTCCATATTTAATTGATTAAACACAATTTTAATTACAGAATTCTTAACCACCTTCATTTGAGCGTTTTGTGCTTCACGATAGAGTTTTTTCTTTAATTCCGTGATATCAGTTACAGATAATCCTCGATAATCAACAAAAAGTATCAGATTAGCCATTTCGACTGTCTTGAGCAAGTTTTCAACAGCAACTGTTTTTTCTTTTTTTGTTTTATATGCCATTCTATGTCATCCTTACCATCGGAGCTTTTGAGGCTCAATTTTAATGCCCGGCCCCATAGTAGAGCATAATGTAATAGATTTTAAGTAATTACCTTTTGATTTAGCGGGCTTTTCCTTTAAAATACGCTCATACACAGCTATAAAGTTTTCCTTGAGTTGCTCAACGCCAAACGAAACCTTACCGATAATAAGGTGGACTATGCCTGTTTTATCATTTCGATACTCTACTTTACCCGTTTTAAAAGAACGAACGCTTTGAACCAGATCCGCGGTGACCGTACCACTTTTGGGGTTTGGCATTAATCCTTTTGTTCCCAATATTCGTCCTAATTTCGCGACCTTGCTCATAACGTCTGGAGTCGCAAGCAACAAATCAAATTCTAACCACCCTTTTTGAATTTTTTCGATCAAATCATCCCCTCCAACATAATCGGCTCCACTTTTACGAGCATCTTCAAAACGATCAGGGGTAGTGATAACCGCGATTTTAACACTCTTTCCTGTACCATGAGGCAAGTCTAGCGTGCCTCGCAGCTGCTGATCCGCATGTTTGGGATCAATTCCTAAACGAAAATGGATCTCGATAGATTCATCAAATTTGGCCGGTTTCATAGACTTTAATAAAGAAGCCCCCTCACTAGGGGTGTAATTCTTTTTACTATCAATTAAACTCATTTTTTCTATATATCTTTTTCCTCTTTTCATGATTCCAACTTTACCCCCATGCTTCTTGCGGATCCAGCCACCATCATTTTCGCAGCCTCTAAATCTATACAATTTAGATCTGGCATTTTCGTTTTTGCAATTTCTTCAAGTTTTAATTTTGTTAAAACACCAATTATATTAGTATTTGGCCGAGAAGCCCCCTTCTCTTGACCGAGAGCCTGTAAAATCAATACCGATGTAGGCGGCGTTTTTAAAATAAATGTAAAACTCTTATCCGTATAAATTGTAATTTCTACCGGAATTACAGTGTTGCCTTTATCTGCGGTTTTTGCATTATAAGCTTTACAAAAGTCCATAATATTGACGCCATGCTGCCCTAAAGCTGGCCCTATAGGAGGCGCGGGAGTCGCTTTAGCCGCTAGAATCTGTAACTTTACAATCGTATATACCTGTTTACTTTGTTTCTTAGCCATATACCACCCTAAAAAATAGTATTATTCGATAGACTTTTCGACTTGATCAAATTCAAGTTCTACCGGCGTTTCTCGCCCAAAAATTGAAATCAAAACTTTTACTTTTCCCCTCTCTCCGTTAATTTCATTTATAGGCCCCATATACCCCCTAAAAGGGCCAGAGATAACCTTGATCAATTCCCCTATCTCGAAATCAACATCAATTTTTTTTGTCTTATCCCCAATTTTCCGCAATATTTTAAGAATTTCATCCTCTTTTACAGGAGACGGTTGATTTTTAGTACCGATAAAACGAGCGTTCCCCACTATTCTTCGGATATCATAATAAAGAGCTTCATCAAAATCCATTTGTATAAATATATACCCCGGAAAAATCTTTGTGGTCTTTTCTATTCTTTTATTGTTCTTTATTTCAATAATTTCTTCTTCCGGAACCAAAATACGGGTTATTTTTTCTTGAAGTTTGTTATCTTGAACAAATTTTTCTAATTTTTCCTGGATACGACGCTCATGTCCCGTGTAACACTGTAAGATATACCAATTTTGAGAAGACGGGGTCGCTAAGTTTTCCTTATAAGAATTGGCATCCTCCGTATTTTCAGATACTTCATTGCCAGATACAGCCTTGTCGGAAGGCCCGATCTCCGCCACTTCTTGTTCGATTTCAATTTTCTTTTCTTTTACCATAAATAAATGACTGCCCTTTATTTTATATTTGCGCCTTTAACATAAAAAAAAACCTGCTCCAAAGAACGTCAAAAAAGGAAACTGCCGCAACAGAAAAAATCACAATCGCCAAGATAGTAGTCGTGGCACGAACAACCAATGATCGTTCAGGCCACATTACTTTATCTAATTCATGACGACAATCCTGAAAAAACTTACGTATCATTAAAGGATCGCCATCTTTTTTAGATAATGGCCTAACTCCATTTGTTTTCATTTCCCCTTTCCCCAGATTTGCCAATCCCTTCTTCATGAATTCTCTCCGCCTGGCAGGCCCGGCCGGATTCGAACCGACAGCATTCGGTTTTGGAGACCGACGCTCTACCAGTTGGAGCTACGGGCCTAACTTTAACTTATTTTATTTCAATATGATGGGTATGACGCCCACACCATTTACAATATTTTCTTAATTTCAAACGATCTGTATGCGTTTTCTTATTTTTTGTTGTGGTATATTCCCGTCTTTTGCATTCTTCCTCATCACATCGCAACGTCACAATTTCTCTCACCAAATATTCTCCATTTTCAATTTTAAAGTAAAAAATAGTGATTAACTCGTATTTTACAAAACGTAAAAAGAAAATTTAGCATCAGGTATATTCTCATGTCAATTATATTTTTTAATTGTGAGGAAATTAATTTTTATGGTAACCTAAGATTAGTATGTTAACTTTTTCGAAAAAATGGTGGGTAGGGGTGGTGATAGTGGGAGTAGTAGGTTCGCTAGGGGCCGGCATTTATTTTTGTTCAAGTGGAATTCAATGCGGTCTTTCTCTAAAAACCACCTCTATTTCTCAACCTATAGCCAATTCTCATAGCTGCTGTGCTGTTCAAAACGGAAAAAACTCTACTCCTTCAAGAAAATCCGAAACATGCCCTCATCACCCTGAATCGAAAAATAAGGAGTGTTCACTTTGCAATCCTTCTGGGCCTGAAACTCAAGAACCTTTTAAAATAAAGCAACAAAGTAAACCTTTTAAAACACCTTTGAGTTTTCTGCCAAACGAAGCTCTTGAAAAAGCAGTCCGTTTTCCTTTATTCAGTGTATGTGTTAGTGTGTCACCTCCTTTTGTTTCAACTATCCGTCTTCTTTGTTAACGCTTTTTTCTTTTTTTCTATAATTTCTTCAAATAAGCTTTTTTAATGATTTCACCACAGCGCAAAGGAGGTTTTATCCCGTGCGAATACTTTTTTTATTTTTAATATTAAATACCCTAAACATAAAGCAGACACAAGGGGCTGTCCCCACCTCATCTGTGCGGATGTATGATTATACGCTCCATAGTTTCGACAACAGGCAAAGCATGGGCCGCGAACCAATAGACCCGGGACGTCGACCCTCGGACCTTAGACATTCGGATCAAACGTCTCTACAAGACACCGTTCAATGGGGCTTGGAATGGAATCCCACACTTCAAACCGAATTCAAGGAGTGGAAACGGGCTCAAACAGCCCAAAATGCTGCCAAATCGCTCCCTGATCCCCACCTGGGATTGAATCTGATGGAATTTCGTTCTCTCAGCCCCTTTATTTCACAGACATTCCCCTATCCTGAAAAACTTTCCGCTCGGGAACGGACTGCTTTTCATGAAAGTGAACGGCAAAGAGCCCGGTACCGTCAGACCGAAATCCGGTTGATTGCCGAGATTAAAGAATCCTATTTTGAATTGGCTATCAAGGATTTACTTTTAGAGACACGGCGTGAAATCGTCTCGCTTCTGGAAAAAACCATTTCTTTGACCGAAACGAGTTATAAAATCGGAAAAGCCCGGCGATGGGATATACTCAAAGCTCGGCTGGAACTTTCCAAGGCCAAAAACGCCTATCAAAAAGAAATAACGGATCGAAAAGTCATTTTAGCCAAACTAAATACCCTTTTAGCCCGTCCTACTGACACACCTCTGATTCCCTCGGCATCTTCTTATTTAAAACCTTTATCCTATCAAAAAGCCGAATGCCAGGAAATCGCTCTGAGCATTCATCCTGAATTGGAAGAAGCCTATCATCATAGACTGCATCAAGAGTATGTACGGAATCAGATTAACGCGGAGTATCTACCCGATGTGATGATTCAATATGGAATACTCCCGGGCATGCCCTCTATGGAACCAGGAATGATGATTCAATTGTCCCTTCCTTTTTTATGGTCATGGTCACGCGCTGCCGTCTCTCAAGAAGCGCTCCAACAAAAAGAAGCGGCGCAAGAAATGGAAAAAGCGCGTACCCTGAACGTGTTAGGGGAAGTAGATCAGCATTTTGAAAGGACCCTCGACGCTTATCGTGAAATGAAGTTTTATGAAACTGAATTGAATCCTCAGGCTCAAGAGGGGGTCAAATTGGCTGAAATCAGCTATCAAACAGGGAACACATCTCTTTTGGAGTTCATTGAAGCCATTAAAGATCTTTTGGAAATTCAAGAAAGCACTCTACACAGTTATTTTCTTTATCTTTCTGCTTTTGTAAAACTCGAGGCGGCTGTAGGGAAGGAATTGATAAGTCCGGAATCCGAAGTCGCTCGGGGAGACTCACTCATTAAAGGAGACAGCCATGACTAAAAAAGCAATGATCATTTTATGCGGGCTTGTGGTCGCTTTTATCATAGGGCTGGGGATCTATTATCTTCAAGAAACGGGTCGCCATGATCATCCTCACTCACAAGAGAAGGTTTATCAATGTCCAATGCATCCTCATATTATCCAAGAAAACCCAGGAAAATGCCCTATATGTCACATGCATTTGGAAAGAAAAAAAATGGATATTGAAAAGAAAAATCCCGAGCAAGATCCTCAAAAAGGGCATGTCAAAAAAGACAAAAAGATTCTTTTTTATCGCCATCCAATGCGCCCTGACATCACCTCCCTTACACCTAAAAAAGATGAAATGGGCATGGACTATATCCCAGTGTATCAGAAGGAGGCGACCGCTCATGCCTCGGTTGACATTCCATTGGAACGTCAGCAGTTGATTGGAGTGACTGTCAAAAAAGCGCGGCGGCTTTTCCTCCATCGATCGCTTCGCGCGGTAGGCCAGGTGAGCTATGATCCCGGCCTTTATCAAAATCTTCTTGAATATCGAGACATTGCTACCCTTACGGAGAAAAACAAAAGTCTCGGCGAAGCGGTTCTTTTCAAGCTGCGTCAATGGGGGATTGAAAAACGACATCTTGACATTTTTCTTCACTCTCAATCCGCGATGGAGGGACTGATTCTTCCTGAAAAAGCGGAATGGATCACCGCGCAATTTTTTGGAGAGGATAGAGTATGGATCAAGGAAGGGCTTCATACTGAAGTCACTATTCCGGACACCCCTTCTCAAACAGTTTATGGAAAGATATTTTCAATTGAGCCTGTTCTTTCTCAAGAAACCCGAACGTTTCGCGTCCGTATCAGACTGGATCAAACGGCTTCGTTTCTTAAACCCAATATGGTTGTCAGCGTAAAAGCGAGTATCCCTTTAGGAGTAAAATTGTCGATTCCAGAATCCGCGATTCTGGATACGGGGGAGCGTCAAATAGTTTTTGTGCGGCAAAATGGCACTGAATTTATCCCGACGGATGTCACATTGGGCACAGAAGGAGACGATTATCGAGAGGTTCTCAAAGGTATTAAAGAAGGCGATGAAGTAGTCACGGAGGCAAATTTTCTCATTGATTCTGAATCTCGATTTCAAGCGGCGATCAACGCTTTTTCAAAAAAAGCGCATGACCATTAAGGGGACTCTTTATGATTAGATCCATTATTGATTTCAGCGCCAGAAATAAATTTCTCATTCTTTCGCTTACTCTTTTCGCGATTGCAGCTTCGTTCTGGACTATGAAACATGTTCCTCTCGACGCGGTTCCTGATTTATCAGATACGCAAGTTATTATCTTCTCCCGATGGGACCGATCACCTACACTTATTGAGGATCAAGTCACTTATCCCATTATTTCATCTCTTTTAGGCGCGCCAAAAGTCAAAACCATTCGGGGTTTTTCGGATTTTGGATACTCCTTTGTCTATGTCATTTTTGAAGATGGAACGGACTTGTATTGGGCACGTTCTCGAATTTTAGAATACCTTAATAAGGTCATTCCTCAATTACCTGAAGGGGTTAAAACGGAAATCGGCCCAGACGCCACCAGTGTCGGGTGGGTATACCAGTACGCGCTGACAGACTCTTCCGGGAAACACTCTCTCGCGGATCTTCGCCGTGTCCAAGATTGGCATCTGCGGTATCATCTTCAAGCCGTTCCCGGCGTCGCTGAAGTTGCCGCCATCGGAGGATTTGTCAAACAATATCAGGTTAAAGTCGATCCTATACTCTTGCAAGCCTATAACATTCCGCTCCACCGGGTGGTGGACTCGATTCGGAAAAACAACAATGAAGGGGGCGGCCGTCTTTTGGAAATGGCCGGAACAGAATTTATGGTTCGGACCCGAGGGTACATTCAATCGATTCAAGATCTGGAAAGCATCGTAGTGGGAGGAGATCCCGTTTCCGGCATTCCTATTACGGTCAAACAGATTGCCCGCGTAAACTTAGGCCCTGATATTCGGCGCGGCGTTGCAGATCTGAATGGATGGGGAGATACGGTAGGCGGAATAGTCATTATGCGTCATGGTGAAAACGCTCTTAATGTTATTCAGAACGTTAAAGCCAAAATCAAAGAACTTGAACCCACTCTTCCAGAAGGAATTTCTATTGTTCCTACTTATGATCGATCCAATCTGATTATTCATTCAATTCAAACACTCCTCCGCGTCCTCAAAGAAGAAATGCTGATTGTGTCCGCCGTGATATTACTCTTCCTTTGGCATTTTCCTTCAGCCCTGGTTCCAATTTTGACTATCCCCATTTCTATCTTATTGGCGTTTCCCTTCCTCTATGGATTAGGTATTACCTCCAACATCATGTCTTTGGCCGGAATTGCCATTTCAATTGGAGTATTGGTGGATGGCTCTATTATTGAAATGGAAAATATTTATAAACGGCTACAGGAATGGAAAGCAGGAAAAAGAACAGGCGGGATAAAAGAAATTATTCTGGAAGCCTTCAAAGAAGTAGCGCCCTCCGTGTTTTTTGCGCTTTTAGTGATTACGGTCTCCTTTCTTCCTGTATTTACACTTGTGGATCAGGAAGGCCGCTTATTCAAACCTCTGGCTTATACAAAAACCATTGTGATGGCTCTCTCAGCCTTTTTAGCCATTACCTTAAGCCCCGCCATCCGCATGCTCTTTTCCCGTGAACGTCTTTTTCAATTTAAGCCTTTATGGATTTGTAAAGCCGTCAATACCCTAACCATCGGGGACTATATTCCCGAAGAACGGCATCCTATCAGCCGCTTCTTACATCGTCTTTATGAACCGGTATGCCGATGGGTACTTCGTTTTCGTAAAACGACGGTAAGCGCGGCTCTCCTTCTCATGCTGGTTACAATCCCACTATATTTCAAATTAGGTTCGGAATTTATGCCCCCCTTAGATGAAGGCGCGTTTCTGTATATGCCCACGACATTAGCCGGGTTGTCTGTGACTGAAGCACAACGTATTCTGCAAATTCAGGATCGAATACTCATGACATTCCCTGAGGTCAAAACGGTCTTTGGAAAAGCGGGACGGATCGATTCCTCCACAGATCCCGCGCCGTTATCCATGGTAGAAACCACGGTGGTTTTAAAGCCCACTTCTGAATGGAGAAGGCTAAAACGATGGTACTCTGAATGGCCAAAGCCTTTTCGTAGGTTTTTTTCCCACTTTACGCCCGAACATATCACTACCCAAGAACTTCAAGATGAGATGAATGACAAGCTGACTTTTCCCGGTATGCCGAATATATGGACCATGCCCATCAAAAATCGAATTGATATGCTTTCTACCGGTATAAGAACGCCTATCGGAATCAAAATATTAGGACCGGATTTAAACGTCATACAAACCATAGGAGAAGAAACAGAGCGCCTTTTAAAACAACTTCCCGAAACCCGAAGTGTTCTTTCAGAACGGACCGCCAGCGGGTATTATATCGATTTTCAGCTTAAACGAGAGGAACTCGCGCGATATGGACTAACGGTTGACGATGCTCAGATGACACTCATGTCAGCCATCGGCGGAGAGGTGATCAGTACCACGATTGAAGGTCGGGAGCGCTACACCATCGCTGTTCGATACGCTCAGGATTTTCGAAAAAATCTTTCTCAATTAAAGCGTGTTCTTATTCCCACACCGGCCGGCGCACATATTCCACTTTCCGCTATCGCGAAGATTCAATTGATGGAAGGCCCCGCGATGATTCGGAATGAAAATGGGTATCTGGCGGGATATGTTTATATTGATATAAAAAATACCGATATCGGAAGCTATATTGCAAAAGCAAAAAACGCTGTCAAAGATCAGATTCGCATTCCAAAAGGATATTTTCTGGAATGGAGCGGGCAATACGAAAATATGAATCGGGTTAAAGAGAGGCTGAAAATGATCCTTCCGTTGACACTCTTTCTTATTTTTCTTCTTTTATATGTCAATACCCAATCCGCAATCAAAACCGGCATTATCCTTCTGGCGGTTCCTTTTTCTTTAATCGGGGCAGTATGGCTTCTTTATTTCTTAGACTATCAGATATCCATCGCCGTGTGGGTAGGCATGATTGCTCTTTTAGGATTAGACGCGGAAACCGGAGTGTTTATGCTGTTATATTTAGATATAGCCTATAAGGAGAAAGTGAAAGAAGGTAAAATGCAATCAGAAAACGATCTTAAGGACGCTATTCTTGAAGGCGCTGTTAAACGGGTTCGTCCAAAATTGATGACGGTCATGGCCACGTTAATGGGGCTTCTCCCTTTGATGTGGTCGATGGGTACGGGCGCCGATATGATGAAACGGATCGCGGCCCCCATGGTGGGAGGATTGATCACCTCTTTTTTATTGGAATTGCTGTTGTATCCGGTCATTTATTTTTATTGGAAAAGGGGTATATGGCAATCAACACCAGATCATTAACGTTATTCCCTGTAGGCCCTGTGATATAAAGGCACTGAATTTTTTTAAAAAAAGGATAGGCGTTATGCTCGTCCAGAGCTTTTTGAGCGCTATCTCTCATTTCTGTCGAGAGGATATGGCTAAAATCGATAAACGCACCGGCAGCGTCTGTTGGTCCATCAGTTCCGTCTGTTCCAGCGGCAAGTATGGCGATGTTGGGATCCCCATTCAATTCTAAAGCTGCCGCTAAAGCCAGCTCCTGACAACGCCCTCCTTTACCGTAGAAAGCGCCTAATGTAACGGTTGTTTCGCCTCCCGTGATGATCATGATCGGTTGTGAACACATTTTTGAAATTTTTTTGGCCATAATGGCTAGCGCCTTTCCAGCTTCTTTGGCTTCGCCTACTAAAGGCATCTTAAGGATATAAGGGAGGTACCCTTTTTCTTTCGCGGCGTGAGCGGCTGCTTTTATGGCCTCTTTATTGGAAGACAGTATAAGAGGGTAATATTCTTTTTCAAGTAAAGTTTGAGGTTTTGGACTTTCTTCGATTTGTCCTTCCATTCCTTTTTCTAAAAAGGATGTTACAGCAAGAGGTACCTTTGAAATAAGATTGTATTTTTTAATAACCTCATAAGCTTCCTGAAAGGTGGTAGTATCCGGAGTAAACGGACCCGATCCAATACATTCCAGACGATCGCTTAACACATCGGAAATAACCAGCAACTCTACAGGACATGGAACAAGAGATAATAACCTTCCTCCTGAAAGATCCGTGAGGTGTTTTCGAACACTATTGAATTCTTCAATAGAAGCTCCGGACTCCAACAAACGGGACGTGGTGACTCTCATATCATCAAGAGATATTCCCGGTAATGGGCTCGCGATCAAAGAGGAAGTCCCTCCAGAAAGCAAAACCAGAAGCTGATCTTTTGAAGTTAAGCCACTGACAAAAGACTTTACAGCGTAAGCCGCTTTTTCAGACAATTCCGTAGGAACAGGATGCGATGATTCTATACATGAACAGTGGGTTAAAGGAACTGTATGGTTCAATTTAGTTACAACGAGTCCTTTGGTAATCCGGGAACCCACGATGCATTCAACGTCAAAAGCCATTTGAGAAGCGGCTTTTCCAAGAGCCAGCACAACAAGAGATCCTGTGACACGCCGTTCCTGAATGTAAATACCGTCTTTATCCTTACGGATCACTTCAGCAAGCCTCTTTTTCGGATCAATCTCAAAAAGAACCGCTTCAAAGATCGTTTTTAAATCTGAAATTGTATCAGAGAAACTCATTTTTTCACCGCAAGAAAAAGATATGCGTTTTTTGTAAACTGATAAAATCATAGATTCTTATTTCAAAATAAGGGTCATTCCTTCTCGAGCGACAAAGGCATGGGCATAAATTTTTTGGACAGCCTGTTCAAGATCCCTCATAAAAGTATCGGTGTGGGTCGGTTCATGATGAAAAAACGCTAATCGCTTTACGCCCGCGGCTTTGGCTAGTTTAACTCCTTCAGTCCATGTTGAATGCCCCCATCCTTTTTTAGGAGATTTGGGATTATGGTATTCTTCATCGGTATACATTGCGTCGTAGATCATGATGTCCGCGTTTTGAGCCAATTCCAGAACATTATTGTCGAGTTTATCTGAAAAATGCTCGGTATCCGATACATAAGCCAGGATGTGATTTTTATACACAATACGATAACCCACCGTAATCTCTGAATGGTTCAATTGTCTTACATGAACCTGAATATCTTTATCGATCGTGAAAAAATCTCCTGGTTTTACAGTTCGATACGTCAATGCCGCGGCCATAATATCCATGGTGACCGGAAAATAAGGACTTCGCATCTGACCGGATAGAATATCCTGAATTTCCATTCCTTGAGGTGTTGGCGGCCCGACAAGAAGAAACTGATTGCCTGGAATATAAGCGGGAGTAAAAAATGGGAACCCCTGGATATGATCCCAATGATAATGAGAATGTAAAAGGGTGGCCTTCATAGGTAATTGTGTCAGGAGAGTAAATCCAAGCTGTCTAATTCCGGATCCGGAATCAATAATAATCTTGGTTTGTCCGATCTGAACCTCAGCGCACGCGGTATTCCCACCATATTCACTTGTCGCTAATCCTGGAACAGGAATGCTGCCGCGAACGCCCCAAAATCGTATCCAAAATTGTCCGGTTTTTGGCACATCTTACCCTCTTATTTTTTAATTTCAAACACATCGTAGAGACAACACTTATATTCCCCCATTAGTCTAACCTACAGACCCATTCTCTTAGACCGTCTGACCGTCCTAACCCTCTCCTTTTTCATCTCCCCTCAAGGGAGAGGACATGTGGACATTCTCTTGATCTTCCACCTCGGACCAACAGACCTTTGGCCTATAACAACTGTGTCACCATATTATTTGTATATTCAAGTCTATTGGATAGCATTTTGCTCACAAATTCATGAAAAACGGCCGCGACATCTGGCTTTTCTTCTTCCATCTTTTTTAAATGGTCCTGGCTGAGACGGAAAAAGGTGCAGGCGCCATCGGTGATTAAAGAAGCGGAACGTTCGACGTTGCGATAGACCCCCATTTCTCCAATAAGCGCGCCTTCTTTCACTTTTTTCAATCGTTTCTTTTGAGTAGGCAATTCTAAAAATACGGAAGCCTCGCCAAATTCTAAAATATAGATGGCGTCCGATAGATCCCCTTGCTTAAATAGATACGTTCCACTGGAGACTTTATGCTCTTCCATGTAGCCCAGAAACTCATTGGCAGTCGCTTCCTTTCCAAACCATTCCGTCACAATTTGAGTAATAGGGCGCGGTTGAAAATAAGACGGGTCCAATTCTCTTAAAATATGATCTTCACACCATTCCAATCCATAATCCGTATCCTCAAAAACATGACATTTCGGATCTCCTAAATCAATACAGCCCGTCATTTCAAGCTGATGCTGAATCCCAGAAGCAAGATGGGTCATGATCATCGAACAATCGTACTCATACAATAATGTTTTAATGCGGTTAAAACTATGCCCGGCGGATGAATCCAGGCCATTGACTAAACGGAAATCAAAAAGGACAAATTTTGGCATTTGGGGCGACTCTTCCAAACGATTTTTTACCTTAAGAAAGAGGTTGTGCGCGGAACCAAAAAAGATAAACCCCTGAAGAGATATGAGTGATATTTTATGCCCATTTTCATTTAATGCCTTAAGCTGAAGAAAATTTCTTTCGACATTACTCTTTCTTTCCAGGCCGGTCAAACTATGTTTGATAATGCTCACCTGGCTGTATTTAATGACAAAAAGTATCATTGAAAGTCCAATTCCTATAACAATACCGGGAAGAAATCCGAGTGTAATAATAGAAACAAAAATCATTAAAAGCAGCCCGTAATCCATTCTGGAAAACCGAAACCAGGATTGATACAGCCATTCATAAAGTAGCCCAAATCCAAAAAACAAAAGAATCCCACCCAATACCGGTTTTGGAATCCAACACACCAATGCCGTTGGACTGAAATAGGAGAGTCCTAAAATGGCAACGGCCAATAAACCAGGGAGACGGGTCCTGGAACCCGCTTCGAAATTAGTTCGGGTTAACCACACAAAATGATATCCGATAACGCCTCCAAAAAGACCTGAGATCATGTTACCAATGCCGGAGAAACGCAGATCATGATCCAGATTCAGTTCCCTGTTGACCGCCGCTTCGATGCCTGTGGCCGTGAGAAGCACTGCTACGAGTGAAAGACATAAAATCACGACGAGATCTCCGATATAGAAAGGCAGGATGCTCACATCCATATTCGAAAATAAAGTACGGAAATCATAGGAAGTTCGCACGTGATCAAACGAAAAAGGCTCTATCAGCCATCCCATTTCCACCGCCGCTGAAATCGTTGTTCCCGTAAACAAGCATCCCGCGTAAAATATACCAACCGCCCCTACCAAGGTTATAGGCAGGGCAAGGTAATGTTTTGTTTTTTTGGAAATCCAGAGAAGAGCTATCCCTAAAGCTATCCCCGGCGCTAAATGCATAAGAGTTGGGGTATTGAACAGGTAGTCAAATTGATTCTCAATGCTGATAGGAACACGGCGCATTACGTTTATGGATCCAATAGTAATGAGCCATCCCACACCCGCTAGAAACCCTCCCATCACCGGATATGGAATAAACCGGACCAAACTCCCCCATTTAAAATGGCCGATCAGATAAAAAACGACGCCTGTTAAAAGAGTTCCAATCATAATAAAGGCCAGTATGGTAGGTAATACACTATCAATAACCTGTTCAACAGGGCCTGATGAGATAATATCTTTATAGATAGACTGCGCGATAACTCCGATAACGATGGAAGGTATGATAGCCGCCGCGCCGATAGTAGCAGGAAAGGATCCTCTGAATGCCAATGTTCCGCCGATAACCAAAGAAGAAATAAGAGCAATCGTGATCCCCGCTGGAAGATAAATAGAAAGCATGCCAGAAAAAATAAATGACGCCGCGCACACACTTACGGCAATCAATAG
>Ga0137829_11702611_pt1 | contig 14343 bp, 10 predicted proteins | sample OV2TP2_FD_97737 | JGI IMG/M metagenome (GOLD analysis project Ga0137829, IMG submission 97737) | reverse complement strand
CGGGGCGGCCGCGGGTGAGCTCGGTTGTGATGATAAGATGTCCGCCAGGCGCGAGCACGCGCGCCATTTCGCAAAGTGCTTTGTGATCAGCGTCGAGGTCAATCTCGTCCCCATAGCGTCCGAGGCCGAAGTGCTCGAGCGCGCAGAGGGAGACGACCATGTCAAATGATGCGTCGGCGAAGGGGAGTTTTTTTGCGTCGCCGGTGACAACGGTTTCATTCTTGAGCGTTGGGTGCCTGTCGCGCACGTCGAGCGTCGTCAGGGGAAGCGAGGCAAGAAGCCCGAGCACGAACCAGCGGTACGAGCCGATGTCGAGGATGCGCCCCGGGCGGAGCGCATCAATATGCGCGGCCGCGAACTCGCACTCAAAGTCAATATAGTTTTTTGTGTGTGCGCCGCTCTCGTAGAGTGGCTCGGAGAAGATGTCGGTGTCTGGGGGCGCGGATTTTTTCAGCACCGCGAGCGTTTCGTCGTAGCTTTTTTTGAACTCGCGCGGAAAAGCCGCCTGCCGCCTGCTGCGGTAGAGCTGCCAGCCGGTCGGGGAGAGGAGTTTGTTAAGAGGGTGCATAAGAGAGCGCACAGTGTAAACGACCCTGCCCGGAGGGCAGGGTGTTCCTGTTGGCACTCCGTGGTCTTCTGTGTGCGTATGGTTCGTACGTAGCGTTACAGATCGAAAAGCTTCGTCGGTTTAACGTCTTTTTCCCTGCGTCTTAGAGTCATGTCTAGACAGCGTAACGTGTTTTCGGCCATTCATCCCTGCGCAGAGCGCAGGGCGTTCTGGCCGGTTCAGTAAAGCGAAAAGCGCAAAATAAAAACGAAAAACGTAAAACAATCTTTTGAACTTTGCGCTGTTGTTTTTCGCTTTGCGCTTTGCATTTTACTCTTTCACTGGCTTCCTATATCCGCAATATATCCTTGCGTGTCAAGGATGCCAAGGAAGTACTGCCATCGTACATAAAAGTAGTGGATATTGCCGAGGAAGACGATGAAAAAGATGAGGGGGAGTAGAACGGGCGCGAGACGGCGGGGGATTTGGTAGAGCCTGAAGCGGCGGGTGGCGAGCCACGAGAATCGCTCGTCAATGAGAAACGTGAGGGCAAATGCAAGAAAAATCTGCGAGGGCAGGAGGAAGCGGTGCTGGTGCGACGTGAGGAACGTCATGGTGTAGAAAGCGAGAAAGAGAACGACCGCAAGCACGGTCGGGCGTGGCCAGCGTTTTTGTAGGAGAAGCGTTGCCGGGACGAGCAGGGTAAAGAGGATGAAGTAGCCGAAAATGATAAGGCGGCTCGAGCTCTCGTTTTCTTGCGTGAATGCGCCTGCGTAGCGGAGGTAGGGGAAGGCGAAGAAGTTTTTTACGGTGCGATCGGCGAGAAAGGTGTTCACGTCGCTTGTTGCCTGCGCGTCTGAAAAAAATGGATAGACCGGGTTGCCATAGGTAAAAGTATTTTTAAGGTACCAAAAAGAGCACACGACGAGCGCCGCGAGCATGAACGCGATAATTGCCCGTCGTGCCTCCCGGAGCGGCGTTCGTGTCTGTCGCAGTGCGAGAATGAGTAGAACCCCGCCAGTGGCGGCGAAGAAGAGCCCGTGGTATTTCACCGCGAGCGCAAAACCGAGGAGCACTCCAGCGAGTGCCACGTTTGAAACTGTTAGACATCCGATGTTTAACATTTGGGCGCTCGGTGGTCGCAGTGCGGCACTTGTTTTGTGCGGATCTGCAGCTGCCTTGAAGAGAAGAAGTACGCTTACTGCGCCAAAGAGGTACGCGAGCATGTCAACATAACCGCCGTGAAAAACTTCTCGCCAGAGGTCCATGAGGGAGAGCACCAGGAGCACGAGCATGAACGGCAGAAAGGATTGTCGCAGATGCCGCTGCGCGGCTCCAAAGAGAACGATGAGAAGGAGCGGCATCGTGCTCCACTGTACAAGCTGGAAGACAAATGGGCCTTCGATCGCATTTTTTTCGCCCGGACCTTTAATGAGTGCGCCTTCTTCGCCGAACAGTGCGGTCGGTATGGCGTAGATGATCTCGCCGAAGAACGGGATCGGCGTGCTCTCAAGACCGAACGAGAGGCCTTCATTGCGCGCGATACTCTCAATGATCGGGAAATGGTAGTCGAGTGTGTCGTGGCCGGTGAGCGGCACGAAGATGAGCGCGGCATTGAGAGTGAGCCAGAGGAGGATGAGGAGTTTGAGAGCGGTGTAGGAGAGGAAGCGTGCTTTGATTTGCTGTGCCCCACCAGGTTTGAGCAGTTGGCGGAGAGCGTGCGCATGTCTGCGTACATCGTGTCTGCCGAAGATGAGGACACATATCGCCGCTGTCCATAAGAATAGAGGGGTGAAGATACCGAGTACGGTTGCACTAAAACCGATGAGTCCCCAGGCGCCGAGTCCCACGGTGATTGCATACGCGGCGTGTTCGAGCCGAGAGGCGAATGAGACCCGGAGCGCTCGGAGCAGCGCTCCGCCGAGGAGGAGCGCGAGGTAGAGAAAAAAAACGCCCGCGAGCGCCGCGCGGGCGCTCTCGAGCGTTATCACAGGGGCGAGGGTAAAGACAGGGGTGAGCATACCGTTAGAGAAAAACGTAAATCGCAAAGCGAGAAACAACAGTGCAAAGTTCAAAACGCCTACCCTTTTTTACGTTTTGCGTAGTTATTTTGCATTTTTCGTTTTGCACTTTGCGTTTTTTAGACGTTTTTCTTTCGAACATTCGCTAGTTCCTTATGCCCCGACGACTCACTGGAAGAGATTATACTTTATGATATGTCCGATCGCGGCGACGCCGTCTTTCCAGTTGATTTTTTTGCCTTCCTCATAGGTACGGCCATGGTAGGCGATACCGACTTCGTAGATGCGGAGTTTTGCTTGCGCCACGCGCGCCGTGATTTCGACCTCGATGCCGAATCTCTCGGCGGTGAGGCGCGGGAGGATGGCTTGAAGCGCACGTCGAGAAAACGCCTTGTAGCCGGTCTCCATGTCGGAGAGGTTCAAATTGGTAAGGAGGTTTGAGAAAAGCGTCAACACGCGATTTGCGACGTAGTGGTGGTTGTTGAGCACGCGCGTCGGCTCGTTTGAGACGAAGCGCGAGCCGTAGACGACGTCGGCGCGATCCTCAATGAGCGGCTGGAGCAGCCGTGGGTAGTCGCGCGGGTCGTACTCGAGATCGGCATCCTGCACGACAATAAAGTCGCCAGAACAAGCCGCAAAGCCGGTGCGGAGCGCAGCGCCCTTGCCGCGGTTTGTCGTGTGAAAGCGGGACGTGTAGGCCGTGTGCTGGTTTCTCGTCTGATACTCTCTGACGATCCTCTGCGAGCCGTCCGTAGAGCAATCGTCAATGACGACGAGCTCCTTTTGTATGAGGCCGACGTCGCTTTCTTCTACGGCACGTAGGGTAGAGACCAGGGTGGATGCCTCGTTGTAGACCGGAACGATGACTGAGAGCGTTTTCATGCGAGTTTTTCCCTCTGTGGCAGCGGCGCGTCTTTGAAGACGGCGCGGTAGATAAAGAACGAATAGAGCGCGATTGTGCCCGAAGCGACGACCTGCGAGATCAGGTAATGGAGGAACAGGCGCTCCACTAGAAGGTACATGAGAATGGTATTGAGCGCAATGTTGATCAGCGCTATCGTCGTGTAGATCGAAAACTGGCGCGCGAGGACGTCCGTGGTGCGGGTGTGGTCGGCGAACGTGAAAAATTTCTGCAGCGCGAAGCTCACGAGAAGCGCCAGTGTGAAGGCTACCACCGCTGCGGCGAGATACCAGAGCCCAAAGATCTCGACAAAGAGCGCGAGAAGCGCGAGATTCACGACTGCTGCGGTGCCGCCGGAGAGGAGGTAGCGGAGGGGGCGGGGAAGGCGAGTAATCGTTGCGTTGATTATATTCGCAATGCCATTGCGAGGGGCGACTAGTTTCATGGAACAAATATGGTAAACTCAAAACTCAAAAGTCGAAGCTCAAAACCACAACGCAAAACTAAAAAGTTGACAGTGGTTACTTGTTGGTGGAAGTCTTTTTGGTTTTTAGCTGTGGTTTTGACTTTTGCGCTTTGACTTTTGAACTGACTTTGTACACCGCCACAACTTCAATTCCTCATACGCCGGTCGAGTACTCCTCTTACAACGTCAAGCCATCCCTCCGCGTACTTCTCCCACGAGAAATTCGCTCTGACGAAGTTGTTTGCCGCTTGAGCGAGGCGACGATAGAGCGCGGGGTCGTCGGTGAGGGCGGCGATCTTCTGCGCCCAGTCCTCCGGGTTTTTCGGCTCGATCAAGAGTGTGTTTTCTCCGTCGGTGAGGAGCTCGTGGCAGCCGGCGGTTTTTGAAACCACGATCGGCATGCCGCAGGCGGCCGCTTCAAACGGCGAGAGACCGTCGCTTTGGAGATGGTGCTGGAACGTGTAGATGTGGTGGGTGTGATACAGCTCGATCAGGCGCTCCTCTGAGACTGAGCCAGCGAATGTAGTGAACTGCTCGACTCCTGTCTCGTGTGCGAGGGCGACGAGCTTCACATTATAGTTTTGGTCATTCTCGCGGAGACCGAGGATCGTGAGCGTCGCGTCATAGCCCCTTTTGCGTAGGATGCCGATGCCCCGAATAGCATCCTCGTAGCGGCGATGCGGGAGAAAAATGCCGCTCGTGAGGATTTGTACGCGTCTGTTTTCTGGGGGCGCGTGTTCGCGGAAAGGGAAATGCTCAAAGTCCGGGCCGCTCCGCACCGTGAACGCCCTGAGTCCCATGTAGCGGCGCACGAGGTCGCGGTTGAAGAAGTCAACGACGATGATTGCGTCCTGACGGCGGATAAATTTCTTGACGTCGTAGGTATCAAAGAGACGGTAGGTGAGTAGTCGGTACCACGGCTGGTGGAAAGTCTCGTCCTGACCGCGCCGGTGATCATAGGCCCACAACTTGAGTGGTAGATCGTTCATGTTCCAGACAGAGGGCGTACTGTTCAACACCGAGTGTTCAACATTTTTGTTCAACACTCGGTGTTGAACATTTGAACGTGTAGCATTTTTGGCTTTGTAGTAATAGGCGACCTTGTAGGCGACTTGATCGTGCGGGTTGAGGAGGTCGTAGGCTGCTGTTGGGATTTCGCGCGTGAGCGCGCACGCGAGGCGGTTTTCGCGGATGAGTGCGCGGAGCGGTGAGGGGAGGAAGCGCACTGAGAGCGGCAGGCGCTCGGCGCGAGCACGCGCTTCGGGTGAGATTTCGTGGATCAGCGGGAAGAGCGCGAGGAGGTCGGGGTAGCAGCGCTCCGCGTCAAGGTCGAGCGTGTAGAGATCTACTTCGTGGCCACGTCGGAGGAGCTCTCTTCCAAGAGAGAGCGCCTGTCGCTGTGTGCCGCCTTTCACGTTGAGGCGACGGAGAATTATCGCGATTTTCATATCTGAGCTCGAAGTAGCGGTTAGAAATCCGGTAACTATGAGTTTTTCATAATCCGAAGTTCGCGGTTGGAAATTAGTAGTTGGGTAACCATTACGGTTTCTTAAACGCCGAGAGTAGGCTCGCGAGGACTTCGACCGCCCTCCCGAGAACCTCTTCGTTTTCTACCGGAATCTGTACATACGATTTGCCGGTGGCGGCGTCTTTTTGGATAAGAGACGAGAGGAATGTTTCAGTTTTTTGTTTATCGGCAAAGGTTTCGGCAAGCGTGTTGCAGAGATTCCCCGCTGCCGTAAAAAAATTTGGCACCGTGTCGAGCGCGCTGGCGGCGGATAACACGTCCGCGGAGATTGTCTTCGCCCGCTCCTCCATCTCCTCCACCTCTTCCCGCTCTTCGACGTCGGTCACCGATACGGGCGTGGCGGATGGCGCACCGACAACTTTCTCCACCTCTGCCATAAAGCGTTTGAATTTGCTCTCGCCCATAAAAATTTCATCTTCTCCGCCATCGAGGACACCGGCAAAGAGCGAGGACTTAAACTTGAGCACCTCAAGCAGACGTTCTTCGATACTGCCGCGGGAAACAAGATTGATCACGCTGATACACCGCTTTTGCCCATGGCGGTGGATGCGTCCTATCCGCTGTTCGAGGACCGCAGGGTTCCAGGGGATATCGAGATTAACAATGAGCGAGGCGCATTGGAGGTTGAGGCCTACCCCTCCGGCGTCGGTTGACAGAAACACGCGGCAGGAGGGATTCGCGTGAAAATCGTCAAGGAGCGCTTTCCGATCGCGGCTCGGCACGCCGCCGTGGAGGTGCGCGAAACCTACCGTGCGCCTCTCAAGCTCGGCTTTCACGAGCCGGGTCATCCGCTCCCACTTGCTGAACACGACCGCCTTGTCATCTCCCGTGGAAAAAAGGTTGTCGAGAATGCTCATGAGCTCGTCAACCTTCGTATCGTGCCTTGTTTCTTGGTCGAGAATGTAGGTGCTGTCCGCCACCATTCTCATGCAATTGAGGGCCTTGAGGAGCCGCATCCGGTCTTTCTCGTCCAAAAATCCGAACCGCCTCCATTTGTTGATCAGCCGGGCCGCCCGATCAAGAAATTCCGCGTGCAGATCCGCTTGCGGCTTGGTCAGGGGAACGAAGAGGTGCTTATCCGTGCGTCCGGGGAGCTCGGCCATGACTTCTTTTTTCGTGCGTCGGATGACGATGTCTCCGAGGAGCGGTTTGATCTGATTGAGCTCTTTATAACCGACCACTTTGCCGAGCGCGTCGCGTATTTGATGCATTTCAAGGAATCGGTGGAGCGGCCCCAGTTTGAAGGCGTCAATAAACTGGACGATCGAGTACAGCTCCTCCAGTTTATTCTCGATCGGCGTGCCGGTGAGTACAATCGCGTAGGTTGACTCGATTTTTTTTACCTGCCGGGCCGTCTGCGTATTCCAATTTTTAATGCGCTGCGCCTCGTCAAGCACGACGACGTCCGGCTCCATTCTGTTGATCGCCGCGAGATCCGCTCCGACGATATGGTAGCTCGCAATTTTATAAAACTCCTCGGCCGCATATTGCTTCTCGCGCTCCCGCGCATTTCCTTCGATGACCCGCGCGCTTCTCTCCGTAAACTTCTCGATCTCGCTTTTCCACTGATACTTAAGCGACGTGGGGCAGATAATGAGCGCCGAATTAATGCCGAATTCTTTCTTAAAAAGTTCAACGGCGCCGATCGCTTGGAGCGTTTTTCCGAGCCCCATTTCATCCGCGATAAGACAACGTCCTGCCCGCGCGGCAAAGAGAATTCCTTCCTTTTGGTACGGATAGAGGACGGCTTTCAGTAGGCGATCGAAATATGCCGTTTCCGTGCGTATTCTCGCTACTGCGGTTTGCCTCGTATCGGCTTCCCGCGCCGCAATAATAAAGTCCATCGCGTCATCGTAGCAGCGGAAGCTCTGACTCACCCGCGCTGCTTCAGCGATAAAGCGGTCAATATGGGGAGCCGCATCGGCGCGCAGGCGATATGTCGGGTCAAAGTATTTTTTCGCGAGTTTCTCGAATGCCTGTCTGTTGTCGGTTCCGATGCGGAGCACCACTTCGCGCTTCTCCCCGTATTTGAGATAGAGCGAGCTATAACGCGGCCTATAGTCGTCCGTGAGGAATTGCGCCGCCTTCTTATTACGAGCGACGTCCTGCAGTACCGCCTCAATGTGTTTGCATGTGCCTAGGCTATTAGTCTTGAAATCAAGGCAGGTACAAAAATTAGGCCCGGGATTCCTCTGGCTTCTCAGCGCAACTTTATAGGCGCTTTTGCTTGCCGGGTTTTTCACGATATAGTCTCCGAATACCGGGTGCTCGCCGTCGAGATGCTCGATCGTGAACGGCTGTTTCTGTTCCAGAGCGAACGCGCGCCGCAGTTCCCGCTGCCACTCGAGAGTGCTGAGGTGTGTCGGTTTTTTGTAGTAGGAAACTTTCGGCGTGTGTTCTGTTTTGTGTCGGGTGGCCATAGGCGCAATTACGGTGAGCGATTAGACAAAAATTGATTAGCGCATTTTATTGGTAGCCGCCATCCACTACCAGTGTTGTGCCCATGATAAAGCTTGCGTCTTCTGAGCACAGAAATAAAACGGCTTTAGCTATTTCTTCGGGAAGACCCCATCGCTTCAGTGGCGTCTGGCGCGATTTCAACATCAAAGTTCGCCTTACGATGCGGTATCTTTTCGGTATGGTCGTTATACTCTTTGAGAGGTTTCGTCTCAAGTTTGAACTTAAGTCATTTGTCCAAAAAATATCTGAATTTTCGATGGCCGTCGTTTTCAAATTCAGGTTACTACTACTGACTTGAGTTTTGCTTCGTATTCATTCATACGCCCGGTTTCTTCATGGTCGTCAATCTTCGCGCTTCAGCGCGAGGTGGCTTCAAATCAGCAGTTGGCAGTCCGAAATTCGTCGTTGGGTAACCGTTACATCGTACGATTTTTTGAGGTTTTATGCAATAATAATGATTGTTTGAGGACTCTCGTGCCTTTATAGAACATGAATCCGCGCACCGTCATGATCTCGCTGACTTCGAACGTCGCGCTTGCGAACCTCGCGCAGCGCGGCGGCGTTTTGGAGCAACTTGTCGCGAACGCTCCCGCGGAGGTGCGTTTCGTATTTCTTACCGCGCCGGCGTTTCGTCCGCGGCTTGAGCGCTTTCTCTCGCGCGGAACTGTCTCGCTCGAATACATCGAGGCGATGAAATCGCGAGGCGCTCTCGCACAGGCGTTCCGTTTTTTTTATTCGTACCTCATTTTTACCGGGACGACGAGGATACTCGCAACCTTCGGCGCGCGCGCCGACCGTCCGCCGGCAGGAGGTAATCGGCACCTCGCGCCGCTTAAGTGGTTTATTGCAAACACGTTCGGCCGCATACGCGCCGTGAAAATCCGCCTCGTCCCGCGGCTTTATTTTCTCATATTCCGTTCGCGTCCGTATCGCGGGCTTTTCGAGCGGTACCGTCCGGCACTTCTCTTTGCGCCGAACATCGCCGCGTTTCCTGACATCGAACTTGTCGCCGAGGCGCGGCGGCAGGGGATCGCCACGATCGGCATGGCGCAGAATTGGGATCACCTCAACAAGTATTTTATCCCGCAGCACGTTCGCCGGCTCCTCGTGCAGAATGAGCCGATGCGCGGCGAGGCAGTCGATCTTCACGCGTACACGCCAGGGTCAGTGACCGTGGTCGGTTTTCCACAGTTTGACACCTATGCGCACCGCGACCAGTTTCTCATGCCGCGTGAGGAGTTTTGTCGTCGGTTCGGCATACCTGCGGGTGATCGGATTATTCTCCACATCTCCGGCGCCGCCTATAGCCTCGATGAGCCGGATATCCTGCACGAGATTGCGCTTTGGATTGAGCGTGGCGTATTTTCGGCGCCGACGACACTCTTCGTGCGCCCGTATGTTGCGGGGCGTGACAGGGAAGGAGAGGAGAAAAAATATGCGAGCCTCACTAGTAGCCCTCACGTTGTTTTTAACTGGGAGCGGGTCAGCGAGGCGGACGAGAACATGTCTGTATTCATAAGTATGCTTCACTACGCCGACGTGGTGATCTCCGTTTTTTCAACGACCGCGATTGAGGCGGCCATCTTCGACAAGCCGACGCTCACGATCGGGTTCGACGGGCACACAAAGCGCGCAACGCACGAGTCTATTACTCGACTTGAGAAAATGTCGCACTTCAGGCACGTACTCCTGAGTGGGGCGGTGCGGGTGGTTCGCAGCTTCGATGATTTACGGACGGCGCTTTTCGAGCGGCTTCAGAATCCCGCCCTCGACCGCGCTCGCCGCGGAGCCCTTGTCGAGAAAATGTGTTTCCGGCTCGACGGCCGTGCGAGCAAGCGAGTCGCGTGCGCGGTCCTCTCTTGCCTCGATGATGCGTAGCGAGCTACCACGCGCTCCAGCCGCCGTCGATTGCAATGATGCTGCTTGTTACTGTAGCATATTATATGGTGAATAGACTATAGTTAATTGGTCTTATTCACAGGTTTGACTTTTTGTAAATACTCAGGTACCCTAAAAAGTCCTTATTTTAAGCCACGAAATTTTGAGCACTTTTTAGGTCAACACTCCGACACTTTTTTACGAAACCCTTATTTAAGGCACATTTTCAAAATAGAGAATGGCTCTGTTGAGCCGTTTTTTGAAAAAGCGTCGGAGTGTTGTAGGTGAGATTCAAAAATACGCCTCAAAATAAGGATTTCCGATCGAGGATACCTGAGTAGTTACGACTTTTTTTATGTTTTGCAAGGTAATTCTAAATTTTAGGCCCCACGCTCCACTGACTCAACCCCAAAAGGTACGCCACCACTTTTAATGGCGGCGTACCTTTTGGAGTTGAGTAGAGCGCCATCGGTGCTTTTCCAAGAGTGCCCGCTCGGTGTAGCGACGGCTTAATGAGGTGAAGGTGAGCCTCCAGAAGAAGGAGTTGCCTGTGCACCCAGCGGAAATCGGGGGGGTGACCGCCTGCTCCGGCTCTCCAAGAATCTCCCTACCCGCACATTACTCCGCCTCCGCGCGGCTCTCAAGAGTGGCGCATTTCACCACCACCCGACGAAACCTGCCTTCGCCGAATGACTCGGTGGTGACATCCGGCACGTCGCTAAAAAAAGAGTGCACGACCAGGCGCTCGTAGGAGCTCATTGGCGAGAGCTCAATCGGACGCCGGAAGAGCCGCGCGCGTTCCGCCGCCTCGCGCGCCTCGGCGAGCACTGCCTCCACACGAGAACGGCGGTAATTATTAACATCTATTGAAAAACTGGGCTCATTATCTTCGTCGCCGCTCTGCCGCCGCACAAGCGCCCGAACAATGTGATTCAGCGCCGCGAGGTGCTCGCCTCTCGCGCCAATCAAAAGGTTTGAGTCGCCGCTCGTGATTAAAAACTGTCGCCGTTTCGTCGCAGCGTCTTCTGTGAGTTCGACGGAATCGCAAGAAACACAGAGTTTTTCGAGCACGTCTTCGATGAGCTGTTTTGTTGCTTGTGGGTCCATATTTTTGGGTAATAAGCAGTAAGCAGCAAGCGGCATGCAGACTATTTCGTTCAACGTGCTTACTGCTTGCTGCTTACTGCTTGCTGCCTTGTTGTGGCTCCGTTATTTCGCTCCCGCGCTCTTTTCACATACAGCTCCTGCCCAATAGCGAACGCGTTGCTCGTCGCAAAATAGAGCGCAACGGCGCCGCCGAAATTATACGCAAAAAAGCCGATCAGGGCAGGAAATACGTACTTCATCTGAAGTTGGAGGCTCCGCGCGAGCTCGTCTTTCAGCGACCGTTCGCCTCCCTGTGGCTCGCCAGGCGGCGTCTGTGGTGCTATGAGCCGCGCCTGGAGGTACTGCGTTCCACCAGCAAGCACGGCAAGTATAACACTTTTTTTTGAAATATCAATGAGTCCGAGGAGTGAGAGGGAAATAACCCCCGGCTCGGCAAGGAAGTCATAGAGGAGCGTCTGATTAATCTCCGGGAGCCCGGCCCGAACAAAGACGAAATAGAGCGCTAAAACCACCGGTATCTGCAGGAAAAGCGAGAGGATCGTCGAGAGGGGATTGACGCCTTCTCTCCGATAGAGCGCCATGGTTTCAGTTGCCTGGCGCTGTTTGTCGTTCTTAAACTGCGTCTTGATGCGCTCGAGCTCCGGTCCGAGCTCTTTGAGGCGCTGTTGGGATATAATCGAGCGGTAGGAGAGTGAAAAGAGGCCGAGTTTAACTGCGATGGTGAGTATAATCACTGCGACGCCGACATCACCGCTGGGGATAATAGAAATCAAAAAAATCAACCCATTGTAGAAAGGTTGGTAGAGAATGGTGTTAAAAAGTGAGCTAATCATGAAAACAGTCTAACAGAAGTCGGGCCGCTGCGACAGAGCCGAAGCAAAGAATCAATTTCCACACTGAGTTCGCTCGGGGTGAGTGTTAGAGAACCGGGCTTAAAGAAAAAGATTCCCTCGAGCTGCGGCGGGGAAGGGAGAAGCAGGCGCTCGAGAGCGCCATAGCCGCGGCGGCGTAACCGGTTGCGACCCACCGCTCCCGGCGAGACCTTTTTCCCAGCAGTAAAACCGAAGTGGTAGGAGCCGTCAGGGGAGGGTAAAACGCGCAAGGTGAGGTGTGATGAGTGGAGTGCTGCCCCACGCCTCACAAGCTCCACCACCTGCGCTCGAGTAAGACGGTGTTTTTTAGGAAGCATGGACGAAGTTATGGTGGGTTAACCTATAACCTAAACAGTAACTCTCGCCCGCCCCTTACGCCGACGTCGCACTAAAACCGATCTGCCCCCTGGCGTGCGATTACGTGCACGGAATCCGTGTGTACGAGCCCGCTTGCGTCGTTTTGGTTGGTAGGTTCCTTTCATAATAGCTGTTGGAAGTTAGTGGTGGGAAGTTGGAGTGTTGCTTTGTTTGGTTTTGATTGTTTTTTTGTGTGTCGCGTATGCACATGTCATAAATTCACTCTCCACAGGTTATACCCATATTCCTAACATAGTTCCACACACATCACAAGTTTGTACACAAATAAACTACGCTATAATAAAAACAGGTAAAAATAATCAGAAATTTAATATTAGAAATTGGTAATTGTGTACACTATGGATCTCCGGGAAACATGGAATAGTATTCTCGTAGAAATCGAGCTATCCGTCTCGCCGGCGACATTCAACACCTGGTTCAAAGACGCCTCGCTCGTAACATACGATGATGGGATCGCCACGGTCGGCGTTCCGAATGAATTTGTACGGCAATGGATTGTTGAAAAACACCACAAAACGCTTCTGCGCCTCCTGCGCGAGCGGCTCGAAGGTGTTCGCTCAATTGAGTACCTGATTATCGGATCGCAGCACAAGGCCCCTCGACAAACAGTGCCTCAAACCCGCGAAACAGGCGCTCCAAACAGCGCGCAAGAGCTCCCGTTTGCCGACCACTATGTGAGTAAGGACGACAACTTGAATCCCCGCTATACGTTTGAGACGTTTATTATCGGCTCGTTCAATGAGCTCGCCCACGCCGCCTCGCAAGCAGTGATCAAAAAGCCTGGGGTCGCTTATAACCCCCTCTTTATCTATGGAAACACCGGCCGGGGGAAAACACACCTCATCCAGGCAATCGGAAACGCCCTGAAGAGAGCGCGCCCGAAAGAGCGGGTGTACTACATCACCTCAGAGCAATTCGCCACGGAGTATGTGGACGCCCTCCAAGGCGGCACTGCCGGAAAATTCAAGGAAAAATACCGCGGCTACGACACGATCCTCGTCGACGATATTCAGTTTTTTTCAAAAAAAGAGAAGATACAAGAAGAGCTCTTTCACCTCTATAACACCATACACGACAGCAACCGGCAGATGGTCTTCTCCTCAGACACCCATCCGAGTCAGCTTCAGGATATGGAATCACGCCTCCTGTCGCGATTTTCTGCCGGGATGGTTGTTGAGATCACCGAGCCTGATTATGAGTCGCGCATGCTGATTATCCGCAAAAAAATGCACAGCGCGAACGCCACCGTGTCCGAAGACGTGATTACGACGCTTGCAGATAGTATTGCGAGCAATATCCGCGAGCTTGAAGGTGCGATGAATTCGATTCTCTGTGAGGCGAAGCTCCACAACCGCACCCCAAACATCCTCGATGTCAAGCAGTATATCAAAAACAATATCAGGCCGAAGAAAACCATGGCCGCGACCGAAGTAATTAAAACAATCGCGTCGTATTACGGTATTGATGAGGCATCTATATACGAAAAAACGCGCCGCAAAGAAGTCGTAAAGCCGCGGCAGGTCATTATGTACATTCTCCGTGAAGATTTCCAGGCCTCATATCCCACGATCGGCCAGCGACTGGGCGGACGCGACCACACCACAGTTATCCACTCATGCGACAAGGTGCGGGAGGGGATAAAAACCAACATGGAATTCTCGCAAGAAATAGACCAAATCAGATCAATTTTGAGGTAGGTATAGTCGGTGGAAAACAGTGTGATTAGAATGTGAACTGTCTTGTGTGGAGTATTAATACTACGTGGATAAAAAATCTTCCGGTTTTATATATACAAAACTTAATACCGTCTATTTCACACAATACGAGATATGGCTATACTACAGCACGTCTTTGTTTTCAATATGAAAATACCGATATCCACTTATCAACAGGGTTAATAATAACAATAATAATAAAAATATATGAAATTTATTACGACACAAAATAAACTGAACGACGCGCTATCTCGTGCAGCGCGCGTCGCGACGCGCAGCACTACGCTCCCCATCCTCTCATGCGTCCTCCTCGAGGCGGAGAAGGATGTGGTGATTGTGCGGTCGAGCAATCTCGACCTCGGGGTCGAGATTAGGTTTCCAGCGCGTGTCGAGAAGTCGGGAACCGCCGCTGTCTCTGGATCAGTCCTCAGTAATTTTGTTTCACTCTGTCGTGATGATCGCGGGATCTC
>Ga0137829_12773459_pt1 | contig 14355 bp, 13 predicted proteins | sample OV2TP2_FD_97737 | JGI IMG/M metagenome (GOLD analysis project Ga0137829, IMG submission 97737) | reverse complement strand
GGATGGTATGCTTCAGGAGGTGGATTTGGTGGCGGAGGCGGGAGTTTTGGCGGATTTGGTGGCGGTTCTTCCGGCGGTGGCGGTTCTAGCAGTAGGTGGTAATACAAAAAACTCCCCGATCTGTCGGGGAGTTTTTTGTCAGACCAGCACGCGGACATGTGCCGCGAGGATTCCGGCAGCAACACTGACGTTCAGCGATTCTTTTTTTCCGTGCATGGGGATTTCAATCACGTGATCAGCCCGTTTTAAGAGCGCTGGCGAGATACCGCCCACCTCGTTACCCACTATGAGCGCGAGCGGCAACGCCGGTTTCCATGCGCGATAGTCAGTTGCGTTTTTTGTTTGTTCCGCCGCAATGATGAGTACGCCCGCATGTTTTAATTGTTCAATGATGCGCCATGCGTGCGCGTGATGTTCCCACGGCACGTTGTGTTCAGCGCCAAGCGAAACTTTATGAATTTTAGGATTTTTATCCGGTGTTGGTGTGTAGCCGCACAAAAAAATTTTATCTACGCCAAACGCATCGGCTGTGCGAAAAATTGAGCCGACATTATAACAACTCCTGATATCCGGCAGAACGAGGTAGAACATTTTTGACTTGGCGGTGGGGGTGAGATTCGAACTCACGGTACCCTTTGGGGGTACGACAGTTTTCAAGACTGTTGCCATCAACCACTCGGCCACCCCACCATCATGCGAAGGTAGTATGGCACACCAGAGCCAAAAAATCAAGGCGCGAGGTAGTGTTGACAGAGCGCGCCTCGTGTGATAATCTCACTCTATCTTTGACAACTAAGGAGTCAATGATGGATACGATACGTCGTCCACCGCCTATCGTGCGGAACACGTGGACGTGGGGCGACGTGGACGCGCCCCGAGACGTCTCGTGCGAGAACATCCGCATGATGCTGCTCATCGCGCGGCTCGTGTGGGGTATCGACGGTGGTTCCGTGATCGCGGAACTTCCCGCTCCCTTCGATCGGCACGCGCTTCTTGTGGACGCGCGGAATTTCGTGCCGCTCTGGGTGTACGTGCACGTGGCGCACGGGATTCACGACCTGGTAGGTCGCGTTGAGGGGACGCAGTATCCTTTTGCGCCGGAGCGGTTTGCCGCGTTTGGCGTGGAAGGAATCCGGTTCCAGACATGGGGCGATCGGCGCAAGGCGCTTTCACAGCTCTTTGCTTCGTTCGCGAATCCTTTGCTCGGGTACCGTCGGGTGCCGGTTGAGAACTTGGATTTCAACTGGACAAAATCCTATCGCGTGGTGAGCGAGGGTTCCACATGGTGGATGCCGATGTTCTTCGCGCGAGAAGACATCCCGCTGGTGGATGACCTGCCATCGGATTGGTGGATTGTTGAGGGGCTCTGGCCGGGCATCGCCACCATCTTCGGTCTGCCGCCGGCGCGTGTAGTTCGACGCACACGGAGCTACGATCCGGTCCAGTTTTTCACGCAGGGTCGCAAGGTGCGTGACCTGCAGTGGCGGGTTACGGAAAAGGAAGACCGGGCAACCTTCATCATTAATGGTGAACGAGTTGGCGAGCGGGTGCATCTCCTGCCACGTGCGATTCGTGACGGCACATGGTGGTTCACGGGTGACGTGCTTTCGTCTGGCGAAGCGCCGGCATCGGTGGATATGCCAATGTTTTTGGCGTCGAAGCGGTGCATGATCGGCGATTACCCTGTCTGTGAATCTCGTGACATGCTGTATGCACCCGAGTTGAGCCGTCGGGTACTGCAGGCAGAAATTCACGCGCGTCGGCCCATCGGGTACCGCATGCGCGGCGACGCGGTTCAGGTGGCGGTTGAGTCCGGTCAGTGGGAAAAGATCGGTACCATAAACCTGCGGAATGTTTCCGTAGCGAGCCTCCCTACAGCCATCCGTTTCACGACAGACATACAGCTGCCTCATGGCGTACCGATTGTCACGAAGGGTGAGGTGTGGGGTCAGGATCTTGGGTTCAGCGCCCGGGTCGTGTGGGACAAACCACCGCCGTTTTGGCGGCGTGACCTCCGCACCGTGTGGCAGCGGCTGTTCCCCAATCAGCGTGTATTCGAGCGTCTGGCAGATCGGGCGCGTATCGCAGGGTTGCAACGGCAGCTCTCTACCACAGAATCCGAGCGGCGGCGTGTGGAGGATGCATTCCAGTACAAGCTGGCCGAGCTGGATACGCGCGACCATGACCTCGCCGAGGCAACCGTTCGTTCGTTCCGGCGTTTTGCTTCGCGATTTCCTTCCGCGGAAATTGCACAGCAGGTGCTTGACGGGACGTATGTTAGTGAACGAGTGGAGGACGCGGTATTCCTGGTGATTGATGCGGCAGGTTCCACAAACGCCGTGCAGGATCGTATCGCACGCGCAGGGGTGGAGCATGATCTTGCAGAACAGGCAAAGATTTTTGCCGCCGCCTACAACGGCTTCATGACGTGGGCCAAAGAGGTAGTGCAACGGCACGGTGGTTGGGTGTTTGCATTTGAAGGCGATGCGATCAAGGCGGTTTTTGGACTGAACCAAAAATCTCCGCGCGCGCTCGCGGCGAATGATGCATTCAAGACCGCGCTTGATCTATTGGCGGGTATTGGAAAGTGGCCGTCCGGCGAAGGGTTGGCGTTTGGTGCGCGCATCGGCATTGCGATGGGTACCACCCATTTGAGCTTGGTTGGTACGGGTGAAGATGCCTTTATGACACCCAATTCACGCGCGCTTAATGCCGCGGCGCATCTTGAGAAATCAAAATGTCGTCAACGGGGTGGCGAGATTGCCATTGATGGTAAAACCGCCGCGTTCCTTGCGGAGCAGTTGAACGAATCACGACTTTTGGTTTGGCGCGCCGTTGAAGAGCTAGATGGTGCGCAGATGGAAATTGTGCGTGTTTCGGAGTAGCACACACCTCACGTATAGTCACGTGAGGTTTTTATTTAGTCCAACACCCGCCATACCGGCAAGCGCGCCGGTTACAAGAAAAATCAATGTGTCTGTACTGGTGAAGATAAGCGGGGTTTCAAAAATAAATGGTTGTGGTAAGAGGACGTGAAGCGCTACAAAGATGACGCCAGCAAGTAGGCCAAGGATGAGCTGATATTTGCGTTCACCCCACCATTCAATAAGGAGCGCCGAGGCGCCAATGGCAAAGACGTACGGGAAGAGTGGCGCGACGGGATGCGGCGGGACGATGATAAAGTCCGCGACGCGTTCAGTCCAGGTAATGGCGTAGAGGGCGAGGAAAATTGCCGCAACAGTTGCGGCGCCACCCGGTGTGATGCGACGCGCGGCGGCAAGACATGCAATAAACGGCAGGATAAATAACACCTCGGCCCACGGAGAAAAGAAGGTTGCGTACAGGCCAATGGGATCAACGGGATGCACAATAAACCAAAGCAGACCAAGTACCACCGAAAGTTGTGTAAGCGTCAAGAGTGGGAATTTGCCGGTATCGTGGTTTTTGATTAAACGAAAGAAACCCCACGCGCTGATGGCGCCGCCAATCAGTGCGATGAGGTGTGGCGGACTCCATACCGCAAACGGCGTACTTAAATTTTCAATGCCAAACGTGCGATGCCACCACTCATCAAAGGGCGCCGAGAGAAACGTGAGCACAAGACCACCGAGCGCAATGTTGAGGAGCGGGCGCAGAGCAGAATGTTTTTTCCACAACCAAAGTTGCAACACGGCAGCAACAAGGAGCGCGGTGTAGAGAATGTTGTGTGGAGGAATAAAAAAACTGTCACGTCCCATGAATACGTGCCACCAATCGTCCCAGAATAAACCAATCAACATGAAAAGGTAGACGATAACGATGCCGATGAGCGTTTTTTGATTGATGGTTTTTGTGGGCATAGTGATCTTTAGTATACACGATATGTATTTGACAGGCGAATGATGGTATGGTTAGCTTGAGATACACATTGGAGGAGGGAGCGGTGTCACAACCAAAGAATGAAGGTCGGGTAGACCTGATTCAGGGATTGACCGAGGGGCAGACGGATCGTTTGTTGCGCGGCTTGGTTCCGCGCATGGTTGCCGATGGTATGGTGTTCATCACGGAAGGTGATTTTACTGACAGCATGTTTCTCTTGCTTGATGGGCAGGTGCGTGTAGTTTCGCACGCTGGCACTCCCGCAGAAGTGCTGGTGGCACGACGTTCTGTCGGCTCGATGCTTGGAGAGGTGAATTTTGTGGCAGGTGGATCGCGCTCGGCATCAGTCATTGCTGAGGGTACAGTGCTCGTGCTTGAGTTCACGAAGGCCCATGTAGAGGCAGTCACGGGCGTGGATATGGGTCTTGCGAAGCAATTGGCGTGGAATCTTGCGCGCATCATGGCTGAACGGTTGCGCAATACCACCACACAACTCTGGGATGCGCAGTCAACGCATGATTTGACTATTCACGCGTTTCGGCGTTTGCAGGCGGCCACGAGGCGCTAGAAGTACACCCCGACTTCCATCGGGGTTTTTTATTTCTCGCGCGTATGGTATACTACATGTAGTTTGTTAATTTAACAATTATCGCCTATGCGTATACGATCATCGGCAACCGTTGGTTTCGCAACGGTGGGTATGCTCCTTCTCTTAGGAGCAGGATGTTCAGCGTCAGTGGGCACTGGTAGCGCGGCTCCGGAAGTTGGAGCGCGCGTTTTGGCTCCTGATAATGGGAGCGTCTGGTGGGAGGGTACCATCGATCAGGTTGATGGTACGATTTATACGGTGAAATTTAACGCGGATGATAAAATTGTTGCGCGGCCGCTCACGAATATCGCACCGTATCCGGCTGGCGCGCTTGCGGTTGAGGTTGGCGATGCGGTTGTTGGGGAATGGACAAGCGGAACGTTCTATGCGGGAACGGTGGCGGCTATTTCGGGTAATCTCGCAACGGTCGCGTGGGATGATGGCAGTGCACCATCCGAAGTAGCGACCAATCGGCTCACCAAGACCTTCAAATAATAGTGACGTAAGAAGACCCGCTCGCGGGTCTTCTTCTTGCCACATGATTTTGTTATACTTGGTGGTATGAGTACGCAAAATCGTCGCAAAGAAAAAGATGTCGTTGATTTTTTATTAGAGCAGGCGGGCGAGAGCGCGCGTGTCTACACCACGCCGGGTGACGAAGAGGCGGAGGAGACGGAGGCGCATGAGCCGGAGGGTCAACTGGCCGTTGATATTATTGATACCGACGACAGTTTGGTGGTGGTGGCAACGGTTGCTGGCGCGAGCCCGGAAGAGATCAGCGTGTATGTGCACAATGATTTGTTGACCATTCGTGGCCGGCGCGCGTTACCCGTTTCCGTGTCAGAGAACGCGTTTATTCATCGCGAATGTTTTTGGGGGCGTTTTTCACGCACCATCATTTTACCGCTTGATGTCCGCGCTGATGGAGTGCGAGCGGTGTACAAAAGCGGCGTACTGGTGGTATCGTTGCCGAAAGAAAAACGCGAATCGCGCGTTCCCATTACGGTAGTGGATGAAGGATGATATGAGTGAGGAGCAAACACATCACCGAAAACGGTTGATTACTATACTCGTCGTCGTGGGAGTGTTGTGGTTGCTCGCGATGAGCCGCGCGGTGTACGCATTCCAAGATAAAAAGGTGATCTATGATGGCGTGAAAATTGGCGCGCAGGATTTTTCCGGTTTAACGTCCGCGCAGGCAAAAGAAAAAATACTCGCGTTTGAATCACGCATGTCGGTGCAGGGATTATCTTTTTCTTATCGCACTGCGCGGGACGAGGAACGGCAAGCGGTGATTTATCCAGTGGTGTTTCGGAGTGATGGCACGGATTCACGGGATATTATTGATATTGATGTAGAGGCAACGGTTGATGCGCTTTGGGCGGTGGGACGCACGGGAACGATGGTGCGCAAGGTGGGCGAGCGTATCGCCAGCCAGTGGTATGGGCGCACGGTACCGGCGGCGGTGCAGGTTGATCGCGTGCTGTTTCGTGATGTGGTGCGACTTAATCTTGCTTCCGATGAACAAGCGGCACGCGATGCGAGGGTAGCGTATGAGCAGGGTGTTTTTAGAATAGAACCTGACGCGACGGGTGTGGCATATACCGTTGATCGGGGGCTTGACGATGCGGTGGATCTTATTCGTCGTCTTGAGTTGCGACCCATTGCTGTTGATCGAACCATTGATAAGCCAACAATTACCGCCGCGGCGCTTGAGCCATTGGTTTCATTTCTCGCGCCGGTGACCGCGGACGATATTACGGTGACGTACGAAGATCCTCACAAAAAAGAGAAATTATCGTGGACGCTTGAGCATGAGAAAGTTGCGGCGTTTCTTAACGTCACACGGCATGAACAGACAGGGCTCACCCTTGGTTTGTCTGAAGAGCCGCTGCGTGCGTGGATTAAAGAAACCATTGGTCCGCGGGTTGAAGTGGAAGCACGCGATGCCAAATTTAAAATTGAGGGTGAACGCGTGATTGAGTTTCAATCAAGTCGCACCGGCGTCCGCATTGATACTCCCGCGCTTGAAGGCGCGCTTTCGCAGGTGGTAGCGGCGCGTTTTGATCGGCTCGCGCGTGGCGAGAGCGGACCCTTTTCACCGGAGCAACGTGTGGTATCACTCACGGTAGAGACGGCGGAGCCAAAGATTAAAACCGGAGATATCAACAATTTGGGGATTCAGGAAATTTTGGGTATTGGCACGTCCAGTTGGCGCGGGAGCTCAGCCAATCGCATTAAAAATATTCGGAACGGCATGAATAAATTAAATGGTTTGCTCATTAAGCCGGGTGAGGAGTTTTCATTACTCGCCGCGCTTCGACCATTTACCTCCGAGGGTGGGTATTTGCCGGAACTCGTGATCAAGGGGGATAAAATTGAACCGGAAATCGGCGGCGGATTATGCCAAATTGGCACCACGTCATTTCGTATGGCCATGAATAGCGGAATGCCCATTACGAGACGAATCAATCACGGTTTGGTGGTTACCTATTATAATGATCCGACGAACGGCAATCCAGGAACGGACGCAACCATTTATGATCCTGCGCCGGATTTTCGTTTTTTGAATGATACAGGACACTATCTTTTGTGGACGACACACATGGATTCTGGGGCCGGGAAATTGGAGTTCACCTTGTGGGGAACGTCTGATGGGCGTAAGGGCTCATACAGCGCGCCCGTGGTGCATAATTGGATTGCGACCGGCCCCATGAAGGAAATTGAAACAACTGATTTGAAACCAGGTGTACGCAAGTGTCAAAGTAGACATCCGGGCGCGGTGGCCTCATTTACCTACACGGTTGATTTACCAAACGGTGAAAAGAAGGAAACGCTGTATAAAAGTTATTATCGGCCATTACCGGAAATTTGCAGCATTGGTGTTGAAAAGAAGACAGAGGGTGAACCGATACTGTCTGCCGATGGCGTGCCAACGGAAGGCGCACCTGCTGATGCTCAGGTTGCTGATACGCCGCCCATTTCAGTTGACGATCTTGCCGGATGATTTTATTTAATTTCAGCCAAAAAATACCCTCTTGACAAGAGGTATTTTATTGTGGTATGGTGTAGTTTCGCTCGTGCGAAGAAGTGGCCATTCATCCGTAGTCACGACAAGCATGGAGACACCTTGTGGGGTATTGCTGGCCTCCGGGCTCGCACGCTACTTCAAGGTGTCTTCTTGACTACGGGTTCTGTGGTTATTTCTGCAACACAGGAAACACATCACCACCCCGGCTCTGCCGGGGTGGTTTGTTTTTCAGAGTTGCGGGAAACGAAGGGAGTGTATATAGTGGTATCGCTATGAAGAAGATAATAGTTATTCTTTTTTTGTTTCTCCTCTTTCTTCCGTATTTTGGGCGCCCCTTCGCGCTAAATTTGAATCCGGATATGGGACTACAGCTCATGGATGTGTTCCGTATGGTGGATGCGCGATGGAGTTTTGCGCTTGACCCAAGCGCCGCGTACGCCAATCCACTGGTGCAGATGCTCGTGGATTTTCACGGCGTCTTTCGTCAGCTCATTTACTTTCCCATTTTTTATATTTTGGATTTGTTTGGCATGGGGATCCGCGAGGCCACCGTGTATGGAACACTCCTTATCGTAGGCGTCGCCCTCACATACCTTAATTATATTTTTGCGCGCGTGATAGCAGGGGAGAAAAAAGCGTTTTGGTTTACCGCGCTCCTTTCGGTTATTCCTTTTTATGTGTTGCAAGTGAAAGGCGGGTGGTGGCATGTGTTTGTGTATCCGTTGCTTTTGGCAGGGCTCGCGGCGGAACACAAATTTTTAACGACCAGAGCCCGGCGATGGTACGCCTGGTTTTGCATCGCCGCTTCCGCGTATCTGTTAGCCGATACCGGTTTTGTCTTTGGCGGCTTATTGTTTGTGGTATACGCAGTGATATTTTTTTGGCAGGGGAGTAATCTGCGTGCGGTGCCCGCACATTTGTGGCGGGCCGTACGGAGTCCGTGGACGTTTCTTCCGCTTTTCGTGCTCGCTGGCTCGTTTGTTGTAACGTACATCGGAAAAACGCGTTTCGGCGCTGAATTTGGCATCATGGCGCGTTTCTTGGAAAAAGGCGGGCATGTCGGATTTTCTGGGTTCGGTGTTCTCCCGCATTTTATCAGTCAAGGAATGGGGCTTACGGGTTTTATTCTTTTCCCCGTAATTCTTGCGACCGCTTGTTGGTTTTTGATGCGCGTTTGGCGACAAGAGCGCGATTCGTTACTTTTAACCTGTATCACTTATTTTTTTGTTACGTTTGTTCTGTTGCTTTTTGCCGGCGGATCAGGCGCGGCGGTGTATGAGTTGTATATTCCTGGTTTGCTATTGCTGGTATACGCTTTTTCTCGGCTCAAAAAAGCATGGATACAAAATGTGTTCATGACAGGCATTGCGGCAGTGACGATGATGCAAACGGTGGCATATAATTTTGAAATACATCCTCCGCAGTTTCTTGCTCGTTCGTATTCATTCATTCGCCCAAACGATGCCTGTACGGCACTTTGGTGTCCGTGGCATTTTGCAGAGCCCAAAAATTTAGGCATTACCACGGCCGCATTTGTGTTACGAGATTATCTCGGCATCACGCCGGTTCTCTTTACCTCCATGCAGGAGAATTTTTACGAAAAACCAAAAGAGATATTTTTTTATAGCAACTACGGGCAAGGGCCGTCCATGAGCATCGGCCGGCGGATTAGTTATGAGGTGAAGGATGTTGCGTCGGCACGGATAATACTCGTGTTTGCGCCAGAAGTTTCCGCGCATGCGCCGGGAGCTGTAGAGAAAGAGAAAAATCAGGCAGTGTTGGATTTTCTCGCGGCTCATCCGGAATATAGAGAAGTGGCAATCGTAACACAGGACGGCGTGGAAATGATAAAAATTTTTGAGCGCGATTCAGCGCGCGCACCACGCGTGTTCTCGGTAGAGGAATACGATGCCAAGTTCAACGCGCGCTACGGGCATTTGCGGGATATTGGGTTTATTGATTTGGGGTAATAACGCCATAGGTTGCCCTCTATACCATAGGATGATAATATGCTATGTATATGCCAGCTAAATTTATTTTTTCCGAGGATTGGAGCACCGCGAACCGTGCACAGTCCTGGTTAAAGGAGGTTGAACAATATGGTAAGAATTCCTATGTTTTGGGTATACTGAATTTAATAGAGGGGTGCAAACCTCGCAGGGTTTTTGATGTTGGGTGTGGCAATGGATTTCCCTTTGCGAGTAGTTTACTAGAAAAAAACATTGAGGTACATGGTTGCGATCCCTCTCTCTCTCTCTTAAAAGAAGCAACACGGCAGTATCCAGCGCTTCGGTGGTATCACACGGGTTACGAGCACATGGTAGAAAAAATTAATGGCGCACGTTACGATGTGGTGTATTGTTTGCGTAGTACGTGGTTATTCCCCAATATTATTTCCGCGCTTGGGAATATGCTTGAAATTACAAAACCCGGTGGTATAATAATTTTTGATATTATGAATAGTGATTCTCCAGAGATTAGTAAGTTTATAAAAACAATGAGAAAGAAAAAATATCGTACGTTTTTTAAAAATATTGTTAAACTTGTCCTCAATACAGTAGTGCGTACCAGCTATTCCTATGCTAGTGGCATAGATAAAAATTATCCCGTTTCACCAAATCAGGTAGATACCTTTTTGATAAGAAAAAAATTCTTATTTAAGAAGTTTACTTTTAGTCAGATGTCGGGAGAAAATACCAGTTATGATCCGCTGGCATTTAGGATTTTATATTGCGTACAAGTTCCCGAGAATATTTAACCCCGCACAATCTTTTCCGCCTCTTCCGGTTTTATTTCGTAGAAGTGTTCGGGTTTGGGGAAGGCGCCCGTGCGCACGTCTTCAACATACGCGCGGAGCGCGAGTGAAATGAGTTGTCCGGCTTCGCAATAACGCTTGACGAATTTTGGTTTGAATTGTTCAAACAAGCCAATCATGTCATGGATGATGACGAGTTGACCATCTACGTGGTCACCAGCGCCAATGCCGTAGACGGGTATTCTTAATTTTCCAGCAATCATGCCTCCGGATTCCGCCGGCATCGCTTCCAACAGCAAGAAATGTGCGCCTGCTTCTTCCAAGGCAAGTGCATCTTCCAAAAGCGCATCATAACTTTCTTTGGTTTTTCCTTGTACGCGGTAGCCGCCAAATTGCGCCATGTTTTGCGGGGTCAAACCGAGATGTCCCATCACCACAAAACCAGCATCAACCATGGCGCGCACGCGGGACGCAACGCGTCGGCCGCCTTCACATTTCACCGCGTCACAGCCCGCTTCTTGAATAAACCGTCCGGCGTTCCGAATGGCGGTTTCCTCAGACGGTTGATAGCTCATAAAAGGCATGTCGCCCACAATAAACGCGCCTTTGCCTGCGGCGCGCACCACGGCTTTTGAGTGGCTGATCATTTCATCCATCGTGACCGGGATGGTGGTTTCATAGCCGAGTGTTGTCATACCGAGTGAATCGCCAACCAAAATCATGTCCACACCCGCGCGGTTCGCCAAAAGCGCGAGCGGATAATCATACGCGGTGATGTACACCACTTTTTCGCCCTTTTTCTTTTTATCCAGGAGGGTGAGAAGGTTTATTTTTTTGCGTTCTTCAGTAGACATATAGTTAGTTTATTTCAGACGACTTTTTCTCGCCGCGACCTTCCAGCGGTTCAATCAGCATGTTGGTATAAAACTCTTCGCGTGGCAAGAACGGCGCCATGTCTTCCAAAGGTTTTGAAATATAGCGCCCGTCCGGCAGACGATCGGCAACGAGTTTTGGCACGAGTTTTTGACCGGAATCTAAAATGACATCGCAGAGCACTGGGCCGTTCATGTGGAGTACGTTTTGGATGCCGGCGCGCATTTCATCGTGATTGGCGATGGTGATGCCCGGAATACCATACGCCGCGGCAACACGAATAAAGTCAGGCGTGCTATATCCGCGCCCCGTTGCCTCGTAACGCGAATCAAAATAAATTTCTTGGAATTGTTTGATAATGCCGTAGCCGTGATTATTCAAAATAAACATTTTGATTGGCAGATCATGGAAGCGAACCGTTTGCAACTCTTGGATATTGAGTTGAAAACCACCATCGCCATCAATACAGATAATGCGTTTCTTTTTGTCCGTGCCAAATGCCGCTCCTATCGCCGCCGGCAGTGCATAGCCCATGGGTGAATTGCCAAAGGTGGAAAAAAGTTGCTGGCCTTCTTTGACGTGAAATGCCTGCATGGTCCACGTCAGATTGCCGCCCTGGTCAGGAATAATAATGTCATCCGCGCCTAATTCTTGCGACAACGTTTCAATGAACGCGTAGGAGTTTACGGTGCCTTGTTGCGCGTAATATTCAGGGAGGACGGTGGGGTAGCGCTGTTTTTGTGTGGCGCAATAGGTTTTCCATTCCGTAAGATCCGGCACGCGGATTGCCGGAAGCGCGGCGTAGAGCGCCTGTATAAAATCTTTGGCATCCAGAAGAATGGGCACATCCGCTTTGACACGATGAGACAATATGTCACCTTTGAACAATTCTTTTTCGTCGATATCAACAACGATTTTTTTTGCGCCGCGCGCAAACGTTTGTCCTTGCGCGCTCGTTTGGCGCGTATCTAACCGCGAACCAATCGCCATCACCAGATCAGCGTTTTGCACGGCAAAATTCGCGGCGCGGTTTCCGTATACGCCGTACTGTTCAACGTAGAGCGGATGGTTGTGGGGGAGAATATCAATGCCGCTCCAGCTTGCAATCACCGGGATGCCGAGTGCGTCTATCAGCGCGCGAAATTCTTTGGTGGCGCGCGCGAGTTTAATGCCGCCGCCCGCGATGATGACCGGACGACGCGATTGATTGATCAGCGTCACCACTTCTTGTATTTTTTTTTCAAGCGCATCCGGCGGCGTCAGCACGAGCGGTTCCGGCGTGTAACCAACCAGGGTGTCGGGATCAATGTCCGCGTGTTGAATGTTGAGTGAAATATCCAAAAGAACCGGTCCGGGACGGCCGCTTTGCGCAATAGAGAACGCCTGTTCCAGCACGGCGCGGATTTTTTCCGGCTCCGTAATTTGGTATGCCCATTTGGTGATGGGTTTTGCGATATCCACAATTTCCGTTTCCTGAAAGCCAAGTTGCCGAACGCCGCTCGTCCCTTTGGTTTCGTGCATATTCACTTGTCCGCACAAGAAAATGCAGGGGATGGAATCAAACCACGCGCAGCAGATGCCGGTGATGAGATTGGTGGCTCCCGGGCCGCTGGTCACCACGGCCGCGCCCGGTACGCCGGTTACGCGCGCGTACGCCTCGGCCGCCATGGCGCCGGCCTGTTCGTGATTGACGCAGACGTAATCAATGTCGCGCGTCTTGCGTACCGTGCCGATGGAATCAACAATATGGGCGCATGCGCCGCCCGTGATGAGGAAGATTTTTTTTATGCCGCGATCGGCCAAAAAGTGAATGAGATAATCGGACAATTTCATACCTTCACACACTGTTCAAGATATTGTTTGATGACGTTTAATTCGTAGTCAACCATTTCCTCGGTCAGGCCGTGATTGCATCCGATAATGAAGGTGCGGCGCATAATGGTGTTCGCCCCCGTTAATTCTCCGTGTACGCGGCAGGCGAGATTTTTATAGGGTTCATGATAAAGAATATTGCCGGTAAAGAGCAGGCGCGTCTGGATGCGATTTTTTTCAAGATACGTTAAGAGATGCCGGCGCCCAATGGGTGAACTTTCACGAATGGTCACGGGGAAAGCAAGCCAGTACACCGTGGCCTTGGGATGCGACGTTGGCATGATAAAGTGTTCCGGATATTGCGAGAGGAAGTGGAATATCTTATTGAAATTCCGCATGCGAATGGTGTTGAAATAGGAAAGTTTTTTCAACTGCACCAGTCCAAACGCCGCCTGCATTTCAACTGGCTTGAAGTTATAGCCGATTTTGACGTGATAGAACTTACCGTCGTAGTCCGTGTCGTCTAATTTGAAATTGAAACGCTGTTCAATGTCTTCATCGTAGTTTTCTGGCAGGGCGCGTCCCCAGTCGCGGTAGACTTTTGCCGTGCGAATGAGATCAGGATTATTCACCATCACCATGCCGCCACCGCCACCGGCCGTCATGTTGTGCGAGGCATAGAAACTGGTGGTGGTAATATCTGACCACAGCCCCGGCGGTTTACCGTCATATAAACTGCCGTGCGTGTCGCATGAGTCCTCAATAAAGAGGAGGCCATATTTGTCACAGAGCGCGCGAATGCGTTCCATGTCATTCATGTTGCCGAGCGCGTGCGAGATAAAAATGGCTTTGGTTTTTGGCGAGATTGCGGCCTCCAGTTGATCAACGTCAATGTTGTAATTGCCTGGTTTTGAGTCAACAAAAACCGGCGTGTGTCCCTTTACGATAATCGGATTTAATGTGGCGGGGAAGGTGCAGGCCTGGGTGATAACCTCACAATCGCGCGGGAGGTTCGCAATTTCCATGGCAATTTGATTGGCCGAGGATCCGGAATTAACAAAAAGGCCGTATTGCTTGCCGAAGAGCGCGGCGATTTTATTTTCAAATTCTTCAGTGAGGCGGCCGGGACCCAGCCAGCCATCTTTCAAGCAGGCCACAACGGCGTCAATTTCTTCTTGATCAAAGACCGCTTTGGCGTAGAGGACGCGATCGCGACCCGGGACAAACTCCGTAGGGTTCATAGGAATTTATAATTTGTTTTTATGATCGTTAATAATATCACGAACGACAAAGTGGGGGCGCTGTTTGACCTCTTGATAAATCCGGCCAATGTATTCGCCAATGATGGAAAGACACAAGAGTTGAATGGCGCCCAAAAAGAGCACCGAGACGAGCAGGGTCAAAAATCCTGGGGGCGCCTGCCGGTAGGTATACGCA
>Ga0137829_11571959_pt1 | contig 14407 bp, 12 predicted proteins | sample OV2TP2_FD_97737 | JGI IMG/M metagenome (GOLD analysis project Ga0137829, IMG submission 97737) | reverse complement strand
CATATTATTGGTATTCTGGATTCTGGCTATCAACGCGCCACAAGACGAGTGGGATTTTTGCGGCGATGCTGTCACCAAATGTTTCCGCCACCCAGAAGTTAAAATCACGATCTGCGCCTCTCCCCTTTTTTGATGGCCGCGTGCGTTCCCACAGCGGGCGGAACCGCACCTTTTCAAACACCTCGCGCCGCACAAGCGGATTACTGCCGGCGCATGGGTATGCGTCCCAGCGTGTAAAAGAACGACGCGGCCTGGTTTTTCGCACCAACCGCATAATTTCTTTTGTTGAAACAAACCCTTTCATTTCGCCTTCCCACACCTTCCCATTCAACGTCGGATCAAATTTTTGCCAATCCACCACCACATGATGCGAGTTATATTTTTGCATGAGTTCATACTGCACCTCAATCCTATTCGCGCGCGCGCCGTCATCGGCATCTTGAAATGTTACTAATTCGCCACGCGCCTGTTCCACGCCAAAATTCCGTGCGCTCCATCCGGCATTGATATTAATACCCTTATCATTATACCGATACGGATCATCGTATGGCACGCGCAGGTACCGAATCACCTCCGGATGCGCCGCGCGATAACGCTTCACTATCTCGGCGGTGCCATCATCACTCATATCATCAACCACGATAATTTCCAACGGCTGATACGTCTGCGCGAGGAGAGCATCAAGCGCAACCGCGATGGTCGCAGCATTGTTATACGCAGGCATGATAACAGACACGAGTGGTTTACTCATACGCGTCGCAATAAACCCTGTAATTTATTCCGCACACCGGCTACTATAAACTGTTTCTCGCCCGGCCCAAATGCCACCAAAAATACTGCGAACATGAATAACACGCCTATCACGGCTGCCAGGATATACCGTGGGAGATTATCGGTCACGAGCGTAATCAAAAAATAATGCACGGCCACCAGCGCCAAGAGTAACGGCACAATCCGAGACAGTAATCGCACAGCTTCGCGCCACGGATGAATATCCAGAAGCCGAACGAGCGTGCGCGGCAAATACCACGCGTTGACCAACAAAAATGACAGGAGCGTGCCGAGCGGCACACCCGCCATACCGATCTTTTGCACCAAATAAATGGAAAAAGCAAGATTCAAAACAATAGAAATCGCGTTCGCGCGCAATTCCGGCTTGAAATTCTGCATGGCGCCGAAAAATAAACTATGGGTGCCGTTCCAGGCAAAAACCATATAGGTGGCGGCGATCGCCGCGACGGTGCCGTAACCGGTAAATAAATCAACACCAACCCAGAGCACCACAATCTCGCGCGCAAACACCAAAAGAAATGCAAATACGATGAACTTGAGAATAATATTCACGCGCAAAATACGGCGATAGAGCGTGGCAAGCGCCGCCCAGTCCTTTTGTTCATACAAGGCGGCAACCGTGGGCGCGCTTGCGGTTGCAATGGGGAGCATTGCTGCCGGCAAATAAAAAAGTTTATACACAATAGAGTATGAGGCAACGGCCGCAAGGCCAAGATAATGCGCCAACACAATATTGTCGCTGCGTTCAAGAATAACAATACAGACCATGGACAAAAACAATATCACGGAATAGTTGAGGAGCGGCGCGACAACCCGCACACTCTCCCGTGACCATATGAAAGAAAACCACGTATACCGCCGTGTGGCAACACCAACAAACAAGAGTAAACGCACGAGCGCGCCAACCGCTTGTACCAGCACCACCCCAAGGAGCGTTACCTGCCCAAACAACAGATACAAAATGAACGCAAGAGCAAAGAAACTATTATAGATGGTCTGGGTGCCATTGTAGATTGCCACATCATTCACGCCGTGATAGAGCGATTTCAACACGCCGCCCCAAAACGCGCCGGCCATCGTATAGGAGAGCATGATAACAATCACCAAACGGGCAAGACGCGCAACATCAGGGGTGATATTCAACAGCGACGCGAGTGGAAACCAGGGCGCGTATACGAGCAATGTCACCAGCCCAACAATCGCGAACACGAGCGGCGTGTAGAGCAAGATACCGCCGGAAAAAAGCCGGTTGATGCGCGAATGATCAGCGCGCGCGTTGCCGTACGCAATCGCGTTCGTGATGGTTGAGGTGAGTCCGAGATCAACGACACCAACAAAACCAACCAGTGCGGATACCACGCCCAAAAGACCGTACGCATCCGTGCCAAGATTCTTGATTAAGAGAGGCACGGTGATAATACCGGCCGCGAGTGCGACAACATTAGAGATAGCGCCCGTAATCGTGCCCATGCCGATTGTTTTGACATGTCCCATATTAAAGACGCGTCCGTTTTGTGGCGATCGGCATTCGGCGCCCCACGCCAAACGCTTTGCTCGTCACACGCAGTCCGGGCGCGGCCTGCCGTCGTTTATACTCATTTTGATTAATCATACGCATGGTCGCGCTAACTACTGCCGGATCAAAACCGGTACCGATAATTTCCTCTGCCCCCTGCCCTTCCTCAACATACCGATGAATAATTTCATCCAATATATCATACGGTGGCAGGGTATCTTGATCCGTCTGATTGGGTCGCAATTCCGCCGACGGAGCTTTGGTGAGTGTTGATGCGGGTATGATGTCGCGCCCTGCCTCTTCATTAATAAACCGCGCCACGCGATACACCGTGCCCTTTGAAAGATCCGCGATGACGGCAAGACCACCCGACATATCGCCATATAACGTGCAATAACCAACCGCGAGTTCGCTTTTGTTGCCGGTGGTCAAAAGGAGCGCGTCCGATTTATTGGAAATTGCCATGAGGAGCGCACCGCGAATGCGCGCCTGAATGTTTTCCTCGGCAACGCCAGGCACAGTGCCGGCGAAAACCGGCGCAAGCACAGCGGCATACGCCTGCACAATTGGTTCAATGGGCAACAGGTCAAACTGAATACATAAATTGTTCGCGAGTTGCTGTGCGTCATTCACTGAACCTTCTGATGAAAATTTTGATGGCATCCCGATGCCGCGCACATGCTCGGCCCCAAGCGCCCGAACGGCAAGCGCCGCGGTGACTGCAGAATCAATGCCACCGGAAAGTCCGAGCACCACATTTTTGAAACCGCATTTGCGCGTGTAATCACGAATACCAAGCGTGAGGGCGCATACGATGGATTCCTCAACACTGTCATTCTGAAGCACCGACGAAGTCGGTGCGATAGAATCAAGAATGGCTGCCATATTAACCGCCTCCTCAAACCCCGGCGCGCGGCACACCGCGCCATCCGATGTCATCACCAACGAATGCCCGTCAAAAATAAGCTCGTCATTACCGCCAACTTGGTTCACATACACCACCGTGACCCCGTGGCGTTTTGCGAGTGCCGCGACCATCGCTTCGCGTTCGCGCTCTTTACCAACATGATAGGGCGATGCGGAAATATTGATAATCATTCGTGCGCCGCGTGCTACGCAATCCTCTACCGGATCATACCCGTACCGCCGCTCGGGCCAATAAAAACGGTCGTTCCAAATGTCCTCACAAATCGTAATGCCACATTTCTCTCCAGCAATTTCTACGACGCACGGCGCGGTGCCTGATGCAAAATATCGCCGTTCGTCAAACACATCATAGGTTGGCAACAGTGATTTATGATACACCGCCACCATCTCGCCGCCCCGGAGCACATACGCGCTGTTGTAGAGCGACACCACGCCATCCAACTCCGTGCGATCAATGCCACCCACCACAATCGTCAACTGCGTATATGCCCTGCTCTTTTCTCGCACCGCGGTTATGGCATGCAAGGCATCGGCAACGAAATCTTTTTGATCCAAAAGATCCATGGGCGGATAGCCTGTGACCGCCATTTCAGAAAAAACCACGGCGTCCGCGCCCTCCTGCGCCGCGCGAGCCACTGATGCCAAAAGCAATGCCGTGTTGCCGACAATATCCCCCACCGTATAATTGTGTTGCGCAAGCGCGATCTTCATGGTTAGTGAATGACATTAATGTAGGGATTAAATCCGGGAACCGTGCGCATGCCCTTCACCAATTCCGTAATACCGTGCTCCATGGTAATGCTCGTACGAAATCCTGTGGCTGCGAGTTTATCGTAACTCACCTCGTAATCCCGTTTGTCCGGGTCAGCGCCGAACTCCGCAAAATGAAGATAAAAATCAACGTGTTTTTGCACGAGCCGTGCAAGGTCTTCTTTGGAAAAATTCATGTCGTTTGAACCTACATTATACACGTTGTTTTTCATGCGCTCGTAATTATCAATCGCGTGAAGAAACGCGCGCGCCATATCGCGCACATGGATGAACGTGCGAAGCGCGCCGCGTTCGTACACAATAAGCGTCCCGTTTTTAATCGCCTGATGCACATAGTCATTGGGCAACAAATCAAGCCGAAGCCGCGGTGAGAGCCCAAAACCGGTGGCAAAGCGATACGAAATGGCGTTGCCGCGCGCCATCACCAGTTCTTCCGCGCGGGTTTTGGTGATACTGTAGACCGACAGCGGATTGAGCGGGCTGTTTTCCGTGCACAAGGTGTCTACCTTCCCATAATTTGAACCCGTGGACGCAAACAAAACGAATTGTTCTGGCGAACAGGCATCCAACACCGTACGAGTGCCGCCAACATTAACTTCCTCTGCCATGTGCTTGCGTTGTTCACACAGAGGCGCTCCCACAAGCGCAGCAAGGTGAACTACCACATCTGCGCCGCGCAGCGCAGCAAAAACCGCAGCCGCATCACGTATATCACCCTGTATAAATTCAAAATGCGGATTAATAAAATGCGGCAAAAACGTGTGCTGCCGATACATGAGGTTGTCAAAAACGGTCACGGTATGTCCTGCCGAAAGTAAAAACTCGACCAAGACCGAACCAACAAACCCCGCTCCTCCCGTAACAAGAATTTTTGCCATAGCTTATTCAAACAATGACCTAAATGGGTTTTGGGTACGGAGCGCATAGCGATTATTTGCATAATCTCGGGAGATTATTTTATATCCCAGTGGTGCTAAACGTTTACTTTTTTCATACCATGCATGCGGGATAAAACGAAGAAACCGCCTGGCATAACGTTTGAGTGCTGAATAGTGCCGTGTACGCTTCATGTCCGTAGCAGGAATCTGCCGACGAAGTTCGTCAAGCGCCTGTTTAACAAACGCGTAAAACTCGTCTTTATGTCTAATACTGCCACTCTCGCTAATACGCCGGTACCCGCCAAGTACCGTGGTTACATGATAATGTTCTGCAAATCTAAAAAAACGAGTCCATAGTTCAACATCAAAAGCGTGTTCAAAGCTTTCCTCAAGATGTCCTCCTGCCTGATCCCAAAGAGAACGACGCCAAAAGGTAGATTCCTGCTGAATGGTCTGCCAATCCCCTGCTAAATAATCGTATAAATTTTTACGGAAAGGACGCACCTCAACAATCTGTGAACGGTCATTAAGCGTGGTCGCCAGTCCGGTAAACCAATCAACCCCTGGCATTTCTTCAAAAATATCAGCAACGGTAAGCAAACTTTTAGGAAGCAGAACATCATCGCTATTAATCCAGCCCATGAGCGACGCGTCGGTATGAGAAAATCCACGATTAAGCGCCGCGGCAATGCTCTTTCGATAACCCTCCCAATTTTCAAAATAGTGCAAAAATTTTTCGTACTTCTGGATAACACGCAAACTTCCATCGGTAGAACCATCATTAATAACAACGTACTGAAGATTGGGATAATTCTGCGAAAGCACGGACTCAATGGTCTCGCCGATATATTTCTCATCATTGTAACAGCCCGTTACCAAAGCAATGGCGGGGTAATGCATAGAGGTTATGTGGTACGTGGCCGCGCAGAAATACATAAATGCCACCCTGCGCTACGCTCAAGCCAATGAAAAATAAACGTCGGCAGATAGCGAAAATACCATACTTTCTTATACCGATGCTGTACATATTCGGAAATAACGTAGGGAAAAATATGTTCGGGCTGCTCAGCAAGAATATCAAAACCCTGCAATAATTTTTTGGCCTGCCGTTTAGAATAAATATAGGTTACCGGACATCCGGTTTGTGCCTCCGAATAGTTCGCCACTAAACGATCACCATCCCAAAATTTTCCTTTTCCGTAACGAAGCATAATCCACCACACCTTCCACGAGTGACGATGATACACCATGATTTTTAGCACACTCTCCCGATGGAGATATTTTTGAATTTCAACAATGGCACGCTCCGGATGCGGCGTGTGATGTATGACGCCAAATGAGTACACAAGATCATAGGGTTCTACCGGAACAACGCGAGATAATTCTTCTGCATTGGCAACATAAAAGGTAATAACATCCTCCAGTCCAAATATACGAGCGCGTTCACGCGCAAGCGCGAGTGATTTTTCTGACAACTCAACGGCGGTGACACGCGCACCCGCGCGAGCAAAATTAATAGTATCCGTGCCAATGCCACAACCAACTTCAAGTACACGCTTGCCACGCCATTTTTCAAACTCGGCAAAACCCGGGATATGGGGCTCAACTAAATACTTACGGGCTTCCACCTCATCAAAATACTGTTGTGTTCCAACCGGCGCAAGCGAATGCCGTATATTACATGGCCGTGCATCCCAGTATGCCGCCACTCGTTCAACTGGCGTTACATCAAATGCTGCGTCTTGTGCTATTTCTCGTGTCGGCGTGCAACCAAGCCCCATAGGAACATACAACACTGACGCGGGCAACCGGTCACGAAATACACGCCACGGATCAATAACCGTGTGCTGGTGGGTGAGATACGGTATCATCTCGTTATATGCCGGATCCATATTCATGACTACCAAAACGTCCCCTTTTTCAACCGATTCTTTCAATGACGCCGCATACGTTACCCGCTCCGCAAGTATAGCGCGCGCATGCTGATAACCACTTGCGTCATACACACAAACGGTTTTATCTGCTTTAAGACATGCAAGCGCAAGCGCGATGCCATGTGATTCTTCAACAACCGGCGTACCTGATTTATAGGATAGTCCAATGATAGTCACCCGTTTACCTGCGTCGGCATGGCGAAGCACCAGATCAAGAAGACGTTTTTTACTACGCTCATTAATGCGGTCGGTAACGGATGAGTGAAAAATAATATCTGGCGCGGCGGGCACTATTTTTTCAAACGCACGATTATCACGCGGAAAACATGGACCCCCATATCCCACGCCTGCTTTTAAATATTTTTTACCAATCCTACTATCGGTGCCAATGGCGTCGGTGATACTATCAACATCTGCTCCCGGAAATTGCTCACACAATTCTGCAAGCGTGTTGGCAAAAGAAATTTTCATCGTCACAAACACATTGAGGGACAATTTTGCAATTTCCGCACTAACAATGCTCATGCGTTTGAGCGGTGCCTGATTTTCTACGGCCTGGGTATAAAACTCCGCGAGCACATCGCCTGAACGCGTATCATATTCGCCGACAAGCAAAAAATCCGGATTGAGTAAATCCCGCACCACAGAGCCGATCGCGATAAATTCAGGATTGTAGCAGTAACCAAAATCAACACCGCATTTTTTGCCAGAAAACTGTTCCAAAATAGGAACGATACGCGTATGGGTATCCCCCGGCATCACCGTGCTCGTGACCACCACCAGGTGATACTCTTCTTTTTTGCGCAAAGCTTCACCAATCTTTTCACACGCCGCAATCACGTAGCGCGACGTAAAACGGCCGGTTTCATCAGTAGGGGTTGGTACCATGACAAAAGAAACGTCACTTCCAAGAACCGCCTCTTCCATACTCATCGTTGCCCGTACGCGCTCTGCATTTTTTTTCAAAAGTTCATCAACATGCGGTTCCGGCACCGGCGAAATTTTATTATTGATACACGAGACGTTATATTCATTCACATCAACACCAACAACTGAAAATCCCCGGTCTGCATACGCGGCCGCCATGCTCGCTCCCAATTTCCCGAGTCCAATGACTGAAATACGCATACTATGTTTCTTTCCAAATGGTTTTATGTGGCGCAGCCGCTTCCTCTTCCGGTCGGCCATTCGTATAATAATATAGCGTTACTGCCTTACGATGCATGCCTTCAGGACATTGTATTTCACCCGGGTACCCGTGAAAACTCGAATCAGTCGTATTAAATATAACGGCACGGTTAAACACGGGTGCCACACGTTTCACACAATGTTCAAGTGTTTTATCCCACAGCTCAAGATGCCCGTTATAATCATCCTGCCATTCTTTGTTTAAATAACACAGAAGATTGACGCGGCGGTACAGTTTAAAATGTTCATACCAATTAAAATCAGCGTGCACCGCCAGCTTGCCACCGCGGGGAATTTTATGGAAACCAGCACCCATGAGATACGGATCGGGCACTAATCCTGTAATGCCCGTTAATTTTTCAAGATAACGCAGAAAAGGGGGTGAATTCAATTCGTAAAAAATTTGGCGACCCCTTGACCCTAAATGTTCCATCTCCCGACACTCCAATTTATACGCATATCCCTCTTTTTCAAATACCTGCCAGTGGGAATCTGGTATGGCATCAAAATCGTGAACGACTTCATCTAAAAAATCCTCTGACAAAAAGCCATCTATAACCGTGTGCGGAAAGGGGTCTGCCTTCCGATACACCTGCGCAAGCTGACGAATGGCTAACTCTTCCACTAAACGAGTGCTGACCTCATAACCATGATTTTCTAAGTCCATATTTCGCAAGATTGAGAGGAAAAATAAAAATAGACCGTATGGGTTATATGGTAGCAACAAAGCCAAAAAAAATCAATCCCCGTGGTGTCGGTATGCCCGCTCGCGGCGGAACATGCCATTTTCCTTCACAAAACATACATCTGTCTGGCACAGCGCGCCATCAAGCGGACGGTAGAGCAATCCTAAAATATCGTACGGAACAAAACCGCGCCCGGCCATAAACGCAATCACCTCGTGCAAAAGCGGCACATTGTCATAGGATGCAAAGAGCGAGGTTTCAAGTATCGCGTACTCGGTATTTTTTAACGTCTCTTCCGCACCACGAAGCACCTCAAGTTCCGCGCCTTGCACATCAAGTTTCAAAAGACACGGCCCTTCAACGTGATGCTCATAGGCGATGGCATCAAGCGTAGTGGCTGGAAGCTCGCGCGGCACGCCATTGATCTGCGGATCATCGCCTTCGCGATACACCGACGATCCTTCAAGATCAGGATGCACGTGAAACGTCATGGTTCCCGGCGCCGAGGCCGCAACCAATGGCACCAAAACCGCGCCCGGTAATTCTTTGGCCACCTGCTCAAGCGATGCGCGATATTCCACCAGCGGCTCAACAAGCACATACCGCGCATCGGGAAATACTCGCGCGCTCTCGCGACTCCAATTCCCCCACGCCGCGCCAACATCAATGACCGTTGCAGGCGCAAGACCATTTTGTTTCGCACGCAAAAGTACGGCCGCAAGCGAACCCTTGCCGCCTGATTTTTGAATTTCATATCCAAACCGGCGCAAGATATTGTTTATAAATTTTTTTTCCATGTTTTATTTGCTTGATTCCGGAGTATATTTCCACACTACGGTATGATTTCCGCCTTCAAGCGATATTCCCATAAATGTCGTATATACCGGCATTATTTTTTTCTCCTCGCCATCCACCAGCACGTGCCATCCCGGATTATAGTTATTGGTTAACACCAAAACTCCTGGCGTACTGCTCGCGGTGGTCATTTCAATTTTATCATGAGTGTAAAAAATAATTTCAGCGCGATGCACTTTTTTTACATCAGGAATTTTTTCTGCGTCATCAACCAAAAACGCGCGCGAAAACACAGCACTATTTTCATACAGATAGAGATCCCTGCCGCGCGTATTTATCTTCCATGCCTCCTTAAACGATGGCGCGTCCGCCGCCACAGCCGGCGCGTGAAGTAACTGAAAACCAGTGAGAAAGACCGGAAACGGCGACAAAAGAAAACGCACATTCGCCAGTGAAAGCAACGCGGGATCCAAAAGCGCGCTCGCGTCACTCGCCGCCTGCGCACGCTCCTCATCGCCCGCCTGCCACAACAGATAAAAACTATGTTTTGGTTCAACCGCCGGATTCTGCGTCAAGGCTTTAAAAAACTCCACATACCGCCGCGACGCGATGTTAATATCCCCATCAATGGTTTCCCAACCATTCATGTTGGCGAGTGTGGGACGGAGCCCAGTGCGTTCATCCGCAATAGTAGCCACGCGAAACGGTTCTTGCATGTTGAGTTCACGAATTTTTTCAATGGCCGGACTGTGGGTTGCCGCGTAAAAACTTCCCTCGCGCAGCCACACCCGCGCATGCGCGACTTTTTGCATTCCCAGCGCCCCTACCAGCGCCACGGCAAGCGCGGCAATCGCGATCACGCTCTTTTCATATTCCCGCTGTCGCACGCGCACCGTGCCCGTGAGATGATGCAACGTGAAACCGCCGGCAATGGCAAAAAAGAACGGCGCGAGAAAGTAAAAACGGTCAAAACCAAAATCTTTGACGAGCAGAAAATACTGACCGAACCGCGTGGCAAACGGCTGATACCACGGCGCCACTACAAGAAAAAGCGCGCCAAGCAAAAACGCGCCGCGAAACGCGCGTTCTTTACTGCGCACCAGAAAACCAGCCGCGGCAAGCGCGATCACAAACCAATAGGAACGCGAAAGATAGATAATAGTGGAAAGTCCGTATGACCACGGCGCGTTATAAAAATCGCCGCCGCGATTGGAAAGCGGCGCATTCACCGCAAGCGCCCCCACCTCGGGAATGTGCGGCAGAATTGCGCCAAGCGCAAAGAGAGAAAAAAGAGCAATAGCGGAACGTGTGGTGTGTTTCCGCACCGCCACAAACCAGAGCGCGCTTGCTGCCAGGGTAAACGGCAACGTAAAAGGCACGGATGAAAAAAACGCAAACGCAATGCCCAAAAGAAACGCCCTGCCGCACCACGGTTTTCCTGCGCGCGCAAGCGCTTCCAGATAATACAGCGCAACCGGCAACGCGCCGAATCCAAGCAAATACGGAATAACATCCGCGGTGATAAGCGCATAAGACCACAGCACCCCCGCAACCGTGCTCGCGCGCTCGCCTAAACCAAGGTGTTCGCGGCAGAGCCGATAGGTATACCATCCGCCAAGCCATGTCGCGCCAATAATAACCAACCCATACGCTACCCATGCGGGCAGGATCCCAAACAAGAGACCGCCCACGTTGGGATACACCATGTCATTCGCGAGACGATCAATCCCGCCGGCAAAACGCCCATCCCAAAAAGAAAATCCGTCTACAAAAAATCCCTGCCACAGTGATACCAAGCGCGGAATAAAAATATCCATGTTATCGCCAATCCGCACATACGAAAATGGACCCAAAATAATATATTCAAATGCCAAAAACAAAGAAAAAAGAAAAAAGATACTACGTTTGGCCATAAGGCATCTCCTGATAATGGGCACGATACCACGCAACCGTGTGTTGCATACCGAGCGTCAAATCCGTGCGCGCGTGCCAGCCCAAAAGCTGATGGGACTTATGTGAATCCATAAAAAAACGCATCGTATCAAGCGGACGATAGGGATACGCGCCAAACTGAATGGTAATGGGGTTCCCGAGTAATTCATTGATCAAAAGCGCCACTTCTTTCACGCGATACAATCGTCCGCTGCCCAAATTAAGAATTTCTCCGTCCGCTTCCGCGCGCTCTCCCGCGGCCATGATGCCGCGCGCCACATCTTCAACAAAAATAAGATCGCGAATTTGATCGCCCGGGTTCATCAAAAAATCCTTCTTTTCAAGACACGCGCGGATAAGATTGGGCGTTAACATGCCAAAGCCCTGCGCGGGGCCAAACGTGGCGGCGGGTCGCACCACCGAAACGCGGAGTGCGCCTGTGCGATGAAACCAAAGCGCGCAATGCGTGGTCATCACCTTGGCAAGTGAATACGGTGAAATGGGCGCCTCGCGCGCGGTTTCAAGAAACGGCACCTCGCCGTGCCCATATTCTTCAATACTGCCCACCTGCACCACCTTGGGAATACCCGCCTGCGCCGCCGCCCGAAAAAGATTTTTGGCGATGCTAAAATTTTGCAGGAGCAACTCTTCCAACACTTCAACGGTTTGTGTGGTATTCACGAGCGAGGCCACATTAAAGATCAATTCTGGTTTAACTGACGTGAGGAGCGCAAGCGTCTCTGACTTGTTCAATAAATCAACGGGGACAATCTCAATACTCTTGCGCATATCCGCCAGTCGCCACGTGTTTCCGCCAGGACGCGTGAGCACCGTAACGCGCGCGCCCGCGCGCACAAGCCCCAACACCAAAAATGACCCGATAAATCCAGCCCCACCCGTCACCAGAACGCGTTTATTGTTATAAAAAGTATCCGTCATGTGTTTTGCGCGCCCGCCACTGCGCGATATTTCTCACAAACTCCACGATATGCCGAAAGCGCACCGTTGATTTCCCCGAACGACGCGGGAGGTATTCTATTCCCATTTCCCCTATTTTGCAATGAAGCGCCGCGGCCTTCAACATAATCTCGGCGTCTAAAAACCAATCCAATGATTCAAGTCGCGCCTGCTCATAAAAACGACGCGAAAAAAACTTGGGCGCAGCGTTGATATCGCGAAACGGAACCTCAAATACCTGCCGAAACAGCGTGTTAAAAAACCAACTGACCGCAATGCGGCGCAGGCCGTCATGCGCGCGTGTGCTCCGCACGCCCTTTGAAACATCGTGCCCTTCTGCGCGATGAAAGGCATACATCCGCGCAACATCTATTGGTTTCTCTTGGCCGTCACCCCGAATGATGGCAATGGTTTCCCCGCGCACCTGGCGTAACCCCGCCAGCACCGCCCGGCCGTACCCACGTGTTGGTTCTTCAACAACCATAAGACGCGGCAGCTCGCGCTGCAACCCCGCGAGCATCCGCGCGGTCGCGTCGGTTGAGGCGTTATTCACCACCACCATTTCCGCGGAGATATGCTGGAGCGCATTGTCCAACTCCGGAAGTAACACGCGCAAATTCTCCGCCTCGTTATGTGCCGGAATGACCACGGATAGGTGAACACTAAATGTATTCAATGTACTCATGGACGCAAATAACGCGCGAAAAATCTGAAGACGCGATCCGGCACAAAAAACGACAATCGCAAAAGCGTCGTCGTAATGGACGGAAAAAAGTACGAGCCGCTCGGCCGGTCAAACATCCGCGCCACATACGCGGCAGCGCGCCCGGACGATGGCACCAAAAAAAATCGCCTGCCCGGCCAGAGCCGCGTATCAATGGGTCCAAAATGAACCGTTGAAAACGTGATTCCCGTATCAGCAAAACTCATGGCAAACTGACGGAACGCCATAGAAAGCGCGGCCTTACTTCCCGAATAGGAAGCGCTGCCACTTGGACGAAAAGCAGCGGTTGAAGAAACAGCAATAAACGTACCAGCACCGCGCGCCAAAAAATCCGGCAAGAATTCAGCCACCCACCTGAGGGCGCCGTTCAAATTAATATCAAATGACTCTTGATGGGCATCAAAATGAAACCCACCGTGAATATCCGAGATAAAAACACCGGCATTCAGCACAACCACATCCGGTATAAAGCCAGCCGTGCGCATTTCAGCCGCCACGGCAGTGACGTGCGCGGCATCCTTCACATCGCACGGAGCAACATGCAAGCGTGGGCTCACTACCGTGCTCGTTAATTCAGCCAACATATCAGCCCGGCGCGCCACACCCCATACCTCGTGCCCTTGCTCAATCAATTGTATCGTAAGCGCTCGTCCTATCCCCGATGAGACGCCCGTAATTAAAACCTTCATATGAGGAGCATACCCAGGTATCTGTAAAAAATCAACCACCAAGCCGCTCTTGTGTCCGGGGAACCCTTATGCTAGAGTGATTATCCAGTCAAAACCCTATGCTGACAGACAAAAAACTCTCTGTTATCGTCATTTGCTATAACGACGGCGGCAGCGTGCGCGAAATGCACCGGCGCGTGACCGACGTGATGACGAATATCACGCCCAACTACGAAATAGTGTACGTGAATGAGAACAGTCCTGACGGCGCTGAAGAAATCCTGCGTGAAATTGCCGCCCAAGATAACCGCCTCACGGTTATCAACCACACGCGCAATTTTGGTGTTCAGAGTGCCTACACGAGCGGCCTCACCTATTGCACCGGAGACGCGGCTATTCTCTTAGATGGCGACATCCAAGACCCGCCCGAACTCTTTCCGGAATTCGTAAAAAAATGGCTGGAAGGATACCACATCGTGTATGGCATCCGCGCGCGACGCCGCGGCAGCGTCATTCGCCGCATCGGTTATAAAACATTCTATCGTCTTTTCAAAAAAGTGGCTGATGTGCCTATGCCGCTTGACGCCAGTGAATTTGGACTCATGGATCGTCGCGCGATTGATCTTATTAGTACGTTAC
>Ga0137829_12633011_pt1 | contig 14450 bp, 14 predicted proteins | sample OV2TP2_FD_97737 | JGI IMG/M metagenome (GOLD analysis project Ga0137829, IMG submission 97737) | reverse complement strand
GACGGCAGCACTGATAGTTCGTGGAAAGTGATTGAAGAACTGCGCAGCAAAAATCCAAATATCAAGGGCATAAAATTCCAGCGCAATTACGGCAAATCGGCCGGGCTGAATGAAGGCTTCCGTGCTGCTGAAGGCGAAGTGGTGATAACGATGGATGCCGACCTGCAGGACAGCCCCGATGAAATACCGGAGTTGCGGCGCATGCTGCTGGAAGGGGATTTTGACATTGTGAGCGGCTGGAAAAAAATCCGCTACGACAATGCACTGACAAAAAACATCCCTTCCAGGTTTTTCAATGCAGTGACAAGAAAAACTTCCGGCATCAAACTGCACGATTTCAACTGCGGACTGAAAGCTTACCGCAAAAAAGTGGTGAAGGGCATTGAAGTGTATGGCGAAATGCACCGTTACATACCGGTAATTGCCAAGTGGTCGGGCTTTAAAAAAGTGGGCGAAAAAGTCGTAGAGCACCGGCCCCGGAAATACGGCGTTTCCAAATTCGGCTGGGAGCGGTTCATCAATGGGTTTCTCGACCTGGTTTCAATCTCTTTTGTCGGCCGGTTTTCCAAACGACCTATGCATTTTTTCGGTTTGTGGGGTACTGTCTTCTTTTTTATCGGCATTCTCATTTCGCTCTATCTCATCATCCGCAAGATTATTGACCCGGTATTCACCCTCACCGATAAACCCGGTTTTTATATTGCACTTGCCACCACCATCATCGGCGTACAGCTTTTCCTGGCCGGCTTCATCGGCGAACTGATTTCAAGAAATGCGCCGGGCCGCAATTCTTATCTTATAGAAAAGAAGGCGGGTTTTTAATGAGCACCATCATCATCATAGGACCCGGCCATCCGCTGCGGGGCGGGGGCCTCACCACGTTTAATCATCGTCTGGCCAGGGAATTTATTCACTGGGGTCATGCTTGTTCTATTTGCTCATTTTCCCTGCAATACCCGTCGCTTTTTTTCCCCGGCAAATCGCAATACAGTAAAGAACCGCCGCCGGAGGGCATTGTCATCCGCTCATTAATTAATTCAATTAATCCGTTTAACTGGCTACGGGTGGGCAATAAACTGAGAAATGAGCGGCCGGACATCGTGGTGGTGCGATACTGGATTCCGTTTATGGGACCGGCGCTGGGAACCATTCTGCGCAGGATAAGAAAAAACCGGCATACAAAAATCATCTGCATTGCCGACAACGTGATTCCGCATGAGCACCGCCCCGGCGACAGAACATTTACCCGTTATTTTATGAAAAGCAGCGATGCTTTTATAACCATGAGTGAAAATGTGATGGGTGACCTGCGCAGTTTTGAGAAGAACAAGCCGGCGATGCTGGTGCCGCATCCGCTGTATGATAATTTTGGCACAGCGGTTTCAAAAGCCGAAGCAAGGGAAAAATTAAGGCTGGGTAAAAATGAAAAAATCATCCTCTTCTTCGGGTTTATCAGGAATTACAAAGGGCTTGACCTGCTGCTTGAAGCCATGAGTTTGCTGAAAAATAATCCGAAACCTGAAATCGCAAACCTGAAATTACTGGTGGCCGGGGAGTTTTATGAAGATAAAAGCCGGTACCTGGAACTTATTGACAGGCTGGAAATAAAAGAACAACTGGTACTGAAAACTGATTTCATCCCCGATGCTGATGTGCGGTATTATTTGTGCGCAGCCGATGCAGTGGTTCAGCCCTACCGCAATGCCACACAAAGCGGCGTCACACCACTGGCCTATCATTTTGAAAGACCGATGGTGGTAACCGATGTTGGCGGCCTTGCTGCCATGGTGCCGCATGAAAAAGCCGGGCTGGTGGCCCAGCCCACTCCACAATCAATTGCAGAAGCCATTCTTCGTTTCTACCAATTAGGTGAGAGTTATTTTATTCCGCATCTTCGCACAGAAAAACAAAAATATAGCTGGGGTAATCTGATGAACGCAGTTACGAAGCTTGCCGAAGGTATTACGGGACGTACAAGAGAGTGACACAACGGGAGCTTAATAGTAGCAATACAGCTGGTACAATAAATATTTCCTTAATCTTTCATGATCTACCGGAGCAAAGCACCGTTACGCATTGGATTGGCCGGGGGCGGCACCGATGTGAGCCCGTACAGCGACCTTTACGGAGGGGCAGTGCTCAATGCTACTATATCCCTGTATGCACATGCGGCCATTGAACCGCTGGAAGAAAAAAAAATTATTTTATCGGCCATTGACAGACAGGTGCAGCAGGAACTTGTTTACACAGAAGAATTGACTGTAAACGGCGGGCTGGATTTGCTGAAGGGCGTCATCAATCGTATTCAGAAAGATTATTCATTGCCACAGCAGGGATTCCGGCTTACAACTTATGTAGATGCGCCGGCCGGTTCGGGGCTGGGCACATCATCTACCCTGGTGGTGGCTGTGCTCGGTGCTTTTGCCGAAATGCTGCGCCTGCCCTTTGGCGAATATGATTTGGCGCATTATGCTTTCGAAATCGAACGGAATGATTTGGAAATTGCCGGCGGCAGGCAGGATCAGTATGCGGCTACCTTTGGCGGTGTAAACTATATGGAATTTTTTGCCGGTGATAAAGTAGTGGTAAACCCGCTGCGCATAAAACAGCAGTACCTTTTTGAACTGGAAAATAACCTGCTGCTGTATTATACAGCCAATCACCGTGATTCAGGAAAAATAATTGAACAGCAGGCAAGGAATGTGCTGAACAAACAGGAAAGCGCCATTGAAGCCATGCACCAGCTGAAACAACAGGCGCTGATGTTGAAAGAAGCATTGCTCAAAGGAAAACTTGATGCCTTTGGTGAAATACTGGATTTTGGTTTTCGGCAAAAAAGAAAAATGGCCGATGGTATCAGCAACCCGCTTTTGGAGGAAATTTATGAAGCGGCAAAAGCCGCCGGTGCCACAGGCGGAAAAATTTCCGGCGCCGGAGGTGGCGGATTTATGATTTTTTACTGCCCGGGAAATACAAAATATAAAGTAATGAATGCGCTGGAAAAATTCGGTGGCTGGTCACGGCAATACCAGTTTGTACAGCACGGGCTGGAAACATGGACGATATAGGTGAACCATGATTTTCAGGATTCAAAAGATTAGCAGGGACTTTCTGAATTGGTGAATGAACAATGGATAATTGACAATTGAAAAGGGGCCAAGGAAAATAATCAGTATGCAAAAATTAATATTTGATGAAGAAGATAAAAGAAATAATACAGGCATCCATTGAAACGAAACAGCAATTGCTGCAGGATGAAACTTTGCTGAAAACCATTTGCGACTCAGTGGAAGTTATTGTGAAAGCATTCCGTGATGGCAAACGTGTTTATTTCTGCGGTAATGGGGGCAGCGCTGCCGACGCCCAGCACCTGGCCGCCGAATTTTCCGGCCGGTTTTATACCGATCGCAAGGCTTTGCCAGCCGAGGCGCTGCATTGCAACACATCGTATTTGACTGCAGTGGCCAATGATTACGGGTATGATATGATTTATTCAAGAATAATTGACGGTATCGGAATGCCTGGCGATGTGCTGGTGGGATTATCCACTTCGGGTAATTCAGCAAACATCATAAAAGCTTTTGAAGCCGCCCGGCAAAAAAGTATGATTACTATCGGCTTTACGGGGGCAAGCGGTGGTAAATTGAGGGAGCTGTGTGATTATTTGATCAATATCCCTTCCGACGATACCCCAAGAATCCAGGAAAGCCATATTATGACAGGGCATATCATTTGCCAGCTTACTGAAATCAAACTTTTTTCAAATTCCTCCTTCGAAATCTGAAATCCCAAATTGATAAAGGAAGCAATCATACTTGCCGGCGGCTATGGCACAAGATTACAATATGCCGTACGGGATTTGCCCAAATGCCTGGCCCCTGTCAATGGCCGGCCTTTTCTTTTTTATGTAATAAATTTTTTGCGCAGCCAGGGGATTGAAAAATTTATTTTCCTGCTTGGATATAAACATGAATTGATTGAGCAGTATTTGAATAGTAGATTTTCAACACTTAATTTTCAATGCCTGGTTGAAAAAGAGCCCTTAGGTACCGGTGGCGCTTTACTTGCGGCCTGCTACAAATCTTCTGAACAGGATGTTTTGGTGGTGAACGGCGACTCGCTTTTTAAAATTAACCTCGAAAAAGCCGGGCAGCAGCATCAAAAGCACCAGCCCCCATGCACCCTGCTGCTGAAGCCGATGAAAAATTCTGACCGCTATGGTGCCGTAGAACTGCATGAAGATTTATCTGTAAAAAATTTCAGGGAAAAACAATTTTTTCAGCACGGGTTTATCAATGGAGGTGCTTACCTGCTGAATACTGAGAAGTTCATGCAGGAAGAGTTACCCGAAAAATTTTCTTTTGAAAAAGATTATCTCGAAAAAATTTATCAAACCCAAAAAATTTATGGCAGTGTGCAGGATGAATATTTTATTGACATCGGCATTCCCGTAGATTATTACCGGGCACAGGAACAACTGAAACAACCCTCCCTCAACCTGCAGGCTATTGATAAAAGCTGGACCCTGTTTCTTGACCGCGATGGTGTTATTAATTATGAAAAAGAAGAAGATTATATCCTCAACTGGCAGGAGTTTAAATTTTATGAGGGGGTGAAAGAAGCTTTGCAAATGCTATCGGCAAAGTTTGGCCGCCTTATCGTGGTCAGCAACCAGCGGGGCGTCGGCAAAGGCCTGATGACGGAAGAAGCGCTTACTGGCATTCATCAAAAAATGATTGCAGAAATTGAAGCGGCCGGCGGAAGAATTGACGGCATATATTACTGCACTGCCATTGATGAAAAAGATTCCTTGCGCAAGCCCAATCCGGGCATGGCTTTTTTGGCCAAAAAAGATTATCCCGGAATAAATTTTGATAAATCCATCATGGCCGGCAACAAACCCGGCGACATGCTGTTTGGAAAAAATGCCGGCATGTACACCGTGTACATTGCCACTACGCATCCTGAAACTCCTTTTCCGCACCCGGAAATTGACCTGCGGTTTGATTCGTTACCCGATTTTGCAAAAGCTTTATAAAATTGTAAAATATCACTCAAGGTTTTCTCGTTGTTTAGCGTCTGCCAAAAGCACTGTAACTTCGCCTGCAAATGCAAAAAAAGAATTCTGTGAAAAAATCAGCCCTACCTGTGATGTTGCTTTTTCTTTTTTTGACCTCACAAAACCTTTCATCGCAAACCATTCCGGCAGCCGACCGGAAAAAACTGCAGGCTAAAGAAGACACTCTCCAACAGATTGCCCGTTATATGATTCTTGATACACTGCCAACCGGGCGGCTGCTTGCGTATAAAGATTTTGTGCCTGTGTTTCTGCGTGCTTTAAAAATGAAAAATTCATTTTACTATCCTTTCGATTCGGTGCTGGGCATTTCAAAACTGTATGCGCCCGACAGCAGTTTCCGCATTTTTACCTGGTACCTCGAAGTGGACGACTACCAGGGTTACCAGAAAGGATTTATCCAGTTGCATACCAAAGACGGTACGCTGAAGGGCTATTCGCTTTTTGACAATTCCGATTTTGAACAAAACCCCAACACAATTGTTTGCAGGGATACCAACTGGATTGGGGCTGTTTATTACAACATCATCAAAACCGAGTACGAGGGGAAGAAATATTATACCTTGTTCGGGCTCGACAGGCACTCAGTGCGCAGCACCAAAAAGTGGATTGAGGTGCTGACCTTTGATGAAAACAACAGGCCGGTTTTCGGCGGACCGCTTTTCAGTTTTGAAGAGGACAGCATTATAAAATCACCGCAGCACCGATTCAGCATCGAATACAAGAAAGATGCCCGCACTTATGTAAACTATGAGGCTGAGCTTCAAATGATACTTGTTGATCATCTCATTTCCGAAGCCGATGAACCCGAAAGCCCCTGGACACTGGTGCCCGACGGCGATTATGAAGGCTTCAAATGGCAAAAGGGAAAATGGATGCATATTGACAAAGTGTTCACTTTTGCACTTAAAGACGGTGAAGCGCCGGTGGATGATCCCATTCTTGACCTGAAGGGTAAAGCCGATGAAAAAAAACTGCAGGAGCGGTCGGATAAAAACAAAACAAAGAAACCCGGGGGCAACAATCAGTGATCCTGGGGCAGGCGGTCCTCTGCTTCTTCCATGCTTTTTTTACGAACGATTTCAGTAAAGGTTTGTTCCATTCTTCTCAGGCGGGCATATAATTTCAATACCAGGAAAAAAAGAAAAAGAAAACCCAGGTAAAAAATCAGGTCGGCGCCCCGCCCCACGCCTACTGCATGGGCTATTTTATGTGAAAAATCAGGAAACAATACCAGGAAAACACCCGCCCCCATAAAAAGAAAAATCAGGATTACATCGAGCAGCGTGCTGCGCAACCGGCGGTACATATAAATACCGATTAGTATGACTGCTACCGTAAGTGCAACCTGGATGATGCTCATCAGTCAAAAATTTTGTTGAGTAAAATATCGAAAAAAATCCGGACACTGTTCAGCGGCGACTGCCCTTTTTTGATGGAATACCCGGTATAGCGGATATGTACAGGAAACTCGGCATAGCGTAATCTGTTTCTTTTTACTTCCTTTAAAAATTCTGTAGCATGTGCCATCCTGTTTTCCCTGAGCCGGATGACAGAAGCGGCATGACGGTTCATTACCCGCAGTCCGTTATGGGCATCGCTGAGTAAAATGCCGGTAAAAAAATAGTTCATCAGCCGGCCCAGCTTCAGCAGCAGTTTCCGCATACTGCTGATATTGGTCTTACTGCCGGGCAGAAAACGGGAACCAAAAACAATATCCAGCTTTTCCGTTTCAAGTTTTTTGAGCATACCGGCTATATCATCTATATCATGCTGCCCGTCGGCATCAAAGCTGACTATTACATCCGCTCCTTTTTTCAAGGCAGCATCTATCCCGGTTTGCAGGGCGGCTCCCTGGCCAAGATTAATTTTATGCTTTATATAAAAAACCGGCAGGCCAATTACCTGCTTTGCTGTTTCATCAGCAGAACAATCATCCACCACGATGACACTATAACCGGAAGCCATCACCTCCTCCACTGTCTGACGGATTACACCGGCTTCATTGTAGCAGGGAATCACAGCAAATATTGATGAAGTGTTGATCAATGAAAATGGGTTAGTTTTTTAGTTGCTTCAAATCGCCCGGGCTGATATCAAACAAAAGATAACAATGGTCAAAATGGCCCGTGGGTTTAAAATTATTGCCCAGCCAGTCAAATTTATGTTTATCGCCGGTATCAAGATAATCATCAACACCCACGATAAACTTTCCTGCTCCCGGTGTTCTTCCCGGCAGTTTATATTCCGGGTTTCGCTGCCTGAATTTTTGATACCGGAAATAGCTTTGTCCGTAGTCAACATTTGAGTCGGCCATTATACGGTAAACATTTTTTGAAGCTACCAGTTCGTTATGATATGAAATAAGGTTGGGAAAAAATTTATAATAAGTAAACAAGCTGTAAATAATTAACAGGGGTAAAAAATATTTCATTGCCTTATACAGCAGCACAGCCCCCAGTGCAACATAAAACAACGGGTAAATAAATATAATGTGCCGGATGCCGACCTGCGAATTACTTAAAAAACTGAACATTGCTGTAAAATAAACAGCCATTGCAACCAACAGCAATATGATTTTATAATGGAGCAGCTGGTTTCTTTTTTTTATCAGCAAAAACAGCAGTATGGCAAGACACAGCATAACGCTGAGCGGAGTTTTATAAAAAAAGACAACAGCATAATAGTTCCGGAAACCCCTCCTCTCCTTTTTTTCTCCCAGTAAATAATTTTTTTTGGAAACCTGCGGATGTCCCGCTCCCAGTTCATTCATGTGCAGGGTCATATCGACCCCTTCGATAAACGGCACCGGTAATGGCAAAGGAATATTTTTTACAAATGATGAACCCAGCTTGAGAAGCGGTTTGCTGTTCAGGTTATATTCAGCAAGGCTTCTTCCCGTACCATTAAAGAAAAATCCTGCATTGATAATAAAAAGTACAATGCCCGTGGCTGCGAAAGCCCGCAACAGATTTATTTTAAAATGTGTAACCAGTGTTTTTCGCCAAACAAGAAGGAATAATGATGCGATGAAAAAGATAATAAACAAATGCAAAAGAGTTTGCTTGGTTATTTGTGCAAGGCCCAGGCTGATGCTGAAAGCAATAAAATTTTTCCAGCCGGAATATTTTACAAACCGCCAGAAGAAGTAAACATTCGCAATAGTAAGCAAAGCTGTATAAGCATCGGTTGTAAGTAAAGTGCCATGACCGTTCAGGTTTGGGCAAAAGACAAAAAGAAACAGTGAAAATAATCCTGCTGTTTCGCCAAACATTTCTTTCGACCAGCGGTAAATTAACAAACCCGTGAGCAGGCAAAGGATAAATGTCACATATCTCCCATGTATAATGTCGCTGAATCCACCATCAGTTTTCATCAGACCCGGACTGAGCAACTGCTCTGCTGCTCTTGGCAGCGCATTCAACCCTGATACCGGCATGGCGCTGGCATCATCGTAAGGATAAATCTTCTGCGGCTTCATCATCAATATCCGCTTGCCGTAGCTCCAGTGATCCATTTCGTCAAACGTAACCGAGTTGCCGGGAATGGCAATAAGGCCGTTGATGATGTAAACGGCAAGCAAAGCAATCACTAAATAAAAATGAATTCCCTTCCGGCGGAGCATAATGCAAGATAACCAAACAAAAACAGGCGCTAAAAACGCCTGTTTAAAATTATTATAGCTTTTACTTCGAACTCTCAACTCTGAACTCTCAACTCTCAACTACTCATCCAGCTTCAGCACCGCCAGGAATGCTTCCTGCGGTACCTCTACAGTTCCAATTTGCCGCATGCGTTTCTTCCCTTCTTTTTGTTTTTCCAGCAGCTTGCGTTTACGGCTTACGTCGCCACCATAACATTTGGCTGTAACGTCTTTCCGCAAGGCGGATATTGTTTCTCTTGCTATAATCTTGGCGCCAATGGCCGCCTGGATGATAATCTGGAATTGCTGGCGTGGCAGCAACTCTTTCAGCTTTTCACAAAGCTTGCGGCCAAAATCCTGCGCCCGGCTGCGATGAATCAGTGCACTCAGCGCATCCACTTTATCACCGTTCAGCAGTATATCCATCCGCACAATATCACTTTCGCGGTAGCCGATGGGATGATAGTCGAACGATGCATAGCCGCGGGTCTGGCTTTTCAGTTTATCATAAAAATCGAAAACGATTTCCGTCAGCGGCATTTCAAAAATCAGTTCCACCCTTGTGGCGGTCAGGTAATGCTGGTTAATCAGTATTCCTCTTTTTCCCAGGCACAGCGTCATGATGTTGCCGATGTATTCCGGCTTGGTGATGATCTGCGCTTTGATAAAAGGTTCTTCAATGCGGTCGGTTTTTACCGGGTCGGGAAATTCAGTCGGGTTATTTACAATCACTTTTTCGCCTTTTGTAGTGTAGGCAATAAAACTCACGTTGGGCACGGTAGTGATTACCGTTTGGTTAAATTCCCTCTCCAGCCTTTCCTGGATGATTTCCATGTGCAGCATGCCGAGAAATCCGCAACGAAACCCAAAGCCAAGAGCCTGCGATGTTTCCAGCTCGTAAGTCAGCGAGGCATCGTTGAGCTGTAATTTATCCATACAGTCACGCAGCTCTTCAAAGTCATCCGTATTCACCGGGAACAGGCCGGCAAACACCATCGGTTTCACATCTTCAAATCCTTTGATAGCTTCCGGGTTGGGGTTTGAAGCCGTCGTGATGGTATCTCCCACTTTTACTTCTTTGGCCATCTTGATGCCGGTAATGATATAACCCACATCACCACAGCCTACTTCATCCTTTGGCACTAAACCTAATTTTAAAACACCCACTTCATCAGCCTCATATTCCTGTTCTGTTGAAACGAATTTTACCTTGTCCCCTTTTTTTATTGAGCCGTTCATGATGCGGTAATAAACAATGATGCCGCGGAATGAATTGAACACACTGTCGAATATCAGGGCTTGCAAGGGTGCGTCGGCTTCGCCTTCAGGTGGCGGTATCTTCTCCACTATCGCAGTCAGTATTTCTTCCACACCCTGACCGGTACGGCCGCTTGCCAGCAAAATATCTTCAGGCTTGCAGCCCACCAGGTCAATTATCTGGTCCTGGGTTTCCTCAATCATAGCCCCGTCCATATCTATTTTGTTGATGATGGGAATAATCTCAAGGTCATTGTCAATAGCCAGGTACAGGTTGCTGATTGTCTGCGCCTGTATGCCCTGTGTGGCATCCACCAGCAGCAGCGCTCCTTCACAGGCGGCCAGTGCCCGGCTCACTTCGTAGCTGAAGTCCACGTGGCCGGGGGTATCAATCAGGTTCAGGATGTATTCCTGCCCGTCGGTATGCTTGTAGTTTATCTGGATGGCGTGGCTTTTGATGGTAATTCCTTTTTCCCGTTCCAGGTCCATATCGTCGAGCACCTGGTCCATCATCTGTCGTTCGCTGATGGTGTTGGTAGCCTGCAGCAGGCGGTCAGCCAGGGTGGATTTGCCGTGGTCAATATGAGCGATGATGCAAAAATTGCGGATGTTCTTCATGCCTGCTAACCCTTTAATGGGGAAGATTTAATTTTTGTGTTTAAAAAATTGGCAGCGAAGGTAACGAAAATGGGCGGGATGAGAGGGTTTATGAAGCCGCGTTACCTTAAGAAATTTAATATAAAGGTCAGTTTCTGCCGGGAGTGGGCAGGTTTGATGTTATGAATAGCCGGGGCAATCAATCAGCACTGCTGATATTTTAAGGTTTGATTAAAAATTGAAATTGTAATTATGTATTTCCCGGGTCACACGTATCTTTTTTATAAGCCAAAAACTACGGTTATGAAAAAGCTGTTTCTCCTTCTCTGCGCTGCAATCATTACTGATATTCTTTTAGCCTACCCCATCTCTCCGCGTCCGCTCCGCAAGCTGATAATGGAAAGCGAACTGATTGTTTGGGCGAAAGTATTGATTGTGGGTAAAGAAAAGGAAAATAATAAGAAAGATAATTTTTGGGAAAGGGATTATGCACTTTTACAGGTAAATGAATTGCTGCAGGGAAAAATAAAAGATACTGCTTTAAAAGTCTATTTCAGTTCGGAGATGATATGTCCGGCGCCCGGCGTATTCTTTAAAAATGAACAGGTGCTTGCTTTTCTTGATAAAAATAAAAAGGCCGGGGGCTATACGGTACATGCCCTGTCGTATGGCGTAAAGCACGGGCTGGATGCAACTGCATACGCCGTGTATAAGGAAAGGATAAAAGAAATGCAGGCATTGCTTGAGATGGATGACTCCGGGGAAAAAGATGAACAAATTCTCGAATGGCTGGTGAAATGCGCTGAAGACAAAGCTACCCGTTGGGAAGGTGTGTATGAATTATCACCGGGAAGCGATTTTATGTCGTATTACGACCGCGAAGGTCCGGTGAGGAAAGATATTTACCTGAACGGGGAACAGCGTCAGCGGTTGTTTAACGCCCTGTTATTTATTGATACAATTAATTATTCTGATATACCCCTGGTGGATATTGTTACCGGTATAAATGATGCTGCCATGCTTGATTTTTTAAAAAAAGGTTTATTGAAAGCCCACACAACTTCTCTGTGGATGTCGCAATACATAATGAACCGCATCGTGCTGTTAACTGCCGACAAGGAGCTGGAAAAGCTGCTGGAAAATTTTGAGAAGTTTGTTTTTAGTTATGATGAAAAAGAAAGAAAGCAGGCAAAGCAAATCCTTGCAGCATTTATTGAAAAAATGAAAAAGACCGGATTGAAACACGAGCTGCCAGGTTCGAATGACAATGATGCATGAAGCTAATTATTATGCAGAAAATTGTTTAACGGGGAAATGGTAAAAAAATAAATTCGTCTTTTCTACGATTACACATGCCATCTGTTGAATTTCGCCAAAAAGTAATTCGTGGCGCTTCAGCACCGGGTCATACTGGAATCATCTGCTGCATTGCCTCGGTACCAGCACAATGTTTCACATATTGAAAATTCATTTTTATACCCGGCCGGGTATTCCGATTTTTAACCGGGGCATTCACCTGCTTACTGTTTTCCCTGAGCCGGGCTACAGTATTTTCATGCATTACCTGCACTAAGTTTTCTGTAGATGTGCAACTACAAACCATTTCGCTTAGATTTACTGTCTTTTAATTTCTGTTTCGATTTTTTGCCGGTAACCTGTTTCATACTTTTGCATTTCCGTCCCTATGTAATCTTAAAACCAGAGCCTATGCGACAGTTAAAGATTACATTGTCTATTACCGGCCGCGACTTTTGCCTCGACAAATATTTCCGGGAGATTGATAAGGTAGAGCTTATTACTCCCGATGAAGAAGTGCAGCTGGCAGAACGTATTAAGAAAGGGGATAAAGCAGCGCTTGACCGCCTCACCAGGGCTAACCTGCGGTTTGTGGTTTCAGTGGCAAAAAAATACCAGGGGCAGGGCCTTCCGCTTTACGACCTCATTAATGAAGGTAATATCGGGCTGATTGAAGCCGCCACCCGCTTCGACCCCACCCGCGGCTTCCGTTTTATTTCTTTTGCCGTGTGGTATATCCGCCAGAGTATCATAAAGGCCCTTGCCGATTATGCACGCATCATTAAGCTTCCCTTTAATAAACTTCAGCTGGGCGGCCGAATTTACAAGGCTTACTGTACGCTGGAGCAGCAGCTTGAACGAACGCCATCCGATGAAGAACTGGCGGAAGCAACGGACATTAATCCCGAAGAAATTCACCGCAGCCTGCAATATAAAAACCAGCACCTGAGTCTTGAAACTCCGCTTGGTGAAGATGAAGATACAGGCTGCCTGCTCGATATACTGGAGAACACCGACAAAGATGAAACAGTAACAGAACTCTATCACAACGCTTCGCTGAAAACCGAATTGAACCGCTTGCTTGCAGTATTATCCGACCGGGAAAGGGAGGTGCTGTGCAACTTTTTCGGCATCGGGCTTATCCATCCCATGAGCCTGGATGATATTGCTGCCAGGATGTACCTGACAACCGAAAGAGTACGGCAAATAAAGGATAAAGCCCTTGAAAAGCTCAGGGCAAAAGGCAACTCCGAAATTTTGCGTTGTTACCTCGCTGCTTAAAATTTTCCGGTTTCCCGGGTTCATTTATCACGGCTGATAAATTTCCTGTGCCGGCTTGCACGATTATTGCTATGATAAATTTTTGTGCAGCATTTATTACTATGAAAAAGCCTTCCCAACTAATTATCATGACGGCCGCTATATTTATTTCCTCCGGCCTGCCGGCTCAAAACCTCAAAAACCTGGAAGACAATAACGGTTTCAAAACTTATAAACTGGGTACCCGTTATGTTATCGGTACAGGCATAAAAGTAAAAAATGAAGAAGGCGGTGATAAAGTAGTATTAAGCGTTACACGGGAAAAGATTGGCGACATCCCGGTAAAAACCATCGAGCTGTATTACCTGAAAGACACGCTTTCAAAAATCATCGTGAAAGTATCACCCGAGCATTATGCCGGTTTGATTGATGCCTGCAAATCTGCTTTTGGACAGCCAACCGAAGACCGGAGTGATAATGCCGAAACAAGGAAAAGCAAAACAGGTGTATCAAACCAGGCCGCCCATTATACCGATCACTATGTATGGAAAACCCGGTGGCTCAGCCTGGAATATTTTTACATCTACCCGGTTGTCAGCGGCGGATATGGCGTGAAGGAACTGTACCTGGTGTATATGCAGAACGATTTTACAGCCCGCCTGCAACGGATGAAAATGGCAAATAGCAGGGCAAAAAATTTTTGACCGGCAATGCAACAGGAGTTTACGTTGTTGTATTTATTCAAAATAAGAATCAAAATTTTTTAATAGCTGTTCGATAGTATGATAAGCCGTTTCTTGTTTATCCGGCTCAGCTGATTTCAATTCCATTAAAGCAGAAAAAAATCTTTCAAGCCAGGCGTGCAGCATATCATGATCTTTGCCGCTCATTTTGCATTCGCTAACCAGTTTGTTTGCACTCTCCTGCAATTTTGAGGCAAGCGTTGAATAAACAGGTATTGGTTCCTTTAATGATTCGTCAAAGATTTTTTGAATAGCCTGCAGATTTGTCCTTGTTGGTTCATCCAGTTTCCATTTCTTGCCATCGTTAAGCGTCAAAACAGTTTCGTGATGTACCGTTTCTGTTTTTGCAGCGGGTATGTCACTGTCATCCTTGTGCTCTTCAGTACCGGTTTTCTGTTGGTTGCAGGCGATCAAAAAAATTAATACAGCTCCAAAAATTGTAATTCCTGGTTTCATCCAAAAATTTTGGAGCAATGTAAACAGCTTAATCGTCATTTCACCTTACAAATATCAAAAGCGCTAATAAAATTACAGCCAGCCGGAACGGCGAAAGAAGTAGTAAAGTGTAATACAAACC
>Ga0137829_10656399_pt1 | contig 14482 bp, 15 predicted proteins | sample OV2TP2_FD_97737 | JGI IMG/M metagenome (GOLD analysis project Ga0137829, IMG submission 97737) | reverse complement strand
CATCCGGTTGTTGGATTCCAGCTAGCATCGGTCCAAGAGATGTTCGTTCTACCGGCCATTGAAGGACCTTCCTTTCATGGTGGGTGTAGATTATGCCCCGAAATGTACTTGCGCGGGCGACCTAGTTGGTCATACTTAACTCCCGTTTCAAGGCGGTCCTCGGCCCAGGAGATGTGGGTGTTATCGCTCATTTGGCGCTCCTGGTAGGGCGCCGAAGAAATCTCACGGTGTAACTGAGAGAGGAAAACCCCAGGTGATGCATAATGATCGCTGGGTGGAGAGCTTCGTTTCGTACCACTACTTCCTCGCCCCTCAGCAGGGCGTCATAAGCTTCAACCCTCTGTCTCGATAACTCAGAAGATGTCTCAGCCCGGGGGTCGAACGTATGATGGGGAGTCCAATTCAGAGAAGGCACTTTGATCTCCCACCGCGCGCAAGCAACACAGATCCCGGTTTTGTGAAGGCCCTCGCTGTGCTCGCACCAGCATTTAGTCATGTTGCTCCTCGGGTTTATCTTGTAGATTCCTGTCAGCCAAGGGAACCACGACACGCGGCCTCATGGCTTATATAGTAACCTCTAGGTTGACCAGGGTCAACCCGGTGTGTTACCCTGGCTTGGGCGAGCCGCGTGCTTAGAGCGCCGCGATGCTGGAGCGAGCCGAACTGCCTGAGAGCACCGACCGGGCAGAGCGAGCCGGTAGCAATGATAGTACCGTGTGAGATGAGCGAGCCGGTGGAGGTGAGAGTACCGTATTAGGAGAGCAAGCCGTAGGGCCAGAGAGCACCGCGAGCTGCGAGCGAGAGCCGCGTGGCGAGAGAGTACCGTCAAGAGAGAGCGAGCCGTGCGAGGTGAGAGTACCGGGAGAAGAGAGCGAGCCGCGTGGCGAGAGAGTACCGAGAAGTTTGAGCGAGCCGCCCGTCGCGAGAGCACCGTAATCAAGGAGCGAGCCGGGGGCCAGGAGAGCACCGAAGGACCTGAGCGAGCCGTAGACCCGGAGAGTACCGAGTCACCAGAGCGAGCCGTTCATAGGGAGAGCACCGCGGAAGAGGAGCGAGCTGTAGACCCGGAGAGCACCGAATCCCGAGAGCGAGAGCCGCATGCCCTGAGAGCACCGAGTCGTGCGAGCGAGCCGAGGAGCCTGAGAGTACCGTAGCCTAGGAGCGAGCCGTGCCGGTGGAGAGCACCGAATGAACAGAGCGAGCCGTTTGGTCAGAGAGTATCGCGACGTGAGAGCGAGCCGTTATCGGGGAGAGCACCGAAAATCTTGAGCGAGTCGACCGATGTATATGGAGGGCCTATATGCCCAGACCAAACAGAAGGTGGCCCCTCAACAGAGGACGTGGCCATCCTATACCCAGTCGCCGGCAGGTGAAAGCGGCTATGGATTTGATTCCCAGGTCCTTCCGCGGAAGGACGGCGGCAGCTACGGTAGAGGACGTGGTGCCCCCTGAACTAGGCGACGAAGATAGTTATGACGACACAACGCGACACGACCCAGGTGCGGATTAAGCAGAGCACCCACGAACAGCTCAAGGCCTACTCGGAGCAAACTGGGGTGGGCATGGGCGAGCTGATCGACCGGGTGGTATCTTTGTTACCCCTGGAGCGCCTCGCCCTAGAGAGCGCGGTCCTGGTCAAGCAATCCAGGGCCGGCACTACCATCCTGGAGATGGAGTGCGAGCATCAACACGGCCAGCTCCAGGTGGTGGGCGCCGAGATGAATTGGGAGTGTTCCCGTTATCGCCGGCCGGCCCACGCTCTGGCCGGGTTCTTCAGGGAACTGGCGGGGTTGCAGGAGGACCGGGTGCTGGCATTGATGCAAAGGTGGGGCGTTTACTTCAGGGATCTGGGAGAGGGGAGTCAAGATGCTAGGAGGCCTTAACACCAACAAAAGCTGGGACGTTCTCCTGAAGGAGTTGCAGGACGAGCTCCGTAAGTGGGGGGTGACGGACTACCTACTGCCCTACAAGGGCGACTCACAGCGCCTGGGGAAGGTCAACCTGACATTGAAGGTTGGCGAGCGGGAGAAGACGGTGAGCTGCGCTAAATTCACCGGCCAGGTCCACGCCATGGAGCGAAACCTCTCCGCCATCGTCCAAACCGTCCGCGCCACCCGCCTGGCCGACCAGCGGGGCATTGGCTCTTTGTTGGCCGACGTGGCCGAGTTGCTGTTGGCCCTCCCGGAATACGACCCTTACCGGGTGCTGGGTGTGCCCAAGGGCAGCTCCCCCGAGGAGATCCGGAAGGCTTACCACCGGCAGATGAATCTGTATCACCCCGACAAAATGCAGGGCAGCCGCTTGATGTACGACGTGATTAAACGGGCCGCGGAGGACCTGGGGGTGTGAGGAGCGAGCCGGAGCCGCAGACAAAGAGAGTAACGTGCTACGAGAGCGAGCCGAAGAATTGGAGAGCACCGAGTGCTGGGAGCGAGAGCCGTAAGAACTGAGAGCACCGAGAGCTGTGAGCGAGCCGGAGGGCATGAGAGCACCGCGTACCAAGAGCGAGCCGAGTCGACGGAGAGTACCGTTGGGCCGGAGCGAGCCGTAAAACCGGATTGCCAGAGCGACGCTAGACCGGCACCTCGATGTAAGTGACATCCACCGCGACCGTTCCGGCCACACTCAGGTTCAATTTCAGCGCCTCCCCCCCGGCGGTCTCAAACTGGAATGCCTGGGACACCTGCACCACCATGCCGCCGCCGTTGGCCGCCAGGGTTTTGGTTGAGCTAATGGGGCGGGAGTTGCTCCGAAAATGCACCGCTACCGCAGAGCCTCCGTTGTTGAGAGTATAACCCACCACCCGTATCTTCTTGCCGTTTACCCGCTCCACAACCTCGGTCTCTCCGGCGTCGGTCACGTCTTTGTACCAGGTCTTGAGATCCGGAGCGACCTTTTCGGTCAGCGCCTCCAGGATCAGAAGCAGGATGGCCCGGTCAGGACCGATCCCGAGGCTTAGGGATACCTGTTCAACCCGCTCCAGGATCGAAGCTTCAATCAGCGGTTTTGGCCGCCTATACAGCGTGGTTGTCACGGTCACTCCACTTCTCTCGGCCGGTTGCCGTATCCAACAATAAGCTCAAAGCTGGTGTCGTTATTGTCCGAGTCAAACCAGAGGCTATCCAGGCGCTGCAGGTCCAGGGGGATGCTATCGTTGTCGCGGAACTCGATGCGGGTCAGAGCGTTCCCGGTATCCGACCGCTCGAACGCCACATAACCGGTCCGCGGGGTACCTGTGTGTCTACGCTGCCGGACCACGGTGGGAAAACCCCGGGCCACCCGGATGTTGGGCCCCTGTTTTGGCGTGCCAGCGATGTCCACCTTCACCACCACCACCAGCACCTCTTTCCCTTCCTGTTCCAGGCGCGGCGGCGCGAGCACCGCCTCCCGCAACTGGTCGATTTTGCTGACCAGCAGCAGCATGACCGCCGTGCTCTGTTCTACCTTCAGCTCGGCTGCCACCCGTTCCGCTTCGCTCAGAGCCTCATTAGCGGGCGCAACCTGCGGGCTGCATCTTCGTCTGGGGGGCAGCGGCGTTCTCCGGACCGGTGCCGGTCTGGTCGGGCGAGCCGTGGCGGGGTGCCTAACGGGGGCCCTGGCGCCCGCCGCCGGTCGCTGCGCCCTCGGGCTGGGAACGGCCACTAACGGGCCGCGGGTAGTTGTCATGGGCGTCACCTATGCGTTCGACGATGTTGGGAAGGGATGCTGGCTTCGGTGGGGTGGACCGGGATGCCCCTGCCAGCCAGCTCCTTCTGCTCTTCCTGGTCCAGCAAGGCGGCTTCTACCTCGTAGGCGTACAAGCGGCTGGGGGCGGCCATTTGTGGCGGCGGCACTCTAAATACCGGAATCCAGCCCACGCCAACTCCTACCGATACTCGATAATTTCCAGCGTCGCGGCGATGGTCATGCTGGCGGCCGGGTTGGTGATCAGCACCAGGGCCAGGTTACCGCCCTGAGCGGCGCGCTTGCGGGCCTCGGGTATGGGCACGTACTCCCAGGTCCCGTTCAACACATTCCACACCCGGTCCTCCAGTACATCCCCGTCCGCGCCTTCCGCGGTGGCGTTGACGCCAGTGGCGGTGGTACCTCCGACGGCCAGGCTGGGCGGGTCGTTAGGGTTGGTCAAAAGCGGGGTGGCTGCGGTAACCGTGGCGACCGCAGTTTTACGGAGGAGCTGGACGCGGAGCATCTCCGTGGTGGACTTGGTTACCTGGCTGATGGTAGCGCCGATGACGTCAAAAGGCGCGGCGCCTGCGACGACCTGGATCAAGGTCTTGCCGCTGGTCAGCGCCGTGGGGGCCATCCGGACGACATAGAGAAAGCCCGAGCTCCCAGCCATGATTTAACCTCAGCTGAGCTTTTCGACCGTGAATTCGTATGTCGCGCTGTAATCCCGGCCGGGCAGCCCGTTCAAAAACTGGATCTCATGCTCGCAGAGTTCTCCCTCGAACGGTTTCTCGGTCCCCACCCATGGCGCTTCCTCAATCATGCGCCGGTCGTTGCCCACGACGGCCATCACGTCATGGTGACCGCCGATTTGGATATGGTATGGCTCCGTGTGATGCGCCACTCGGACGCTAACCCGGTAGGTGCCTAGTGATAGCTGGCAACGGTGCATGTTTAACCTCCTATTTCCCGTAGCAAGTCGTCCAGGCTTTCCAGAGGTAAATCGTTGGTCATCATGCGCAGCTGTTGCACCAGGGAGTCCAGGGTCTCCTGCAAGGCTGCGGTGTGCGCCCGCCATTGCTGGGCGTCTTTGACCAGCTTGAAGTAAGCTTCCCGCTCGTCGAAGGTGGCAAACTCGTACTGGACCGGAGGTCCTCGATGAGAAGTGGCGGTAGCGCTCTCCAGCTTCGCCCTGGTATTGACCCACTCGGCAAAGATGATGCGCAAGTCGGTCAGCTCGTCAGGGTTGGCCGTCAGGCGAGCCCAGAGCCGCTCCTTGCTATCTACCATCTTTCTCCCATTGCGTGGCCTTGAGTGCGCGGTTAGATTTCTTCAAACTTTATGTCGGTGCTCACCACGCCGGTGCCTGAAATACTGTCCAGCACCAGTTCGCCGTTGGGCGCAGTCGAGGCAGTCCCCCAGATCTCCTCATTGGGGGCCGCTACCCAGCGAACCACACCGCCGAAGGCGTTCAGGGCCAGGTTGGCCAGGTGTTGGGTGCTGGCGATGGTAGGGCCGGTGGTGGCGGCGACATACCCCTGGCTAACGGCAGCAGCCGAGAGGGGGTTATGCGCGGCCGGAGTCTGGTTGGTGGGGGTGGCGGCATTGGTGGATAGCCGCCGTAGCGCCATCCGGTTGACGGTCGAAGCGGTAGCCTCGCCGCCTATAAACAATTCGACAATTCGTAGAGTTGAAGCTGTGGTGGTACGTACTGCTTGATACGAGTTGTTCGCCAGGGAAGAGGCTCCGTCCGCGTGGGCTACGGGGGTGTATCCTACGGCGCCATGAGTATAGACAGCCATTTAGAACCTCGCTCCGGCTAGAATGGTTTCCCTTCTTTCAGGTACTCCGGGTCGAATAGCAGCTCCCCGTTATAGCCTCGGGGGAGAGTGGGCAGCCCTGGATATTTCTGGGCCAGCTCGACGCATTTCTCGATGGGGGAGCAGACGGTAGCGCAGACCTTGTCGTCGCAGACATAGGCATAGCATTTCTGGCAGAAGGCGCGGGACCGCTTCCGTTCCGGATTCAGCACGACGATGCAGTTGCAGTGGGCACAGGTGAGGGTGGGCATTTCCTGGTAGGTCCCGCCCGAGGCGCGGTTGTCAATGATCAGGGTGCCGCGCCCGCCTCTGACTCTTTTAGCCATATGAAATCCCTGGCAGGGTAAAGTTTAGTCTCACCCTCGCCAGGGATTGTTGAGAGGGATTTTACCACAATGTTCGGGGTTATCGCCCCATTCCCATCATGGCAAGACTGCCAATATTTGGGCCGGCAGCCTCCACCTCAGGTTCAACCGCGAGAAACAGCCCCAGGCGGTTTACGTAGAGGTTGTAGGCCAGGCCATGGATGACAACCCTGGGAAAGAGCGGCTGGGACAGGTTAAAGGTGGGGACTTGCCCCGGGTCTCCATAGAAGAGGTCCTGGCCCAGCAGAGTCGTGTTGACCAGGGCAACATCGTGGCTGAGGAGCGAGACAGCTCGCAGATAACCCGGCGGAACGATGAGGTCGAAGATTTGCAGCACGCCGTTCAGTCCAGGAGGTACGACCTCCTCCGCAGGGGATAGCATCAGGCCTTCGATATTGACCGCGCTGAAGTCCTGGGTGAACGGGCGGTAGAGCAGGACCGGCTGGGATACGGCAAAGATGGGCGCTTCCCCCGGGGCTCCGTAGATCTGGTCCTGCCCGGTCAGCACCGGGTCCACGGAGGGCGTGACGTGGGTGAGCAGAGAGATGCTCCTCAAATACGGCGGCGGGACGATCCAGCGTTCTTGTAGAGTGGGAACCTGGCCTGGGTCCCCGTAGAAAGAGTCCTGCCCCAGAAGGGTGGTGTTGACCAGGACAACATCGTGGCTGAGGAGCGAGACGCCCCGCAGGTATGGTGGCGGCACGATCCAGCGCTCTTGTAGGGTGGGCACTTGGCCGGGGTCTCCGTAGAAGGAGTCCTGCCCCAGAAGCGTGGTGTTGACCAGGACGATGTCGTGGGTGAGGAGGGAGACGCCCCGCAGGTATGGTGGGGGCACGATCCAGCGCTCTTGTAGGGTGGGCACTTGGCCGGGGTCTCCGTAGAAGGAGTCCTGGCCGAGAAGGGTGCTGTTGACCAGGACGATGTCGTGGGTGAGGAGGGAGACGCCCCGCATGTATGGCACCGGCACGATCCAGCGTTCTTGTAGGGTGGGCACTTGGCCGGGGTCTCCGTAGAAGGAGTCCTGGCCGAGAAGGGTGCTGTTGACCAGGACGATGTCGTGGGTGAGGAGGGAGACACCTCTCAGATAACCCGGCGGGACAATCCAGCGCTCCTCTAATGTTGGTACCTGCCCCGGATCCCCGTAAAACTGGTCAGCGCCCAGGAGAGTGATGTTGACCAGGGCGACATCGTGCGTAAGCAGCGAGACGGCCCTGAGGTAGGGCGGCGGGACAATCCAGCGTTCCTGGAGAGTCGGGGCTTGGCCGGGGTCTCCGTAGAAAGAGTCCTGGCCGGTCAGCACCGGGTCCACCGAAGGGATAACGTGGGTCAAGAGGGAGACGGCCCTGAGGTAGGGCGGCGGGACAATCCAGCGTTCCTGCAAAGTGGGGACTTGCCCCGGGTCGCCATAGAAGGAGTCCTGGCCTAATAGGGTAGTGTTGACCAGGGCAACTTCGTGAGTGAGCAGTGAGACACCCCTAAGGTAAGGTGCCGGGACGATCCATCTTTCCTGCAGTGTGGGGGCCTGCCCCGGATCCCCGTAGAAGATGTCCTGCCCGAAGAGGGTCATGTTGACCAGGGCAACTTCGTGAGTGAGCAGTGAGACACCCCTGAGGTAGGGCGGCGGCACGATCCATCTTTCCTGCAGTGTGGGGGCCTGCCCCGGATCCCCGTAGAAGATGTCCTGCCCGAAGAGGGTCGTGTTGACCAGGTCGACCTCATGCCAGAGCAGGGCGTTGGCCCGCAGGTATCCACTGGGAACACCCAGGTCAAAGAGTTGCAGGGCTCCATTTAGACCGGGCGGTATGGTCTCTTCGACTGGAGGTGTCAGGAGCAGTTGGATATTGAGCGAGATAAAGTCCTGGGTGAACGGCCGATAGACCAGGACCGGCTGGGATATAGCAAAGATGGGCGCTTCACCCGGGTCTCCGTAGAAGGAGTCCTGCCCGGTCAGCACCGGGTCCACCGAAGGGGTGAAGTGGTGCTGTAGCAGCCGTTCCAACCACAGGTGACGATAACGCTCGGTGATCCCGAAGGTGACGGCCTGCCCCGGATCCCCGTAGAAAGAGTCCTGGCCTAGAAGGGTCGTGTTGACCAGGGCAACTTCGTGAGTGAGGAGTGAGACACCTCTCAGATAACCCGGCGGCACAATCCAGCGCTCCTCCAGAGTTGGCGCTTGCCCGGGATCCCCATAGAAGGAGTCCTGGCCGGTCAGCACCGGGTCCACCGAGGGGGTGATGTGGTGCTGAAGCAGCCGTTCCAGCCACAGGTGACGATAACGCTCCGTGATCCCGAAGGTGATGGCCTGTCCCGGGTCGCCGTAGAAGGAGTCCTGGCCTAGAAGCGTGGTGTTGACCAGGTCCGCTTCGTGCGTAAGAAGCGAGACGCCCCGCAGGTATGGGGGCGGCACGATCCAGCGTTCCTGGAGGGTTGGCACTTGGCCGGGGTCTCCGTAGAAGGAGTCCTGGCCGGTCAGCACCGGGTCCACCGAAGGGATAACGTGGGTCAGGAGTGAGACACCTCTCAGATAACCCGGCGGGACAATCCAGCGCTCCTCTAATGTTGGTACCTGCCCCGGATCCCCGTAGAAGGAGTCCTGGCCCAAGAGCGTAGTCTGCAGTAGCCCTTCCTGGTTTGCCTGCTCTTGGGACAGGGCCTGCATCAGCCAGTGGAATTGGAGATACCGGCCAAGACGAACGGCCGCCTCGTAATCTTCCTTCCAGAGAACCGTGTCGAGACCTGGTGGGATGGCCACGCCTAGCCGCACGGTGCTTTCGATGCCGGTGGGTTGGCTCTCTGTAGCGTTCACTGCCAGCGATGTTTTCATGGTGCCGCTGAACTGGCCAGACTGCAAATAGAGTTTTTTGTCGGTGAAGCCAACCCAGGGCGTGTGGCTCCCATCCCAGCTGATGTCTTCGGGGTCGGTGTCTACGGCGATGACGCTCAGGGACGTTTTCATGGTGGCGCTGAATTGTCCCGATTGGAGGTAGAGCTTTATATCATCAGCGCCGGTCCAGGGGGTGTTGGTCCCATCCCAGCTGATCCCCACAACGGTGGCTTCCACGGCACCGATGCTGCGGCTGGTTTTTAGCGTGGCGCTGAACTGCCCCGACTGGAGGTAGAGCTTTTCGTCGGCGAAGCCGCACCAGGGAGTGTGGGAATTGGAGTAGCTGATTCCTCTCCCGTTCAAGTCAATCACGGTATAGTCCAATGAGGTCTTTACGGTGGCCGAGAACTGCCCGCTTTGCAAATATAGCTTGCCATCACTTGAGCCTATCCACGGGGTGTTCGTCCCATCCCAGGCGATGCCGTCTGGTTGCGTGTCCACGCCGGCGATGCTGCGGCTGGTTTTTATGGTGCCGCTGAACTGTCCCGATTGCAGATAGAGCTTCTCGCTGCTGTCTCCGGTCCAGGCGGTGTCGCCGACTGAACCGGGGTAGGCGACCGGGAACAGTAGCGTTAAGCGCAGGTTTTGCCAGGTCTCCGGCCAAGCCCTCCCGGAGATCCGGTTCTGGATGGCAACCCGGGAGAAACGAGCCAGCAGGGCCGCCGATAAGTAATCTTCCTTCCAGAGCACCGGACCGAGGCCGGGCGGCGAGGGCAGGCGCACGGTGCTTTCAATGCCGCTAGGGGTGGTGTCCACGGCGTTGACACTCAAGCTAGTCTTGAGTGTGGCTGAAAACTGCCCCGACTGGAGGTAGAGCTTTTTGCCTTCAGTGCCAACCCAGGGCGTGTGAGTCCCGTCCCAGCTGATGTCTATGGGGGCGCTGTCCACGGCTCCGACGTTCAGGGAAGTCTTCAGCGTCGCCGAGAATTGCCCGCTTTGGAGGTGGAGCTTGTTGTTGATGAAGCCGACCCAGGGGGTATCTGCCGAGTCCCAGCTGATGCCTTCGGGGTCGGTGTCCACTCCAGTGACGCTGAGGGAGGTCTTCATCGTGGCGCTGAACTGCCCCGACTGGAGGTAGAGCTTGGCGTCGGTGCCGCCGCTCCAGGGGGTATTCGTGCCGTCCCAGCTGATGCCGGTGGGGGCGGTGTCCACCCCGCCGATCCCGAGGGAGGTCTTCATCGTCGCCGAGAATTGCCCACTTTGGAGGTAGAGCTTTTTGTCGGCGAAGCCGGTCCAGGGGGTATTGGTACCATCCCAGCTAATGCCTTGAGGGCTGGTGTCCACGCCGCCGATCCCCAGGGACGTCTTCATGGTCCCAGAGAACTGTCCCGACTGAAGGTGTAACTTCTCGAAGTCAACGCCACACCAGGGGGTATTCCCAACGGACCCGGGGTACGCAACTGGAAAACGTAGGGTGAGCGCAAGGTTTTGCCAGGCCTCTTGCCAGGACCTCCCGGAGATCCGGTTCTGGATGGCAACCCGGGAGAAACGAGCCAGCACAGCGGCCGATATGTAATCCTCTTTCCAAAGCACCGGACCGAGGCCCGGCGGAATGATCACGAGGCGCACCGTGCTTTCAATACCCTTGGGTATGGATTCAACGCTAGTGATATCCAGAGAGGTTTTCAGGGTGCCGCTGAATTGCCCGCTTTGGAGGTAAAGCTTGTTGTCGGTATTGCCGACCCAGGGGGTGTGGCTCCCGTCCCAGCTGATGCCGGTGGGGATGGTGTCCACTCCAGTGACGCTGAGGGAGGTCTTCATCGTTGCGCTGAACTGGCCACTCTGGAGATAGAGCTTGCCGCTCGCGCTGCCGCTCCACGGGGTATCAGTCGCGTCCCAGCTGATACCCTCTGGAGTGAGATCCACTCCCCCGACGCCGAGGGAGGTCTTCATCGTCGCCGAGAACTGGCCACTCTGGAGATAGAGCTTGTCGTCGGTGCTGCCACACCAGGGGGTATTGGTCCCATCCCAGCTGATTCCCTGGGGGAAAGTATCCACTCCCCCGACGCCGAGGGAGGTCTTCATCGTTGCGCTGAACTGGCCACTCTGGAGATAGAGCTTGTCATCGTTGTTGCCGGTCCAGGGGGTGTTGGTCCCGTCCCAGCTGATGTCATTGGGGAAGGCCTCGACAGCACCAATGCTCAGGGATGTCTTGATGGTGCCGCTGAACTGTCCCGATTGCAGATAGAGCTTGTCGTCGTTGCTGCCGGTCCAGGGGGTATTACCGACGGAGCCGGGGTAGGCGACCGGGAACAGTAGCGTTAACCGCAGGTTTTGCCAGGTCTCTTGCCAGGACCTGCCAGCAGTCCGGTTCTGCGTGCCGGTACGGGCAAAGCGCGCCAGCACGGCGACCGATATGTAATCTTCTTTCCAAAGCACCGGACCGAGGCCCGGCGGCGGGGTGGCGGGCAGGCGCACCGTGCTTTCAATATCGCCGGTAACCGAATCCACGCCGCCCACTGATAGCGAGGTCTTCATCGTGGCGCTGAACTGACCCGATTGGAGGTAGAGCTTGTTGTCGCCGCTGCCGGTCCAGGGAGTGTGGCTCCCGTCCCAGCTAATGCCGGAGGGATCGCCATCCACGCTGCCGATGCTGAGGGAAGTCTTCAGCGTGGCGCTGAACTGCCCCGACTGGAGGTAGAGCTTGTCGTCAAAGGTGCCGATGAAGGGAGTATTCGTCCCATCCCAGCTAATGCCGGAGGGTATGGATTCCACTGCTCCGATGCTCAAGCTGGTCTTCAGCGTAGCGGAGAATTGCCCCGACTGGAGGTAGAGCTTGTCGTCGGTGCTGCCGACCCAGGGGGTGTTGGTGCGGTCCCAGCTGATTCCTTGAGGGGTCAAGTCCACCCCGCCGATGGCCAGGGAGGTCTTCAGGGTGGCGGAGAACTGGCCACTCTGTAAGTAGAGCTTGTTGTTGGTGTTGCCGGCCCAGGGCGTATTGGTGTCGTCCCAGGCGATGCCGGTGGGCGCGTTGTCCACGCCGCCGATGGCCTGGGAATCCTTGATCGTGCCGCTGAACTGTCCCGATTGTAGATAGAGCTTGTCGTCGCCTGAGCCGCACCAAGGGGTGTTGCCGACGGAGCCGGGGTAGGCGACCGGGAACAGTAGCGTTAACCGCAGGTTTTGCCAGGTCTCTTGCCAGGACCTGCCAGCAGTCCGGTTCTGCCTGGCGATCTGGGAATGGCGCGCTAACAGGGCAACCGAAATGAAATCTTCTTTCCAGGGCGTCGGGCCGAGGCCCGGCGGCACCTTGGGGAGCCGGTCGGTGTTTTCAATACCCTCTGGAGTAGCCTCCACGGCCCCGATGGAAAGAGAAGTCTTCATGGTGGCGCTGAACTGGCCACTCTGTAAGTAGAGCTTGTCGTCGGTGTTGCCGGTCCAGGGGGTGTTGGCGCCGTCCCAGCTGATGCCGGCGGCAGATGTGTCCACGCCGCCGACGCCCAGGGAGGTCTTCATCGTGGCCGAGAACTGGCCGCTTTGCAGGTAAAGCTTTAAGTCGGTGGCGCCGATCCAGGGGGTGTTGGCCCCGCTCCAGCTAATATCTCTAGGGTTGGTGTCCACGCCCCCGATGCCCAGGGAGGTCTTCATCGTGGCGCTGAACTGCCCCGACTGGAGGTAGAGCTTGTCGTCGTTAGAGCCAGTCCAGGGGGTATTCTTCCCGTCCCAGCTGATGCCCTCGGGGTTGGCCTCCACGGCGTTGATACTCAGCGACGTTTTCAGCGTGGCGGAGAACTGCCCCGACTGGAGATAGAGCTTGTCGTCTCCTCTCCCGACCCAGGGAGTATTCACTGAGTCCCAGCTGATACCCGAGGGCAAAATGTCCACTGCGCCGATGGCCAGTGAGGCCTTGATCGTGGCGCTGAAAACAGCGGAACTCAGGTAGAGCTTGTCGTCCGCACTGCCGAGCCAGGGGGTGTTTGCGACACCGGTGTCCACCGTGAGCAGGGCAATGTTGGTGTAGGTAGCAAATGCGGTGGTGGCGTTAACACAGCGGAGCTGGATCGCATCGCCGTTGACCACGTCGGCGGAGCGGACCTGAACGCTGAACTCGGCCTCGCACTCGTCCGACCCGGCGAAGTCCATGGTGTTGGACTCGCCGGCCCGGCCCTCATCCTCATCCATGCCGCCGTTGTTGGCGATGAAGGTTCCAGCCCCGATCTGCTGGGTGGTGGTGTCACCTTCGGCGAAGTTCGCGGAAGCTGAGGAACGGACCACCGATGAGGTGGCGTTTACGTCGTTCCAGCCGGCGCCGTTTTTGTTGTACTGGAGCTGCGGCTGGACGTTGGCGAGCATGACGCCAGCCGTTTCCTGGATTAAAAAGCGAATCCGGAAGTTGACGTTTGGCCGCTGGGTCCACCGGGTGTTGGCGGCGGCCTTCCAGGTGGCGGTGCTCTCGCTACCGTCGTCGTTACGGGCCCGGTAGCTGTCCTGGTCGAGGGCAGCGGTAGTCCCGCCGGCCACCGGCCAGAGACCGTGCTTGAGGTAATACTCCATCGCCCAGCGGCGGATTGGATTTATCATGGTCGTTCGCCGTGAGTCCGGGCGCTCTTCCTCGGGAAGTCAGGGTCATTCATGGCCCGGGCAATGATCTGATCGAACTGGTTCCGAGGGATGAGGCGGCCCTGGCAGACGGCCTCGATGGGGGAACGGGATAGGAGTTGGTCCAGCAGGCCGGTCAGGTCCCCCCCACACCACATCCCACTATCCCGGCGATAGTAATACCAGTCATGGAGATGGAGTACGACCGTCCCCACGTTGCCCCCTGGCCGGCTCCGGTCCGGCTGGATAATCGCCTGGACGTTGTAGCCGGAGGCCGAAGCGGGGGGGCCCTGGCTGCTATCGTAGGTGGATCCGTCGCCGTAATAGATTCGCCATTCCAACTTGTGTCACATCCTCAGCAAGGTTGCGCCCGCCCCCCGGTACAAGGCAGTCCACAAGTCGGCTCGTCCATTGTAGTCTATGCCCTGGGGGACATCGTTCTCCCCAACTATCGAGAGGGAGGTCTTTACGGTAGCGGAAAATTGTCCTGATTGCAGATACAGCTTCCCGGCCTCGAAGCCGATCCATGGGGTGTTGGTCCCGTCCCAGCTGAGGCCGTTAGGATTGGTGTCAATGGCGCTGATGTTGATGGAAGTTTTCATAGTCGCCGAAAACTGCCCCGACTGTAAATACAGCTTGTCGGCCGTGGGACCTGGGGCAATGTTGATTCCACACCAGGGAGTGTTAACACTGTCGAAACTGATGCCGGCGGGGCTATCAGTCAATGCGCCAACGGCGAGCGATGTCTTCAAGGTGGCCGAGAACTGCCCCGACTGGAGGTAGAGCTTATCGTCAATGATCCCGCACCAGGGGGTGTTGGTGCCGTCCCAGCTGATGCCCTCGATATCCCCGTCAACACCAACAACACTGCGAGAAGTCTTCAAGGTGGCCGAGAACTGCCCCGACTGCAGATAAAGCTTGCCGTCGTCGGCGCCACACCAGGGGGAGTTGGTTCCGTCCCAAGTGATGCCCGACGGGGTGAGGTCGACACTGTTAACGTCGAGGGAACTCTTCATCGTGGCCGAGAACTCCCCCGATTGCGCGTACAGCTTGCCGCCAAAGGTCACTGCATCGTTGGTCCCGCACCAGGGGGTGTTAGGCATGGCCTACATCCGGACCAGGGCGTTAAGCTTCCCCTGGGGCAAGTCAGGGGCCAACCGGTCGGTATTTTCGATTCCCTGGGGGACAGTATCCACGCCCCCGATGGC
>Ga0137829_11137990_pt1 | contig 14503 bp, 8 predicted proteins | sample OV2TP2_FD_97737 | JGI IMG/M metagenome (GOLD analysis project Ga0137829, IMG submission 97737) | reverse complement strand
CTGAAAGGCTTTTTAATAAATATGGCAGCTACCTACTCTCCCGCATTGTGGTGCAGTACCATCGGCCATGAGGGGCTTAACTTCTCTGTTCGGTATGGGAAGAGGTGAACACCCCCGGCAAAACCACCATAAAAAGATCAAAATTCCAAAAGTCAAAATCCAAATTCCATTTGGGATCTATGATTTGTTATTTGGGAATTAATAAATTAACATATTGGAAGTTGTTAGATAAGTATCAAAATTTCCCTTACACCCCTTTAGGGGATGGGGCAAAAAAAAAATTAAAGCGTACGGGCAATTAGTACTGCTCAGCTTTGCTGTCACCAGCTTTACACCTGCAGCCTATCCACGTCATAGTCTTTGACGGCCCTTAAAAGCAGACTCATCTTGAGGTAGGTTTCACGCTTAGATGCTTTCAGCGTTTATCCTGGCCACACGTAGCTACTCAGCATTGCACCTGGCGGCACAACTGATACACCAGCGGTGTGTACGACCCGGTCCTCTCGTACTAAGGTCATGTCCTCTCAATCTACTGACGCCCACCACAGATAGGGACCGAACTGTCTTGCGACGTTCTGAACCCAGTTCACGTGCCACTTTAATCGGCGAACAGCCGAACCCTTGGGACCTTCTCCAGCCCCAGGATGTGACGAACCGACATCGAGGTGCCAAACCTCCCCGTCGATATGAGCTCTTGGGGGAGATCAGCCTGTTATCCCCGGAGTACCTTTTATCCTTTGAGCGACGGCCCTTCCATACAGAACCGCCGGATCACTTCAGCCGACTTTCGTCCCTGCTCGGCTTGTGTGCCTCACAGTCAAGCACCCTTATACTGATGCGCTCTGCGTACGATTACCAACCGTACTGAGGGTACCTTTGCAAGCCTCCGTTACTCTTTAGGAGGCGACCACCCCAGTCAAACTACCCACCATGCACTGTTTCCCGATTGCTATCGGGATTAGATTCTAAGTCAAAGAAGGTTGGTATTTCACCGACCGCTCCACCCTACCTGGCGGCAAGGCTTCAAAGCGTCCCAACTATTCTACACATCCGTAACTCAAAATCAATGCAAAGTTGTAGTGAAGGTTCACGGGGTCTTTCCGTCCCGTGGCGGGTAACCGGCATCTTCACCGATACTACAATTTCACCGGGCTCGTGGAGGAGACAGAGTTCAACTCATTAGACCATTCGTGCAGGTCGGAACTTACCCGACAAGGAATTTCGCTACCTTAGGACCGTTATAGTTACGGCCGCCGTTTACTGGGGCTTCAGTCAGGAGCTTTGTCCGCCGAGGCGGACGAACACCCTCCCTTAACCTTCCAGCACCGGGCAGGTATCAGGCTCTATACGTCATCTTTCGATTTTGCAGGGCCCTGTGTTTTTGCTAAACAGTTGGTTGAACCATTTTATTGAATCCCCCGATAAATCGGGGGAACGCTTTATCCCGAAGTTACAGCGTCAATTTGCCTAGTTCCTTCTCCACGGCTCACCCGAGCGCCTTAGAATATTCATCCCGTCTACCTGTGTCGGTTTGCGGTACGGGCTGCTATACTCGCTTTTCTTGGGAGAACTTTCACCACTGTGCTTTGCCCGAAGGCTCGGCTCGGCTATTCCGTCAGCCTATGTGGTTAGCATTCTCCGTCCCTTTCATTGTATAGCAGGCGCAGGAATATTAACCTGCTTTCCATCAGCTACCCCTTTCGGGTTCGCCTAAGGACCCGTCTAACCCTGATCCGATTAACGTTGATCAGGAACCCTTAGACTTTCGGCGAGCCGGTTTTTCACCGGCTTTATCGTTACTTATGCCTACATTTTCTTTTGAAACCGCTCCAGCAATCTTCGCAGATCGCCTTTTATGCAGGTTTCAATGCTCCCCTACCGATGCTCCGCCGAGGCGGAGTATCATAGAACTTCGGTTCGTAGTTTGATGCCCGATCATTTTCCGTGCAGGGCCTCTCGACCAGTGAGCTGTTACGCACTCTTTGAATGAATGGCTGCTTCCAAGCCAACATCCTGGCTGTTATAGAAGCCCCACCTCGTTTGATCAACTTAACTACGTATTAGGGACCTTAGTTGCTATTCTGGGTTATTTCCCTCTCGGCCACGGATCTTAGCACCCGCAGCCTCACTCCCGGAGATATCTGTTAGCATTCGGAGTTTGTCAGGGTTTGGTAGGCGGTGAAGCCCCCTAGCCCAATCAGTAGCTCTACCTCTAACAGAATTAAATTCCGAGGCTGTTCCTAAAAACATTTCGGGGAGAACGAGCTATCTCTCAGTTTGATTGGCCTTTCACCCCTATCCACAGGTCATCCCATAACTTTTCAACGTTAACGGGTTCGGTCCTCCATCCCGTGTTACCGGAACTTCAACCTGCCCATGGATAGATCACAAAGTTTCGCGTCTGCCCCCACCGACTGGACGCCCTGTTTGGACTTGCTTTCGCTACGGCTTCGGCCCTTGGGGCCTTAACCTTGCCAGTGAGGAGCAACTCGTAGGCTCATTATGCAAAAGGCACGCCGTCAGTTACTATTATTCTTGCGAATAATTTCACCTCCGACCGCTTGTAGGCACACGGTTTCAGGTACTATTTCACTCCCCTGTTTGGGGTGCTTTTCACCTTTCCCTTACGGTACTGGTTCACTATCGGTGTCTGAGGAGTATTTAGCCTTACCAGATGGTGCTGGCAGATTCAGGCAGGATTCCTCCGGTCCCGCCTTACTCAGGATACTGCTCGTCCTCATCAATTTACGCCTACGGGGCTTTCACCCTCTATTGCTCAGCTTTCCAGAAGATTCGGCTTGTTGATGATTTCTAACTGCAGTCCTACAACCCTGTGGCAGCACGCTGCCACAGTTTAGGCTGTTCCCCTTTCGCTCGCCACTACTCAGGGAATCACTTTGTTTGTTTTCTTTTCCTCCCGGTACTTAGATGTTTCAGTTCCCGGGGTTGGCTCCCGCTTTGCAACGGGTAATACGCCTTCAGCGTACTAGGTTGTCCCATTCGGAAATCTGCGGATCTAATGCTTGTGTGCAGCTCCCCGCAGCTTATCGCAGCTTACCACGTCCTTCTTCGCCTCTCAGACCCAAGGCATTCACCATGTGCCCTTAATTGCTTTAAAAAATTTAGAACTAGAATTGTTATTTGTAGTAATATGTTACCCGACCACATTTCATCCAGACCAACCAATAATGGTGTGATCGAAAGTGATGTGATCGTCCCGATATTTATCGGGATTATGATACTCGTCTAACAACTTTCCCAATATGTCAAAGAGCTTAACCCCCATCCCCTAAAGGGGAGTAAGGATCGTTGCTGATAATTTGGTTATGAACCACAGGCCCGAGACCATTATCATTAAGTCGAAGAACTTTTCCAAAGCCCCTTTAGGGGTTTGGGGTGTGGAGGATATCGGAATCGAACCGATGACCCCTAGCTTGCAAAGCTAGTGCTCTAAGCCAGCTGAGCTAATCCCCCGCTTTCAGGGTTGATTAGTTTATCAGCTGACAGGTTGACCAGGACTAACCCATTCAACTTTTCAACCAATCAACTATTCAACTGGGTATTTTGTAGACCCGACCAGATTTGAACTGGTGACCCCTACATTATCAGTGTAGTGCTCTAACCAGGCTGAGCTACGGATCTGTATACTGTAGCCCACCCCCGAAATTTCGGGGCTTGCGGGTTTACATTTTTCCATGTAAAGAACTCAAAAAAACCTGTCTGCTGACAGGTAAGATTGAAAGTTAAAGGAAGCAACAGCCGGTATGTCATAAACACATTGTACCTGTAAAGGCAATGCGTTGCATCTCTAAAAAGGAGGTATTCCAGCCGCACCTTCCGATACGGCTACCTTGTTACGACTTAGCCCCAGTCACCAGTTTTACCCTAGGCGGCTCCTTACGGTTACCGACTTTAGGTACACCCGGCTTCCATGGCTTGACGGGCGGTGTGTGCAAGGTCCGGGAACGTATTCACCGTATCATTGCTGATATACGATTACTAGCGATTCCAGCTTCATGCAGTCGAGTTGCAGACTGCAATCTGAACTGAGAGGCGTTTTTTGGGATTGGCTTCACGTCGCCGTGTTGCAGCCCTTTGTACGCCCCATTGTAGCACGTGTGTAGCCCTGGGCATAAAGGCCATGATGACTTGACATCATCCCCTCCTTCCTCGCGTCTTACGACGGCAGTTTCACTAGAGTTCCCAGCGTTACCTGATGGCAACTAGTGATGGGGGTTGCGCTCGTTGCGGGACTTAACCCAACACCTCACGGCACGAGCTGACGACAGCCATGCAGCACCTTACCGGCAGTGTATTGCTACAAAGTGAGCTTTCACTCACAATCTCCCGGCATTCTAGCCCAGGTAAGGTTCCTCGCGTATCATCGAATTAAACCACATGCTCCACCGCTTGTGCGGACCCCCGCCAATTCCTTTGAGTTTCAACCTTGCGGTCGTACTTCCCAGGTGGATCACTTAATGCTTTTGCTCAGACACCAACAGTGTATCGCTGATGTCGAGTGATCATCGTTTAGGGCGTGGACTACCAGGGTATCTAATCCTGTTTGATCCCCACGCTTTCGTGCCTCAGTGTCAATATTCCTGTAGTGAGCTGCCTTCGCAATGGGTGTTCTATGTCATATCTAAGCATTTCACCGCTACATGACATATTCCGCTCACCTCCAGGGTATTCAAGACAGATAGTATCAATGGCAGTTTCCGGGTTAAGCCCGGAGATTTCACCACTGACTTACCTGCCCACCTACGCACCCTTTAAACCCAGTGAATCCGGATAACGCTTGCACCCTCCGTATTACCGCGGCTGCTGGCACGGAGTTAGCCGGTGCTTATTCATCTGGTACCGTCAACCACAGTAGAAACCATAGATTTCTTCCCAGATAAAAGAAGTTTACAATCCAGAGGACCTTCATCCTCCACGCGGCATGGCTGGTTCAGACTTGCGTCCATTGACCAATATTCCTTACTGCTGCCTCCCGTAGGAGTCGGGCCCGTGTCTCAGTGCCCGTGTGACTGGTCGTGCTCTCACACCAGTTACTGATCGTAGGCTTGGTGGGCCGTTACCTCACCAACTACCTAATCAGCCGCACTGCCATCTTCAAGCGCATTACTGCTTTAATATAAAAGCGATGCCGCTTCTATATGTTATGGGGTATTAATCCAAATTTCTCTGGGCTATGCCCCACTTAAAGGAAGGTTCAGTACGTGTTCCGCACCCGTTTGCCGGTCGCCAGCTCCCGTATTGCTACGGGACTGCTGCCCCACGACTTGCATGTATTAAGCCTGCCGCTAGCGTTCATCCTGAGCCAGGATCAAACTCTCCATTGTAAATGTTGTTTGATACTGACATTATAATTCTCAAGAATTAACGTGTCAAATCGAATGTATTTCGCTTTGACTTACCTTGATCCTCCCGCCTCAGGCGAGAGAATGCTGTTGCTTCCCAACTTTCAAAGATCTTTGGCCTCTTTGCTTCGCTCCGAGTTCCTTCACTTTCGTTCAGGATGCCATCCCTTTTTTCAAAGGGAGTGCAAAGGTAAGGGCCGTATTATTTCTACCCAAATATTTGTCCCGAAAAGTTCGGGACTTTTGGTGTGACTATCAAACTCTTTTGTGAAGAACTATCCCTCAATTTTTGGGACGGACGGCAAAAATACGATGCCTGTTTTTTCCAGCAAATTTTTATTGCTGTTTTTCTTCACATTTCATCCTTGTTATTGTTCACAAATTAAGAACTGCTGTATGGAAAACGGCCGGCAAAGATAGGAGCAGTTTAATACCAGCCAAATGTTTTTGTAAACGGGCGAATTGATTTTTGCCGAATGGCTTTGCAGTTGTGGGTTTTGCAGGAAAAAAAATTATACTCCAAAATAATTTTCAGGGAATAATACTTCTACAAGGAATAATCCATGAGCCGGTACAGCAAAGCTTGCCAGTTTGCAATCTTTTGCTTCAATTATTTTTCTAAATTCATTTACAGCTATTTTTTTTCTGCCGGCCATCAAAATTGTTGCAGTTAAAGCCCTGACCATTCCACGTAAAAAACGGTTTGCTTTTACCTGATATACCATGCATTCATCATCCATAACCCAGCGGCTTTCAATGATGGTGCAGTTAAACGTTTTAACCTGGGTCTTTCTTTTTGAAAAGGAAGTAAAGTCAGTATATTCTTTGACGATTTCGGCCGCTTCTTTCATCAGATTAAGGTCAACCTGGTAAGGAAAATAAAATGCACGGTCTTTAAAAAAAGGGTTCTTTTTATTGTATATAAAATATTTATACTCCCTGCTTACGGCATCAAACCGGCAATGGGAATCACCCTTTACCTGCAAAAGATTTTTTACGGCAATATCATCGGGCAGGATGGCATTAAGATTATAAATAAGTTCCGGCGCCAGTTCGCTGTGGCTGTCGAAATGAAAGTAATTCTGCAGGGCATGCACGCCTGCATCGGTACGTGAAGACCCGGTGAGCTCAATATGCTGCCGGCAAAGAATGTGAAAAGCTTTTTCTATTTCGGCCTGGATAGTATTGGCGTTTTTTTGCGACTGAAAACCGCTGTATGCCGTGCCTTTGTATGAAACTTCGAGAAAATAACGTGGCATATCAGTGGGTGATTTTCAGTTGGCGGCTGACAACTGCAGTTAATACCGCAGCATGGCTTTAAAGCGGTTGATGTAATACTCTTCTTTCAGTTCTGACTGAAGCGAGGGAAAGTTGCCGGCATCGCTTACAAAGCTGTAGGCAGCATCGAAAAACTTATACCGACCCTCATCTGTAAGAAACAAAGCACCTAAGTTTCTTATTTGCTGCGTAGAGAAACATTTTGTCCGGAAAACTTTTTTAGCCTCTGCAATCATGTTTTCATCCCCATTTTCTCCGGCCATCTTTTTCCTGAGCTTAAAAAAATCATCTTCGGTAGCCGCCTGTGTGCAATTGTTTGTCACAACTACCGGCTTTGCTGTTTCCTGTTTTACCGAATCAGCCGGAATGATGTCCAGGAATTTTTTCTCTTCAGCTTTTGTTTCAGCCGGTACCATTTTTTTTGCTTCTTTAGGAATCAGAATTTTTATGGTATCGGTTTTACCATTTCCATAATCATCCAGGAAAGTAAGACCGATTCCTTCCGTGGTTGAGCTTTCTGAATAAAGCCTGACAATTGATTTTTTATAAACCTCTTCGGTTTGTACTGGTTCTAATTTGCCGGAAGTGATTGAATCTTGTTTTTTTCCGGGTAATGCCGTTATTTCCTCTACCGCTGGCTGTTTGTTGCCGGCAATTGTATCGGTCTTCATCAACACATTCTTTTCCGGCGGGATGATTTCCTTTATTTCTATTTTAATACTATCCGGCTGCTTTTTATCAGCTGGTAATGTGTATGCCGGTTCTTCCTTTTTCTTTTCTGAAGGAATGACTTCCCTTTTTTCTTCACTGATATTTTCCTTCACCCCCGTTTTCACTGTACCAGCCGTGTCTTTTTTCGCTGTTAATGAATCGGGCTTTGCTTCTTCAGTTTTCACCACTGTTTCGCCGGGCTCTTCAACCTTTTTTTCTTCCTTTTTTACTATTACCGGCCGCTCTTTAATGGTAGAGTCATCCGATGCTTTGGCAAGCAGATCGGTGAACGCATTGCTTTCTCTTTTTTCCATTTTTACATGCAGTATTCCCGATGGCGGAGCTTCCAAAGGCATCAGCACTGCCATACTCTGCAAATTGAAAAGCCCCCAGCCCTTTTCTCCAAAATTTTTTAAAAGGTATCCCTGGTCTTTTCTGTTTACGGTAATTATAAAGGGCTGATCGGGCGCCTGGCTGCCCTGCAAACCGATATGAATGGTATAGGTGCTGTCCCTGAGATTGGATAAAATGAGATACCCGGCGGGAGATGAGTTGTAAATTTTTTCACCCATGCGTGCATAAAAGCCCTGTTGGCTTTCTGACTGCAGGTAGATGAAATATACCTTTTGCGCCTTTGCTGATGCAAAAAACAGGAATAGCAGGAAAAGCAATGTAACTTTTTTCATCTGGGGTGCGTCAATTAGATGCGGCCAAAGTTAATGCAATTAAAGCGTACGGCTTTCACGGAATTAACTTGCCATTTGTAAAATATTCAGCCCGCCCATGAACGCTTCTTCTACTTTTGTAATCCTAAAATTTATTTTATGAAATCATTTGCCCTGGCTTTATTGGCTTTTATTTTCTGTTTACACACTGCTGCGCTACCGGAAATCACGCAAGATACAAGCTGGAAAAAAATTTACCGGGAAACGCCTGCCAAAATCAACAATCTTGTTCATACCAAACTTGATTTAAAACCTGACTTCAGTAAATCCTATTTATATGGTAAAGCATGGATAACCCTGCGGCCGCATTTTTATCCCACCGATTCGCTGAACCTGGATGCAAAAGGAATGGAGTTTAAAACCGTGGCAGTACTTAAAGCCGGCAAACAAGTGCCGTTGAAATATGAATACGACGACTGGAACCTGCGTATTATACTGGACAAAACTTACCGCGCCAATGAATCTTACACCATCTTTATTGATTACATCGCCAAACCGGATGAATTTGAAGAAAAATATAATGAAGGGGCGTTGCTGGGAATAAAGGGCATGTATTTTATCAACCCCAAAGGCGAAGAAAAAGACAAGCCTACACAAATATGGACACAGGGTGAAACGGAATCCAGCTCTGCTTGGTTTCCCACGATTGACAAAACCAATCAAAAAACGACGCAGGAACTTTCCGTGACAGTTGACAATAAATATGTAACCCTATCGAACGGGAAGCTGGTGAGCCAGAAAAAAAATACTGATGGCACACGTACCGATTACTGGAAAATGGATTTACCTCATGCGCCCTACCTGTTTTTTCTCGGTGTGGGAAATTATGCAGTGGTAAAAGACAGCTGGAGAGGCAAAGAGGTAAATTATTATGTGGAGCCAGAATATGCCGGCGTGGCAAAGAAAATTTTTGGCAACACACCGGAGATGATGACCTTCTTTTCAAAAATCACCGGCGTGGATTATCCCTGGGTAAAATATTCGCAAATAACCGGCCGCGATTATGTGGCCGGCGCCATGGAAAACACCACGGCCACGCTGCATGCCGATGCGGCGCAGCTGGATGCAAGAGAACTGGTGGATGGCAACGGCTGGGAGTCGGTGATTGCGCATGAACTTTTTCACCAGTGGTTTGGCGATTATGTAACCACCGAAAGCTGGAGCAACCTGACCCTGAACGAATCGTTTGCCGACTACAGCCAGACACTGTGGGATGAATACAAATACGGCAAAGAAGCCGGCGATGCCGAAAACTACCAGGGAATGCAAGGTTATTTGCAAAGCGGAAGTGATAAGAAAGACCTGGTACGCTTTCATTATGCCGATAAGGAAGAAATGTTTGATGCAGTAAGCTACCAGAAAGGAGGACGTATACTGCATATGCTGCGCAATTTTGTCGGCGACAGCGCTTTTTTCAAATCCATTCATCTTTACCTGGCCAGCAATAAATTTAAATCGGCCGAAGCACATCAACTACGCCTGGCTTTTGAAGAAGTGACCGGCCGCGACCTGAACTGGTTTTTCAATCAATGGTATTTTGGCAGCGATCATCCCATCGTTACCATTGATTATTTATACAACGACAACGAAGGCAAAGTGGATGTAGTGATAAAACAAATGCAGCAATCAGGAAAAATTTTCACCCTTCCGCTGGCTATTGATGTGTACAACGGCGCCACCAAAGTGCGACACAACGTATGGGTTAAAAATGCAGCAGACACTTTTACTTTTACCTATACCCAACGCCCCAGCCTGGTGAATGTGGATGGCGATAAAATAATCCTGTGGTCGAAAACGGATAACAAGACGCCTGACAATTACATTCATCAATATAAATATGCCGGCAATTACGTGGACAGGCGTGAGGCCATTGCCTTTGCAGCTAAAAATCAAAAAGACCCGAAAGCACAGGAACTGCTGAAACTGGCGCTGAAAGATAAATACCATGGCCTGCGCAATTATGCACTTGCAGTGATTGACATAAAAAATGAATCGGTAAAAAAAGACATTGAGCCCCTGCTTTTCGATATGGCGAAAAATGATCTTAAAAGAACGGTACGAGCCAATGCAATAGGAAAACTTGGCGCTTATAAAAAGCCGGAATATGCTGAATTTTTCAAAGCGGCCACCAAAGACTCATCTTACACCGTAGCCGGCCAGGCGCTTGAGGCGTTGCGTGAAGTGGATGAAGCCGCCGCACTTGCTATTGCAAAAGATCTTTCGAAGCAAAAATCAAAAGGCATTCTGAAAGAAGCCATCACTACCACCATTGCAGGCACGGGTGATGAAAGCATGGCGGAAGAAATCATCGGGGGTTTTGAAAAAATGCCGCTGGGCCAGGAAAAATTCCAGCAGCTCAATTCGCTGGCCGCTTACCTGGGCGCAGTGAAGAATACAGCGCTGGTAAAACGTGGCGTGGATGAAATTGTAAAGTTCCGTGATGCCGTTCCGGAACAGTTCAGGGGACAGACCGATCCGTATATCAACGGTGTCATCCTGCAGCAGCTTATTGATAAAAAAGAAGAAGTGCTGAAAGCTGATGACAACAATGCAGCATTAAAAGAGCTGGTGGATTACATAAAAATTAAAGTGCCGGCTGAGAAAAAGGGGGGTTAAGGCCGGGAGCAAATACTGAACTGGGAACTTGGAATTTCGAATGATGGGATACGTGCCCGGATATTTCGGGAACGGGCAGTTCGGTTTTGCACCAAACTGAACGAATTACAACGCATCCAATTACAAATGCTTTTCTTTTTTAAAGCTTTTTATTTTTAACCTCCTGCTTAAAAGGGTTAATGGTGACAACAGACAGCCGTGTATAAATAAATAAATCTTCCTGTTACAAATGCCTTACCTTGCTGCAGAGCAAAACTGGTTATTCTGTTTAGAAAGAACCCATTATTCACATGCGCCTGAATAAATTTGAATATTACTCTACTATACGTGAAAGGTTATTTCCTGACCGGAAGCATCTGATTACCTACAGCTTTAAAGAAAAGGAACAAACAATAATTGGAATGATAGAAGAAAAAGAAAACCAGATTTACCTGTATGAGTATCGTGGTAAATATGTGGGATTTGAATTTTTTATTTCTTTTTCAAAAGAATCCACTTCATACCGGCTGATTAAGGTGAATGAAATAAAAACATAAACAGATTGAATGCGGAAACTTGGCTACTGAGAACCAGACAGGACTTCACCCCGGTATCGTTCAGCTGCTTACCAGTTCTTTTTCAGATTTTTTCTGAAGATATGCATTGGGATTATGTTCAAGAGCCCCCGGTGGCAGCCATTGCCACCAAATTCCAAGGTCTTTCTTAATAATATTCCTGTAAAAAGCCGGAAGTTCATTCGTTTCTCCTTCAAAGTATTGCCGGAATGCCCGGTTCTGAATAAGTTGCTGACGTATCTTTTTAAAAAAACGGATGCGGCCGTATCCTTCTGAGGAAACAGCCCGCATAAAATTCATCCACCGGGTAGTAAAATGCGGAGTGGCGATAAAACGGCGGTAAATAGCTTTCCGGGAAAATGTATATGCGGTCAGATCAATCACCTTGTCATAAAAGTCAATCCAGTCATAGTTCTTTGGTTTAAGATTCATCGCCATGTGATTATTAAGAAAATGAAAAGGAAAAGGCAATACACGACCTGCCCGCTGGTATTCCAGGTTTAATGGCGCTGCTTCGCCAAAAGCTGTTAACAGCGAATAACCCGGAAATGCTGCCGGTGATTTGTCAATAAAACGCTTGGTCAGTTCGAATGGCTCTTGGCCGGCATCGCAGTCAAGCCCCAGCACAAAATTTGTTTGCATATACGGGATGTGCCGGAATATCATATTGACATGTTCAGATATCTGTTTCAATTTTTCTTCACCGGTAATATGGGAAGTCCGGGATTTATTTCCCATTTCATACCAGGATTCTATTCCGGGAAGCAACGCCTTAAAACCGTTTGCCTGCATTACTTTAATATGTTCTTCCGTAAGAATGGATAAACTGCTTTCACCGATAAAACGAAAACTGTTGGGTGGAGCAGCGGCAGCAATGGCCTGCATATTATCTTCAAATTTTATCCCGAAGTTGGGATCGTGCCAGGCAACAACCGGGGACTTAAACCGGGTGAGCAGAAACCGAAGATCCTCTTTTATAACCCCGAAATCCATCGGCTGATACGCAACCACGGAATCAATACAGAACGGGCAGGTATAGGGACAACCCATACTTCCGATCATCGGCACTATTTTTATAAAAGGAGCTTTGGTCAGCGTTTGCTCAATGTATTTCCAACGTTCTCTTACGCCGGGTAAACTCACCGGTTGCTTGCCGGCAGAAAGCTGCCTGCCCTGAATGCGCTGTTGACTGCCGTTATACCGGTATGGGATTCCATTATCCGGATGCCGGGTGCCATTATTCAGAATTTCTGTAATGGTAGATTTGTGAGTAAAGCCCACCACATAATCGAAGTATTTGACTGCATCATCGGGATAACAGCGGGCATGAGGGCCGCCCAGCACAGTAACTGCGCCAAGGCTGCGGAAATAATTACTGAGTGAATAAGCCAGGAGAGCAGCATGGGTAAAGGAACTGATGAATACCAGATCAACTTCCTGTGGCAATTCTTTACGGAGATCTTCCCGCCCGGTATAACATATCATTTTCACATCATGTCCTTCTTCTTCGCACCAGGTAGCCACCACCTGCGGCATGATGCTGGCCAGGTTGGCGTGCATGATACGGGCCCATAATGTATTGACAGGCCCCTTGGCAACAAGATCAATTATTCCGATTTTAAGTCTTTTCATAACATGTTTAAAGGTTCAGTCACCCGGAAAACGTTTCTGAAATAATTCAACAGGAACGGTCAGCAGGTGAAGGAAAGATAAGCTATTCTTCTTAATTGCGTGTTGTATTGCCGGCCAGCAGCAATGACTTTCGTGATCTCACGGATATACAGCCCGGCTTTCAGTATCATCCTTATTTAATAATCAAAACAGTTTTTATAAATGCGGGGTAACCCTTATCCTTACCTCGCTGAGTAATTAACAGGAGCGGTACAACCTGCTGCCGGTTACCTGTTTTTCCAACCCCTGTAATTTGGATTTTCTTTACCCGGTAAATGAATTTAAAGTTCCGCCGATTTTTATAAGTAAATGTTACATAATTGGAGCAACTACTTACATGATTCACACATCGGGCCGGCTGAAAATCCCTTCGTCATTCTTATCTTTACAATAGCTTTCTTATGCTGCGATTCATTTATTATCAACTCTTGCCTTCACCCGAGTAACTTTTCCATTCCCTGCAAAGGACTATACAATGAAATTGTTTATTAAATATATGGTGAGCATCCGCTGTAAAATGCTGGTAAAAGCCGAACTGGAAAGGCTTGGTCTTCATTATACCACGGTGGAATTAGGCGAGGTACATATTGTGGAAGAAATTACTCCTGAACAAAAGGAAAAGCTGAACCGGGCATTAAAAAAAGCAGGGCTGGAACTGATGGATGATAAAAAAGCCATGCTGGTGCAAAAGATCAAGAATGTGATTATTGAAATGGTTCATTATGCAGACGAGCCGCCGCTGACCAAGTACTCGGTATTTCTGAGCGAAAAACTGCAGTATGACTATACTTACCTTGCCAACCTTTTTTCTGAAGTAACAGGCACCACCATTGAACATTTTATCATCATCCATAAAATTGAAAGGGTAAAAGAATTGCTCGTATATGATAACCTGAACCTGACAGAAATTGCCCATAAACTGCATTACAGCAGTGTGGGTCATTTGTCGAACCAGTTTAAAAAAACCACCGGCCTCACTCCTTCCCACTTCAAAAAACTGAAAGAAAAAAGGCTGAGCAACCTTGAAAACCTGTAATCAACCCGCCAGGTGTGAATTATGTAATTTCAATACGGAGTTTTGCAACAAATAGCTGGCAATAATTCTCCATCTTCACTGTATCGCCGGCAGGTATTTCAAATTTTGCCGGAAGCATGATATGGACAATGCAGAAATAGAAAAATCAAAGGTTCATATTATCGTTGAAATCATTGAGTACGTAGCCAACTCCGTTGTTATTAAAACAATATTGAAAAAGTCAACCGGTAATATCAGCGTTATGTCATTTGACCATGGCGAAGGATTGACCGAAAAAACATCTCCATTCGATACGTTCATACAGGTGATTGAAGGGAATGCGGAAATTGTGATTGACGGAGAAATAAATAACCTTGTATCCGGTCAGGGCATCATCATACCGGCGCATCGCTCCAGCCTGGTAAAACCCAACGGCCGTTTCAAACTTATCTCGACTGTCATTAAGAGCGGGTATGAATGATTTCAGATATGAAAAAAAATAACCGGTTAGGATACCCGGTTACAGAAACATATCATTATTACTAAAACTTTTTTGCTTTTTCATTCACC
>Ga0137829_11330716_pt1 | contig 14560 bp, 8 predicted proteins | sample OV2TP2_FD_97737 | JGI IMG/M metagenome (GOLD analysis project Ga0137829, IMG submission 97737) | reverse complement strand
ATCCTGCATCGGGTGCACTGGCAGCTACTTTCAACCCCAAACTGGCTTACACTTTTGGTAATAGCATTGGGCAGGAACTGCGGGCCAGAGGCAAAGACATGCTGCTTTCTCCGGCTATTAATATTATACGAACACCATTGGGTGGCAGAACCTATGAATACTTTACCGAAGACCCGTTTTTGAATAAATCAATGATTGCGCCACTGGTAACCGGCCTGCAACATAATGATGTAATGGCCTGCGTAAAACACTATGCGGCCAACAACCAGGAAACCAACCGTGATTTTTATGATGTTCAAATGGATGAACGAACCCTTCGGGAAATTTACCTGCCCGGTTTTGAAGCTGCTATAAAAGAAGCAAAAGCCTATAGTGTAATGGGGGCTTACAACAAGTTCAGGGGTGAATACCTATGTGAGAATGATTATATGCTTAATAAAATATTGAGAGATGAATGGGGTTTTAAAGGTGTTGTAGTGTCCGACTGGGCGGCCGTTCATAGCACAGTTAAGTCGCTGAAAAACGGACTGGATATTGAAATGGGTACGCCCAAACCTTTCAACGAATTTTATCTGGCCGATAAATTAATAGCAGCCGTTAAGGCCGGCGAAATTTCAGAAACAGAAATTGATATACATGTAAAAAGAATTCTTCGGGCATTGTACCAGGTAAAAGCAATGGGCAGCAGCAGCACAAGGGTAAAAGGAAGTATTGCCACCGAAGCGCATTATCAAGATGCTTACAACATTGCAGCCGAGTCTGTCGTGTTGCTAAAAAACGAAATCCATGCATTGCCCTTGCAGTTAAATGGCATACAATCTATTGCTGTAATAGGCAATAATGCCACCAAGAAAAATGCGTTAGGTGGTTTTGGAGCCGGGGTAAAAACAAAAAGAGAAATTACACCGCTGGAAGGTTTGAAAAACAGGTTGCCGGCCGGTATAACAATTAATTATGCCGAAGGATACTTAGAACGCTACGATGTAAAAAATAAAGGTAATATGGGCGACATTACCATTCACGGCCCGGTAACCATTGATGAATTAGACCCCGAAAAATTACAGGAAGCCATTGAAGCAGCCAAGCGTTCGGATATAGCTATTGTATTTGCAGGTTCCAACCGTGATTATGAAACAGAGGCATCAGACCGAAGAACTTTAAAATTGCCTTTTGGTCAGGAAGAACTGATAAATAAAGTGATGGCTGTAAATCCCCGTACCATTGTTGTATTGATAGGCGGAGCCCCTTTTGATTTAAATAACCTGAAACAGAAAGTAAATACACTGGTATGGAGTTGGTTCAATGGTTCGGAAGGTGGACATGCTTTGGCAGATGTATTGTTAGGGAAAATAAACCCGTCAGGTAAGCTGCCCTGGACAATGCCTAAGAATATCAACGAATCGCCTGCACATGCTACTAATAGTTTTCCCGGCGATAAAATAGTTTCTTACAACGAAGGTATATTAGTAGGCTATCGCTGGTTCGATACCAAAAAAATTGAACCGCTGTATCCATTTGGTTATGGACTTTCTTACACCGATTTTTCAATTACCAATTTTTCAGTCAATAAATCCAGTTATAATAAAAATGAAACCATTATAGTAAAGTGTACGATAAAAAATACAGGGCAACGCTATGGTGCCGAAGTGCTGCAATTGTATGTGAGCGACCCGGAATGTACAGTAATGCGGCCGGAAAAAGAACTGAAGGCTTTTCAGAAAGTGTTTTTGCAACCTGGCGAAACAAAAACGGTGGAATTAAAAATTAAAGTAGCTGATCTGGCTTTTTATGATGAAGTAAAGAAAGGGTGGAATACGGAGGCCGGGGAGTATATTTTGCAAATCGGCAACTCATCCCGAAATATTGTTCAGACAAGAAAAATTTTGGTTAAATAATGCGTTTAATACTAAACATAAAAAACACAAGCAGCAAGTTAACTTGTACAGCGCTGTTATTTTTATTTCATTCCCTATGTCTTGCACAGGTTCAATTGCCAAAAGTTTTTGGTGATAATATGGTTTTGCAAAGGGATATTCAAATTCCAATATGGGGCTATACAAAACCGGGGGCAACGGTAGTTGCCACGTTGGGAAAAATAAGTGCAAAGGCAAAAGCCGATATTAACGGAAAATGGCTGCTTCGCTTCCCGAAGTTTACAGCCGGCGGTCCCTATGTACTTAAAATTACCGAACAGGGAAGCTTGGAGACCGGCATTGAGCTGAAAGATATTCTAATCGGTGACGTGTGGCTGGCTTCAGGCCAATCCAATATGGAGTGGCAGGTGCAACAGTCATTGAATGCAAAGGATGAAATTACTAATGCAAACTTCTCCAATATTCGTTTCCTGATTGTAGAACACAATAAGAAACTACAACCGCAAACAAATATCTCTACAGAAGGCTGGAAATTGTGTGACACAAATAATGTAAAAAAGTTTTCAGCCGTTGCTTACTACTTTGCCCGAAAAATACATAAAGAACAAAATGTGCCCATCGGTATCATTCAAAGTACATGGGGAGGTACCCCGGTTGAATCCTGGACAAGCCGGGAGGCATTGCTAAGTTCTCCTCTTACAAAAAACAGGGTACTGGCTAATGATACATTGGGAGAAAAACATTTTGTTCAGGACAGCTTGGATATGATTCGCTATTGGAATATCATCTACAACCCACAAAACAACACGGACAAAATAATACCCTCCCATGCGTATAACGATGCGGGATGGCCTGCAGTGGAAATGCCCCGGCTGATTAAAGATTTCGGCATTGGAAATTTTGAAGGAATGATTTGGATGAGAAAGAAAATAGAAGTGCCCGAATCCTTTACGGGAAAAGAGCTGACTTTGAATATCGGCCACCCGGAAATGAATTTCTCGCTTTATTTCAACGGGGTTGAAATTTGTAAAACAATATGGAACAGTAGCTCTACACAAACTTATAGTATCCCTGCCAGCATAGTAAGGAAAGGTGAAAACATTGTTTCAATCCGGATGGCCATGCTATGGGGCGGCGGCGGGATGTATCCACCTGCAGATAGTATTTATCTTACTGATGGCCTCTCAAAAATATCATTAGCCGGCAAATGGCTTTATAACAAAGAAGTGGAACCGGCCTTACCTAAGTTTCTTAATTACCATTATTACCCCGCCTTATTGTTTAATGCGATGCTGAACCCATTAATACCCTACGGCATTAAAGGATTCATCTGGTACCAGGGAGAAGCGAACGAATGGAATGCTTACGATTACCGCAAATTATTCCCCATGATGATTACTGACTGGAGGCAACGTTGGAAACAGGGTAACCTTCCATTCTTATTTGTTCAGTTAGCTAATTACAAAAAAAGACTGGACCAGCCCACCGAAAGTGAGTGGGCCGAGTTAAGAGAGTCGCAAACGGCTACACTATCATTGCCCAAAACGGCAATGGTTTGTAGTATTGATATTGGCGAAGGGGATAACATCCATCCTGCTAATAAGCAGGAAGTGGGCCGCAGGTTAGCGCTGCTTGCCAACAAGCTGGTGTATGGTCAATCGGGTATTGCATCCGGCCCTATGTATAAAGGGTTCCGGAAAGAAGGCAAACGTATCCGGATTCATTTTGTAAATACGGGATACGGACTTTCAACAAAAGATGGAAAAGAAATAAAAGGATTTGCTATAGCAGGTAAGGATAAAAAATTTCATTGGGCAAAAGCCACTATTGAGGGAAATGATGTAGTTGTGTATGCCGCTGATGTGACCAACCCGGAGGCAGTTCGTTACGCATGGGCTGATAACCCTGAGTGTAATCTTGTAAATTCAGAAGGTTTACCGGCTATTCCTTTTAGAACGGATAAATGGAAAGTCATTACCGATAATTAAAAATGGCTCCGAATTAAATTCATTTATGATAAGAAAACTTCTTTGGGCAATCGGAGTATTGGGTTCCCACTTACTGCTGGCCCAACCCAATTATCCATCACCGGTAAATGATGTAAGCGAACCTATTGCTAAAGGCAGGTTCGAACCTACCTGGCAATCTCTTCAACAGTATAAAGTGCCGGAATGGTTTCGCAATGCCAAGTTTGGTATTTGGGCGCATTGGGGGCCGCAATGTCAGCCCGAAATGGGCGACTGGTACGGCCGTGGTATGTACGAAGAAAATGGATGGCAATATAAATCACACCTTGCCAAATATGGTCACCCTTCAAAATTTGGTTTTAAAGATGTAATTAATGAATGGAAAGCAGAAAACTGGAATCCTGAAAAGCTGGTGGCATTATATAAAAGGGCCGGGGCTCAATATTTTTTTGCCATGGCCAATCACCACGATAATTTAGATATGTGGGACAGTAAATACCAGGAATGGAATACTACCCGTGTAGGCCCCCAAAAAAATATTATTGACGGATGGGCCAAAGCTGCCAAAAAATATAAACTTCCATTAGGCTTAAGTGTCCATGCTTCCCATGCATGGATGTGGTACGAAACAGCTCAACGAGCCGATACGGCAGGGCCCTACAAAGGCATACCTTACGATGGCAATCTTACAAAAGCCGATGGCAAAGGAACCTGGTGGGAAGGATTGGACCCGCAGGAACTGTATGCACAAAACCATCCGTTAAGTACCGGCTGGGGCTGGGAGTGGAATAATGGCTGCTCCATCCCATCGCAGGAGTATTGTCAGAAATTCTTTAACCGTACAATGGACCTGATTAATAAATACAACCCCGATTTACTTTATTTTGATGATACCAAACTTCCATTATACCCTATAAGTGATGCCGGTTTACAATTAGCCGCACATTTTTATAATCACAACATAGCTACACACAAAGGAAAATTGCAAGGTGTGCTGTTTGGAAAAATATTAAACGACGAAGAAAAAAAGTGTATGGTATGGGATGTAGAAAGAGGGGCGCCTGATAAATTACAGCCGCTTCCCTGGCAAACCTGTACATGCATAGGTGACTGGCACTATAACCGAAACAGATACACCAACAATTATTATAAATCAGCAAAAGAAGTAATACATACTCTGGTTGATATTGTAAGTAAAAATGGGAACCTATTGTTGAACATTCCTATTCGTGGTGATGGTACCATTGATGATAAAGAAATGGCCATACTTGAAGGTGTTGCTACATGGATGGATATAAACAAAGAAAGTATTTATGACACACGTCCCTGGAAAATATTTGGCGAAGGCCCTACCGTTGACTCTGTGAATGCCCTGGATGGCGCTGGCTTTAACGAGGGCAAAATAAAATACTCTGAAAACGATATTCGCTTTACGCAAAAGAAAAATATTGTGTATGCAACAGTAATGGGCGTGCCAACCGGCGAAATAAAAATTAAGGCATTTAAAACGCAAAAAATAAAACATCTAAAGCTATTGGGCAGCAGCGAAGCCATTATGTGGAAACAAAATACAGATAATTTGATTATAAAAAAACCTACTACAATTCCAAGCCATATGGCAGTCGTATTTAAAATAACAGTTCAATAATGATGTGTAACAGAAAACCGAATGCCTCAAATAAAATTATATAACTACACCCATTTACTTAACTTAAAAGTATTGATGGCATTTATTTTACTATTGTCAAATGGTATTGTAGTAGATGCACAAAATAATAAGGAACTGCAATGCAGACAATTATTTGACTACGACTGGAAGTTCTTTTTAGGTGAAGCTGCTGGTGCCCAATCAAACGTTTTCAATGATGCAGACTGGCGCAAGCTTGATTTGCCACATGATTGGAGTATTGAAGGGAAAGTTCATCCCAAAAATCCTACTGGTGGTGGAGGTGGCTATTTTCCGGCTGGTGTTGGCTGGTACCGGAAATCGTTTCCTGTGCCCGTCGAATGGGCGGCTAAAAAAATAGCTGTCTATTTTGAAGGGGTTTATATGAATGCCGAAGTGTTTATCAATGGTAAGTCATTGGGAGTGTATCCGTATGGCTACTCATCGTTCTGTTACGACCTAACGCCGTATCTGCATTTCGGAAGAGAAAACGTCATAGCTGTACGTGTAGATAATTCGCAGCAGATGAACAGCCGCTGGTACAGTGGTTCTGGTATTTACCGTCATGTATGGCTGATGGTTACCCATTCTATTCATATAGCACATTGGGGTGTTGCTATCTCAACACCTGAAGTATCTGCGAAAAATGCAAGTGTACTTGTTAAAGCGAAAATTAACAATAAAACATCTTCAATACAACATGTTGTCGTAAAAACAACTCTTTGGAACAAAAGCTCTGAAAGAACAGGAAGTAGCCAGATAAAAGTGATTATTCCGGCTAACGGTGAAAAAGAAATCACCCAAACCATTCAGGTGCCAAGCCCTATGCTTTGGTCGCCAGAAACGCCCCATTTATATCAGGCACAAGTACAAGTAATAAAAAACAAAAAGGAGCTTGACGATACCAAAACCAATTTCGGCATTCGTTCCATAAAGTTTACAACGGAAAATGGGTTTCAACTAAATGGTAAAACAGTAAAGATAAACGGCGGTTGTGTGCATCACGATAACGGCTGCCTGGGTGCTGCAGCTTATGACCGTGCCGAGGAAAGAAAAGTTGAAATATTAAAAGCTGGTGGATTCAATGCAGTTCGCACATCACACAACCCGCCATCTGAAGCTTTTTTAAATGCTTGTGACCGGTTGGGGTTGCTGGTAATGGATGAAGCTTTTGATTGCTGGAAAATCGGGAAAAACAAAAACGATTATGCAAAATATTTTAATGACTGGTGGAAAAAAGATTTGCAGGCAATGATAAACCGGGATAGGAACCACCCCTCGGTTTTTATGTGGAGCATTAGCAATGAAATACCGGAAAGAGGCGAGCTATCGGCAATAGAAACTGCAAAAAAGCTTATACAGTTTATAAAAGTTATGGATACCAGCCGGCCTGTTACTTCAGCCATAGTGGATAACGGTAAGGATTGGGCAAACTTTGATACATTAATGGCATTGCATGATGTGGCAGGGTATAATTATCACCTGTGGAGTGCTCCGGCAGACTATAAGAGAGTACCATCAAGGATGGTAGTACATGCCGAATCTTATCCAAAAGATGCATTTGTTAATTGGAAACTGGTTCAGGAAAATAATTATATACTGGGAGATTTTGTATGGACGGCTATGGATTATTTGGGCGAATCAGGCATTGGCCGCTGGTACTATTCGGGTGAAACTCCCGGTGAGCATTGGGAAAATGATTTCTTTCCCTGGCATGGCGCCTACTGTGGCGATATTGATTTAACTGGTTGGAGAAAACCTGTATCGCATTACAGAAGCATGCTGTATAATGATAAGGAAAAAATTTACATGGCTGTTCGTGAACCAATCCCTGAACCGTTGGAAACGAAACTTACCTGGTGGTCGGTATGGCCAACCTGGGAAAGCTGGACCTGGCCGGGATTTGAAGGGAAAGCTTTACCAGTTGAAGTGTATTCAAAATATCCAAAAGTCAGACTATACTTAAATGATAAATTAATCGGCGAAAAGAATACAACAGCAGCGCAAGAGTTTAAATCAACATTTTTAGTGCCTTATGCTGCAGGAGTTTTGAAAGCTGTTGGCGTAGAAAATGATAAAGAAGTTGAATCAACTGTTTTGCAAACTACTAGGGATGCTGCAAAGATAAAACTAACCGCCGACCGCAATGAGATACTTGCCAATGGTCAGGACTTATCATATATCACGGTTGAAATAACAGATAAGAACGGAATACTTCAACCAAATGCTGCCAACCGCCTGCATTTCAAAATTGAAGGGCCCGGTACGATTGTAGGGGGTGATAATGCCGACCTGAAAGATTGGGAACAGTATACCGGCAATACACGTAAAGCCTGGAAAGGCAGAGCTTTGGTAGTATTAAAAAGTACGCAAAACCCTGGTCTTGTAACATTAACAGTGACATCTGCTGATTTGAGAGAAGCGAGTATCGCAATAAAAAGTAAATAAAAAAATGAAAAGCTTTTTAAGTGTATTAATTCTAATTGTTTGTTCAAATACTTTTAGCAATGCACAGGTAAAAGCCCCTGCGCCGAATGGCCCGGTTCCATCGGCTAATCAGTTACGGGTACAGGAAATGGAACAATATGCATTTATCCACTTTTCATTAAACACTTATACCGACCAGTCCTGGGGTTTTGGCAATGAAGATATCAACCTGTTTAATCCAACAAAATTAGATGCCCGGCAATGGGCCCGCATCTGTAAGCAGGCCGGTATGAAGGGCATCATTATTACTGCAAAACATCATGGCGGCTTTTGTTTATGGCCTTCACAATACACAGATTACTCTGTAAAAAATGCCCCCTGGAAAAATGGCAAGGGCGATGTAGTGCGGGAATTGGCAGATGCCTGCAAAGTTTATGGGTTAAAATTAGGAATCTATTTATCGCCCTGGGATAGAAACAGGGCAGATTACGGAACCCCTTCATATATTACTTATTTTAGAAATCAGTTAACCGAATTGCTCACCAACTATGGGCCCATCTTTGAAGTATGGTTTGATGGTGCCAATGGCGGTAATGGCTATTATGGCGGCGCCAATGAAACCCGTAAAATTGATGCCACAACGTATTATGACTGGGACAGCACTTATAAGCTGGTTCGCCAATTGCAACCCCAATGTGTAATATGGAACGATGGTGGCAAAAGGGGCGATTTGCGCTGGGTAGGTACCGAAGGTGGCTTAGTAGGCGAAACTAATTGGAGCCTGCTGGATAGTACCGGCAATGTTTCATGGAATATGCTGCATTTCGGTTTGGAAAACGGTAACGCCTGGGTGCCTGCAGAAGTAAATACATCTAACCGCCCCGAATGGTTTTATCATCCTTCAGAGAACACGAAAGTAAAAGCATTGCCGCAACTAATGGATTTGTATTATCATTCCATTGGCCGTAATGCCACCATGCTGCTCAATTTTCCTGTTATGCCTAATGGGTTGATTCATGAAACAGATGAAAAAAAGGCTACCGAATTTGGGCATACCATTCAAAAAACATTTGCCAGTAACCTTGCAAAAAATGCAAAAGCAACAGCATCAAATTTTCGCGGCAGCGATAAAAAATTTGGCCCTCAAAATGTGTTGGATGAAAATAAAAATACCTACTGGGCTACCGACGATAGTGTAACTAAAGCATCGCTTACCATTCGCTTTACCAGGCCTACCCGGTTTAACCGCTTCTTAGTGCAGGAGTACATTCGTTTAGGGCAGCGGGTAAAGTCGTTTGCTGTTGAAGCCTGGGTAAATGGCAGTTGGAAAGAACTGGCAAAAGCAACTACTATTGGCTATAAACGTATTCTTCGCTTTCCTTCGGTTACCGCCACCCAACTGCGGTTTACGGTTACAGATGCAAAGGCTTGCCCTGTAATAGCCGCAATGGCCGTGTATGATGCCCCGCAAATTTTAGCTGCGCCAACTATTATTCGCAATCAGGCAGGCGAGGTAATTATTACACCTGCTGATGCAGAATCGCAAATATTTTATACTACAAACGGTACACAGCCTTCTACTCAATCAAACCGTTATAGCGCCCCATTTTTTACCGCTGGAAAACCTGATGTGCGGGCTATTGCATACGACCCGCTTTCAAAAAAAACCAGCAGCATTGCTCATGAAAAATTTGATATAGTAAGAAAAGACTGGAAAATTATTGGGGTGGATGATGCTAAGGTTTACGGAATTATTGATGGCGATAATAATACCACATGGCATCATAAAAACACTATCACACTTCCTGCAGATATTATTATTGACCTGGGGAAGCAGGAAAACCTGACAGGCTTCAGGTACCTGCCCGACCCGAGTTTGTGGGGAGGCGGGATTATTACGCAGTACAAATTTTTTGTTTCCAACAATGGCAAGGAATGGACATTGGTAAGCGAAGGGGAATTTGCCAACATAAAAAATAATCCCTTGTGGCAAATAAAAACATTCAACGAAGTAAATGCAAGGTTTATTAAACTAAGCGCTATTAAAAACACCAACAACGACAATAAAATTGGTTATGCAGAACTGGATGTAATTACAAAGTAAAAAGGAAACGGGCAATTCACGAATCGGTTTGAAAAGAACTAATTTATCAATGATGAGTAAGTACAAGAATATTTTTTTATATACCTATGGTTATTTCGCCTTATTGCTTTGTGCTGTTACTTACCTGGCCGGTGCACAAACCGCTATGATCAATGTGCAGGCAAGAAAAACCTTTAGCTTAAACGGCCAATGGAATATTATCATCGACCCCGGAGGTGGGGGCAATTGGCGGCAGGTGTGGCTGGAACATAAGCCGCAAAAAAAAACCGATTTCTTTGAATATTCATTTGACGGGGGGCCAACCCTTACCGTACCCGGCGATTTCAACTCACAAATGAAGGAGCTTACTTACTACGAAGCGGTGATATGGTACAAGAAAACATTCAATTATAAAAACACTGCAGGTAAAAGATTGTTTGTGCATTTTGGTGCCGTTAATTACCAGGCTGAAGTGTATTTGAATGGCGAAAAAATAGGGAGCCATGAAGGAGGCTTTACCCCTTTTCAATTTGAAATTACCGGTAAAGTAAAACCCGGCAGCAATTCTTTAATAGTAAGGGTAAATAATCAACGTATAGGAAACGGATTGCCGGGTTATGGATACGACTGGTTCAATTTTGGCGGCATAACCCGTGAAGTGGATTTGATTGAAACTTCGGAAACATATATCGAAGATTACTTAGTTCAGCTAAAAAAAGGCAGTACAACTAATGTATCGGGATGGGTGCAACTAAATGGGGCAAAAGCGCAACAAAAAATAACCATAAAAATTCCGGAACTAAAAATATGTTATCAAACTAAAACCGATGAAAAGGGGTGGGCTAAAATTGCATTCTCATTAAAATGTAAACTTTGGTCGCCCGAAAGCCCTAAGCTGTATAAGGTAATTATGGAAAGCGAAACCGATACAGTTTTGGATAATATCGGTTTTAGAAGTATTGAAGTAAAAGGAAGTAAAATTTTGCTGAACAAGAAACCAATTTTTTTGAAGGCGGTAAATATCCATGAAGAAAATCCATTAAAAGCCAGTAGGGCACATTCTGTTGAAGATGCCCGCTTTTTACTGAACGCAGCAAAAGAGTTAGGCTGCAATTTGGTGCGACTGGCTCATTATCCGCACAGCGAAAACATGGTAAAAGAAGCCGAGCGGATGGGATTGATGGTTTGGGATGAACTGCCCGTTTACCAGCATATTGATTTTTCGAATAACGAAGTGCCTGCAAAAATGGAAACCATGCTTAAAGAAATGATTAGGCGGGATAGGAACCGGGCTGCTGTTATTATTTGGAGCCTTTCAAATGAAACTCATTCAGGAATGACTGGTCGTGATAAAGTGCTGCAGGAGCTTACCAAAAAATGCAGGGCTTTAGACTCCACAAGATTGATTACACATGTCATAAACTCTCAAGCCTACCAAAATAATGCTTTTACAGTGTGGGATACCCTTTATGCATATGCTGACTTCATTGCGATAAATGAATACATAGGATGGTATGTACCCTGGCAGGGAGAACCCAATGATGTAAAATGGGATATTAAGTTTCCACATAAGCCGGTATTTATTTCCGAGTTTGGGGGTGAAGCATTGTATGGCAGCAAAGGTCCTGTTGACGAAGCGGCCTATTGGACAGAGGAATACCAGGAACAAATTTATAAAAAGCAGGTGGATATGTTTGCAACAACACCCAATTTAGCGGGGGTATGTCCCTGGCTTTTGTTCGATTATAAATCGCTGGGAAGAATGCACCCGGTTTATCAAAAGGGATACAATAGAAAAGGGCTGTTATCTGAAAAAGGAGAAAAGAAAAAAGCCTGGTATGTAATAGAAAAATTTTATAAGCAATAAAATAAAATGGGCTGTATGAGCCAAAAGAGAAACAACTATTTTTTGAAAAGAGGTGCAATAGTAACCCTGCTTCTGTCACTAACAGTCGGGAAAATAAATGCACAAAGCAAAGTCATCCCGCTTTGGGAAAAAGAAGTACCTGGCGCTATAGCTAATCAGGAATACAAGGAAACACTTGACTCGTTAGATAACTGGACAAAAATGCGGTTTGTTACAAACCCAAGGCTGGATATGTATTCGCCACCTGCCGGAAAAGCAAACGGCACGGCTGTTATTATTTGTCCGGGTGGTGCATATTGGGGGCTGGCCGTTAAGCATGAAGGAAAGGAAGTGGCTGAATGGTTTAATGAAATGGGTATTACTGCCTTTGTGCTAAAATACAGGTTGCCCAGCGAAGCGATAATGAAAGATAAATCTATAGGCCCGTTGCAGGATGGACAAAGGGCCATTCGGCTGGTAAGAAGCCATGCAAAAGAATGGAGCATCAATCCAGATAAGATTGGTATAATGGGCTTTTCTGCCGGAGGGCATTTTGCCGCTACTGTTTCAACCCATTTCATGGAAAAAGTTTATGAATCAACTGATACTACAAGTTCCCGACCCGATTTTTCATTACTAATATATCCGGTAATATCAATGAACGAATCCATTACACATGCAGGCTCCCGTTACAATTTGCTTGGAGCAAATCCATCACCGGAGCAGATAAAGCGTTTTTCAAATGAGTTGCAGGTAACCGGTAATACACCTCCGGCTTTTATGGTTCATTCAATGGACGATGCCGCAGTGCCTGTACAAAATAGCGTAAACTATGCCATGGCTTTACAAAAAAACAAGGTGTCCTGTGAATTGCATCTTTATAAAACCGGTGGCCATGGATACGGATTAGGAAAATCAATCAACACAGAATCATCATGGCCCGAAGCCTGTCGCAAATGGTTACAATCAGCTGGGTTCAGCTATTAAAATTTCAATCTGCCTATAATAAAATAAGTATTGGGTTATAAATACCAGGTCTTCCCGGGGTAAAATAAAAATGCAAATAGCAATACTAATTTTTGCAGTGGCGGGTTAGAGGTGCTTATCAATTGCTTTGTATCCCTTCGGCCAACCCCGTCATTGCCCTTTCTTTTCTGCGGAATAATTTTGCGGCAGCAGTAAGTGTAGCTGTTCTTTTGGAGTGCTGTTGATGTTTTCAAACAGATGCGTTAGCCACTGTTCGGGATTGATGTGGTGCAGCCGGCAGGTGGCAAACAGGCTATAAAGCATGGCTGCATCCTGTGCCCGCTCATGCGAGCCGGCAAATAAATAATTCTTTCTGCCCAACGCTACGGGGCGGATGCTGTTTTCGATCAAGTTATTATCTATCTGCAATAACCCATTGCAACTGTTGTGCGGTAATGATGTCATGATTATTACCCGCAGCGGCGGGCCGTTCAAAGCTGCCGCGTTCCAGTCTTTTTTCGTACAGCGCAAAGCCATCGCCGTCCCATTGCAACAGTTTAATTTTATTGGCCCTTTTGCTTATAAAAATAAATACATCACCGCTTAGCACATCCCGGTTCATCTCGCTGCGCACCAGTCCGCTGAGGCTATAGGCGCCTTTGCGCATATCGGCCATACCATTGTAATAAAAATAACGGCACGACGGATTCAGATGCAACATACCAGCTCTTTTAATATCGTTGCAGTAATGTTTCCGGTAAAGGTGATATGAACACCATTGGGAAAATGCACCGTGGCTGCGGTGCAGCTATTTAAGTGAAGCCTGGTTGAACCGCTGTAGGCTGTAAGCGTTTTTTCCAATAATAAAACTTTGACGGAGCCAGCCCGGTTTCCTGGCAGTATGACACCACCGACTTGCCACTTGCTTTGCAGCTTTCAATATGTTGGCGCATTATTTCGCAACGTGCATTATCTTTATTTCTCATCCGGCAAAGATGGCATCAACCGGAGCTAGTTAAAATATGGGGTTAGCTGATGGGATACACTGCTGCATTGATGGGATTAAATCTGCCGATAAGCACAAAGGTTGGATTAACAATATTAAAGAAGCTTTACTTACAAGCAGGCGGTGGGCGTCAGGAAAATGCTTTTTCCGAGGACTTTCAGCCAATGAACAATCATATATTTACCCATTTCTGGAATATTTTAAGCAAAATGAAGTTGCAATCCCGTCTAAAAGATCAGATTCAAACAAAGTATGGCAACCTGTAAAGTCTAAATTTTCTTTGATTAGAAAAATTCTCATTAATAGCAATTATAGCCAACCCATCATTGAAAATTTAAAAAGTATTACACCCTAATCCTACTTAGATGACGCTATTTTTCCTTGTTGGTAGTTGCAAGAAATAAGCACATCGTCGTCGCATATATCTTAAGGCAAATGAGCTAAGCGTATCGAAACCAAAGTAATCTGTTTCTGTCAGTGCAGGGTTTACTTAACCGGGCTTTGTGCAGTAGGTCACGATTCCGGGTAGTGAGAAGTTAGGGGTTGGAGGTTTTCCTTAAGGAGTTCCCTAAGAGAGTTTGGGTTGAAAGCATTTTACAAAATAAGAATTCCGCATTTACCATTTCACCATTCCAGTTTTGCAAGCCCTGCCTGTTTTGTCCTGTTGTCAACATAAAGCAGGACAACCCTGTTGGCGCCGATGGCGCAAAGCGGTTTGGTGGTAA
>Ga0137829_12733850_pt1 | contig 14602 bp, 12 predicted proteins | sample OV2TP2_FD_97737 | JGI IMG/M metagenome (GOLD analysis project Ga0137829, IMG submission 97737) | reverse complement strand
CTCGTAACTCGTACAAATTGTGCGGATTACGGATTACGAGTTACGGATTACTTTTTAAGTTTATTGGTTTAAATTTTCCCAATACATCCTCCACGCTTTTCGGCTGCCGCGCCGGTTGATCTTTCTCTTCTTCCCTCTTGATATTCGTCATCACGTCCAGCGACCATGCCAAATCATTGAGTTTGCTCTGGGTTACTTTGGGGATAATAAGCCCTTTGCGGACTTTTACATCTTTTCCCACACTTCCATCCAGTTGTTTTTTTGCTTTTTGCCATAAGTAGAGGCGCGGCCTGCTTATATAAGCAATGGAATTAGTTACCACATCAATGAACGGCCGTCCGTTTACTTTCACGAACGCTAGCGATACCGAGAGCGCTATAACAGGAGTGGCAAGAAGCATGGTAAAGAATGTATTTTCCACAAAAAACCCTATAAGAAACGCCAACCCCCCCCCGCCCAACAGGTAAAAAAACTGCTTGGTTGTCAGCGGCCCGAAAATCTTGTCTTCTACCTCTATAAATTGTGGCACTTGAAACTGCTGCATAAATTGAATTATGAATCTGGAATTATGAATTATGGAAATTGTTTTTTGAACTTTTGATAAGACCGTTAAGAATCTTGCTTGCTATAAATGTTCGAGGTTATAGATATTACTGCGCGCCGAAGTTGATTGGTAAGACCAAACTGTTCTTCTTTACTACAAGCTTGTGCGCCTCTCTCCATGCATCCAGGTCGGTAAAGCTTTGTATTTTCTTTTTCTTTTCTTCCATAATTCATAATTCCAGATTCATAATTCATTTTTTTGTCCGTTTTCCTTACGTTCCGCCTGCTGTTTTGTTATTTCTGCAATATTCGCGCCGCGGAATGACTTAAGCGTGCCTTGTGAAGTAACACCGGCAGCTTCTTCCAGTTTTTCTCGGTACGGATCACGTTTTTGAGGGTCCGGTTTTTGTTGTGGTTGTTGCGGTGGCGGCTGTACCGGCGAGAACGGAGATTGTTCTTTATCCTGAAGCCTGGAACCTGAAACCTGAAACCCGGAAGGTTTTTCTTCTTTTTCCCCATACTTCATAATTCCAGATTCATGATTCTGCGCCGGAGGCGCATAGGGTTTCCCTGCCACGTTCGGCAGCGTATCCTCCACTGGTTCGCGGTAGGGGTCGGGGCCTTTGTAAGGCGGAGGCGCTTTCGGCACTTGCTCCAACGATGCTGTCGGGGCAGGTTCTTTAGCAAGTGATTCTGTAACAATGCTAAATGGCTCTCCCCCGCCTTCTTCCTCCAACTGTTTTTTGAGTTCAGCTTCCAGATCCTCAAATGAAGTTTCTTTATTCTGAAGCCTGGAACCTGAAACCTGAAACTCGGAATCAGAAGGTTTTTCTGCGCTCACTTTGTCATTCCCGCGGTAAAACATGCTCCCAGCATGTTTTCCGGAATCCAGTTTTTCTTTCCCATAATTCATAATTCCAGATTCATGATTCATGCCGGATGGCGGTACCGGTTTCTGGGCGGCAGGAGGCGTAGGTTGATCTGTGCCCTCGTTGGCGTCTGCAAACAAAGCCCGCAGATGCTGCCGCACGGGCGCGAAAATCTCGCGGTTTATATCGTCTGCTATTTCTTTCGCCTTCTTTTTATCTATTTCCAATCGCGTTGCCAAATTTCCTACAAACTCGTTCGGGTGCGTGGCGCCAAGCATCAAAAGGCCGGTTTCCGACGCAAGTTCTCCGGTTTTATCCATTAAGAGGCCGTGTTTTTTGCCAATTTCAAAAATTGCGTCAGCATTAGTCGCCGAACTTATGGCTTTCCGCAGATCCGGCGGAATTCTTCTAAACTTTTCTGCGAGTTCTTGTTGGGTATAATTTTTTGGCATCTGACAAATATTAAATTTCTATTTTTCGCGCTCCGCGGCGGGCTTGATCCCGTTCTGCTTCCGTAATTGAAGAGATGGCGCGACCCCGAGCGGCTTCGCGGGCTTCCAGCGCTTCAATAGCCCTATCGGCTTCCCTCTTATTGTATTCTTCCTGTGCCCGGATAATTTTATTTTGCAATTCCTTGCCTTGCGTTGTTACAAGCATCGATGGGTTCCTTGTTCCGAACTTAAGCACGTCTTTGTTTTCCTTATCTAACCGATACGTTGCAAGTATTTCCGCTTCTTGTGTTTCTTGCGCCGCGGTGGGGGCTGTTATGCCTCGTGCAGCGAGAGCAGCTTTCGCTTCAGTCCTCTTCGTATCAACCAACCGGTCATATGCTTGGTTTAGCGCAGGACCAAGCTCTTCCCCAAATTTCTCAGCCGAAGCTTCCAGTTTTGTGCTTCCTGATGTAAGCAGCTCAGCATCGGCGAACATGGCATTTCGAATTGCGCTCGCATGTGTTTTAGCGCGGATATCATCGGCGGAGAGACCTTGCGCGGCTCGTGTAACAGCCGCTGCTTGCTGTTCAGGAGTTGCTTCGCCTTCCACGGCAAGATTTGGATTATAGGCATAAATTTTACGCAGTTTGTTAAGATCTCCTTCACGTTTGAATCGTTGTACATCTTGCCGAAGTTCTCCCTGCGGCAGTATGTGTGCCTGTCCTTTATCAATAACCGCTTCCCGAAAAGCACGGCGGGCGCCTGGCGCAGTGAGGGCGCGCAACGTTGCCAGATTTGCAGACTCGGATTCGGTGGTGCGCTTTTTAATGTCCTCATACTGTTTTTCCCGCACTTCTGCACCGGCACGTTGCATTCTTGCAAATGGCTTCGCTATAACACGAAGAGGCGCGCCAATATAAGGAATGCGTCCAAGTTGTTGGGGTATAAATCCAGCGACAGCGCCTGCCGGTCCCACACCATACCGCAAAGCCGTTTGCCGTGATACCTGTCCCGCATACCCGCGCGCGCGACGGACGGCGGCAAGGCCGAGACCTATGGCGGCGGTGGCGCCGTATGCTCCCATCTGGCGTGCTACGAGGAGTGAACCCAGTAAAATGGCTACTGTGGCAAAGTAATTAAACAGGATACCAGTGTTGATGACGTGCGAACCGCCGGATGCAAACACATCTTTCATTTGTACGCCGTAGGTAATAGCGAGATAAATCATAAATGACATGGCGGGAAAGAAGAATGACTGATACAACAGGCGCTGCCACCATTGATTGCTCATGCCGCGCGTTGACGGAAGGATGGCGGCCAAGAATCCAAGAGGTGCAAGCACGAAGAGCACAATCAGCGCCACGCTGCGAATCAGAAGCATCACGCTCATGGCCACGAACACGAAAATAATGGACAAAATTAGGATAAGGATAGTTATCTGAAAGAAGAGCTCGGCAATTTGAGCATTAGGTGCACTGGTGGTATCGCCATACGCCATGGTAGTAAGCGTGGTGGCATCCGTAAAGCCGCGGTCGTGTTTTTGAAGAGCGGCGGCATAGCCGATAGATATCTGTTCTTCAGGAGTCGGTTCCGTTGTTTCCTTGCTGGTTGTGTCTTCTTGGGTAAATTTGTTTAGTTGTAAAATTTCAGCAATATGGTCGGAGACTGGATGTATTTCTGATATGAACGCGAGGGCGAGAATATTGGAAGCATCTACCACAACAAATGAGATGACCAGGCTGAAATTGATGAGGAGCGCTACTACAATTAATTTTGCAAGCAGCTGTTTGGCGCCGTATGGCTCGTATCGTAAAATGGTTGCTATAGCAATGATGAGTAAAATGAATATAAAGAAAATATTGGCGACATCCCGCGTTATTTCCCAACCGATGTGTATCGCTCTAATATCGGAGAGGCCCGCGAGCGAAATGCCAATTGCGGCGTCCAGCAAGTTTGCCACTTGCCCGGTAACCCACACCAAGGCGGCGTTTACGATTTCAAGGAGTTCTATAAGACCTTGAACTGCTAATCCAACTGCAAAGGTGACCATACCGCCACGCTCTTCATGAACCTTTTTTGCGATTACATTTTTTGCAACACACTCGTTGTATGGCACACACCATAATTCAAGACACCCGCTCGCTACACATGCCTCCTTTGTATCAAAAGGGCCACCTGTACATTCCCTAGTTGGCGGAACACTACTGATGAGAACACTACAACCAAATTTAGTTTCTGCCGTTTCTTGAGATATTGCATTTTGTGGCACTGCTAAAATTCCCCCAAAAACAATACCAACAACTCCCAGCATCGGCGCGGTTTTGCGCAGGGTGGGTATGACAAACTTAATCCATGTTGTAATACGTTTTCGTAGAGGCATAGGATTATTTATACGCCAGGCAATAGGCCGCTATCACTCTCACTTGGGTCTAACGCGCTGGTACAATCAGGATCGGCCATATCAACAAGACCATCGCCGTCATCATCAATGCCGTTGCCGCACTGGGGTGCGGGTAGTGGAACATTAAATTCATCGTCATCATCAGGGCTTGTGCATCCGGGATCATTCATATCAAAAAGGCTGTCATTATCATTGTCACGCCCATCGTTGCAGGCCGTCAATGAAAATTCCTCATTACCACGCGTGTCTGTACTGCCTTCCAAAAGGCTGCTCCCTCCGCCGCTGATAAGCCATGCAAACAGATTACTGAATATTTCAACGAGAACCTCATCAACTTCATCGGCATCGGCAAGTTTTTTGATTTCCGCGCCGGATGCATGTTCCCAGTAATCCACTACGGATTTGCCGGGCGTTTTGATAACGGCTTTGTTGCATAAAGCGGCCTCCTCGGACTGCGGGTCAATTATCCTTCCCTGTGCTACCCCTTCTACGCATTCCAGAACGCCGATAAATCCCTGCCCGGCTTGAAGTTGAAGCTTGTTTTCCTGCGATTTTCGCGCTTCACGGCTTTCGGACACGGACCGGGACAAGGAAAGGAGGCCGAATGGGGTATTTTCATACCGTGCCGTTGAAAGAAAGGCGGGCCAGCCGCCGTTAAAAAAACTTACATAATAACTTTCCAAGTTATCCACAATATCTGTTATTGTGCACGCTGCCTGGAATTTAAACGTGCCCAAATCGCGGCCGTAATTCCGGCTCAAACCCAACCCGACATTCAGTTTGAACGGGGTACAGAGTTTGTTCCAGGTATCTTCTCCGAAATATTCCGAGAGGAAGATAGACGCCGCATTGTCCGCGCCGTGTAGAATATAGTCATCAATATTGGTGGTAAACAGCGTGCCTGCCGTGCCGATGGAAAAAAACGGATCCTGACCGGTGCGTATCCATTCCACAATGCCTTCAGAAAAATCAAGGAGAATTAAACGCGCGAAAAACCATGCAATGGCATCCCAGTTGCTGATGCCGGTGATATCCTTTAAAAATGAGATAGGCAATTGGAAAAGTCCTGCCACGAAAGAAGTAATATCCCCGATGCCGCTGATGCCGGTGAGACTGGTTAACGCGCTCTGCGGTCCTATTTCTTTTGTGGCAAACCACCGTTTGGGAGAGTCACCCACATGGCCCGATAACGCTACATCCCATGTTTCGCAGATGCTGGGGCAGAATACGGGTACAACGGCATGCGTCTTGGCTGGCGCCAATAAACTGAACACAGCGGCACATATTAAAATTTTACTGGCGAAGCGCCACATATTTTGCGAAGAGGGACCCGCCCTCTGTTTCGTTAAATGTCAATTGATAGCGTTTAATCTCATCCACAAGGGCTCCAAGCGGTATGAGCGATTCCTTCATTACTGTGTCGTACTGCGCCAAAGCGGCGAATCCGCGCACGGGATCATCCGGAAACGCGGCAAGACTTTGCATTACAGTCTCAAGCCGCTGAAGATTGTTAAGAAGCGCGGCGTGAGCGTCCGCAAGCGCCAACGGCGCGGCTATATCCTTTAATTTTTCCACAAAATACATATAGTTTTCCGCGTGGCTTTGCATACCTGCCAAGACATGGATATTTTCTTCTTCAAAAGCTTTTAGTATGAGTTCCTGCGCGCCTGGAGTAGTTGTGTGAGGCGGGTTTTGCAGGATGCTGCCCACGGTGTTTATATATGATTTTATTTCTTCTTCCGTGGACGAATTTGTTATGGAGATCGTTTCGCGCGAGAACGCGTCAGGAATTTTTTTTTGGGCTTCCTCGGTCATAACAGCTTTAATTTCGTTAAAGACTGCTGTTTGAAGAGCATCCAAATCAAGCGCGTCCGCATTTGCGGCGCTTGCGAATTTGCGGCGCATATACGTTGAGATAAAATCAGAAGCTATTTTCCGGGTAAGGTTTTCTGTTTCGGGCGCGTCGTTGTTGGTCTTGCGAACCAGTTTCTGTGGGCTGGCTACTGCATCGTCCGGCGCCGGTTTGGCGGGGTCACGGCCCGCTTTCACTTCTTCCCCGTCTGGTGTACCATCGCCGTCCGTGTCGGGATTACGCGGATCGGTTTTCCATAGAACCTCCTCCCAGTCTTCCAATCCATCGCCGTCGGTATCCTGATAGAAGGTCGCTTCTTTCAAAGAAATGACCGGATCAGATGATGGAGCCGGCACGTCGTCCACGCGGTTAAAAAGATAAAACACCCCCGCGGCAAGCAGTAGCGTTCCAAATACGAATGCAAACTTTTTGCTTGGTAAAAATTTCAAAAAAATGGAGCTATTTCTATAGTATGGCTTTAGTATACACCATACATATTTTTTATTTACGTTATATATTGTAAGTATGTGGATAACTTACCCTAAGTCACATACCGCATCACATGCCGGTGTGTTTTAGTAAATAGAGTTTCAGGTTTCTTAATTTTTTCCTGTAACGGGCACGGATTTTTCCCAAACAGTATTCTCAATGTTTTTGGAGATCTGTGAGCGGTTACCGGAGGATGGGTTGACAAATACATTTTTTCATACTATCATTGCAGTACAGCAAATACAGCAAATAGAAAGGATGATTTTATGTTTATGCGTTCTGTATTTCTGACGATGGTTTTGTTAAATGGCTGTGCGACTCATGGTTCCGCTTACCTTGCAAGCATGGCGGTTGCAAAGATTGCGGATAATGTGTTGGGTACTACCTCGCAAGCGCATGCGTCAAAAACAACGATGCGTACGCGTTGTTACGAGGAAAGGAATGGCACGGTGTGTGAATATGAGACAATAATGGGCCAAAATCGCCCATCCCTTCTGTCGTTGTTTGAGCCATCGGCACCCGCCGCCCCTCCATCAAAGCCGGCAAAATATGCAACACCCCCACCTAAGCCGGTGCCGTCATACGATCGGGGTAGTTGTTTTGAAAGGAACAAACTTTGCACAGACACCACATCCGGATGTGCAGAGTTTGTCCGGAGGCCATGTTGACTCAAGCCCCGTATGCGCAAGCATGGCGGGGCGTATTTTTTTTATTTATACTACATGGCATGGGTACGAAGCGTGCTATCATTATGGCGTTAGCGATTATAGGGGCCGTGGCGGGCGGCGGCATATTATATGCTGTCTGGCAGCCGCAGGAATCCATATCTCCCGGACAGACGCAAGGACAGGAATGGAGGCCGAGGCAATTCAATATCGCAAAAATAATACGGGAATCGTTTCCCGTATCCGTATGGCGCCGAGTTACCGGCGGCGAAGCGCAACATCATATAGTACAAGAAGAAGCAGAACGTAATGGCGGTCAGTCTGCGGCATACGGCGATTATAATGAAAACTCCGCTATAGTTGATGTCCCCGCAAACTTTCGTCAGGTATTTGAAGATCAGCGAAAATTGGGGTTTGAGCGCCCGTTTCAGCAAGGGGACCCTGCTTTTAGCATTCTTTGGCCTGATTATTATATTGAGTATCTGTATCGTATGCAGGCGATCATGCAGCGCGACGGCGGAACGCTTTCCCGTGCGTATACATTTGCAATGGAGGACGAGATATTCCTATTTTTTGAAGAATTTTTGGTTTTTTTGGGCAACAAAGGCATACTTTCGGCCATGGAGGTGGCAAGAATTACCAAAAGTCTCAATAGTAATTTTCCCCAAAGCCAGACGGAAGATTTAAAGGCATTTCAGCGGCGGGAAGCGTCATACGACATTCTTCGGCGATTTTTAGCGTTGCTTTCCAGTGGGGCGGCTCTTGCTCAAATAAATGCGGGCGCAGGGAGCGGTGATTGCTACCAAGATCCAATTCCCGGCAATTTAATAAAGGGTTCCAATACCATAGCGCCCTGCTGTGATTGTTGTGCTGATGGATCGGTAGGCGTCTGTGCGGAACCACTCGGCTGTTTAAATGCAATTTGCCCGGGCGGCAACGCTATTTGGGACCCCGAGACCGGTATTTGCGGGTGCGATTTATGAGTTATAGGGTATGGAATTATGTGCAATAATGTTCAAAGCTTAGCTTTGCACAACTCAACCCAATCCGCCAACCCAAGCTCCTGCGGCCGTTTTTTGTCAAACACTAAGTGTTTGACATTAATGGAAGCGCGGAGCATTTTGCGCTTTTGAGAAAATGCCTTTTTAGGGAGTTTAAAGAATTCTTCAGGTGGTATGCCGTGTTTTTTAAAAAAGGCGTCTGATATATTTTCTATGCAAATTAGAGCCGAATCCACCTCCGGTGGCGGGGAGAAACTGCCTTTTTTTACGTTAAACAAAATCTTTGGCCGCCCGAACGCCTGTACGGAGAGTGCCAGCAAATTCATCTGTGGCGGCTTGGCGCATATCCGCTCCGCCACTTCTTTTTGAACCATCAGCGTCATGGATTGCGGTTTGTTTTTTATGTTCTCCAAAAAAAGACGCAAAAACCGGGAAGTTATGTAATAAGGGAGGTTCGCTACAACTTTGTAACTCGTAACTCGTAACTCGTAACTCGTAATTTTTAAAATATCGCTCTCAATTATTTCGATATTTTTTTTGTCTGCAAATTTTTCCTGCAAAAAAGATGCCAGTTTTTTATCTCGCTCAACCGCGATTACTTTTTTTGCCTTTTCAACCAAAAACTGCGTGAGCATTCCCCTGCCGGGGCCCACTTCAAGCACACTATCATTTTTTGTAATGTCGGCAGCATCCACAATGCGTTTTGCTATTGCGGGGTTTGTTAAAAAATGTTGACCAAGTTTACGCATACAAAATCAAAATGTAAATATCAAAATGAAAAATGACAATTTAAAATGCCAAAATGATTTTTTATTTTTCAATTTTACATTTTTAATCATATTTCACCGTGTCCTCCTTAAAATCCAGATAATTTGTTTCTGCTTGTTTTCGTACGTGCACCAAGTGCGTCGGTATGTCGGCTAAAAACCGTGAAGGTTCGTTCCATAATGTCTCGCCATAGAGCGTGCGGGTCTGGGCGGTGCTGATATAAAGGCGCGTTTTCGCGCGCGTCAGCGCCACATAGCAAAGCCGCCGCTCTTCTTCCATCTGCGCCGGGTCGCGCATACTCAAGCTATGCGGGAAGATACCTTCTTCCATGCCTGCCAGAAATACAATTTCAAATTCAAGTCCTTTTGCGGCGTGTATGGTCATAACATGGACGGCATCTGCGGACTTGTCCACTAAATCCGCATCCGACATGAGCGCCGCATTCTCTAAAAAAACATCCATGCCTTCGGGCGCGGGTAGAGCGTCATAGGCGCTTGTTACGGAAAGAAGTTCCTGGATGTTTGCCCATCGGTCTTCCCCCTCCGGCGTGCCGTCGCAGACATAGTTCTTGTAATCCGTCTTTGATAAAATTTCCCGCACGAGGACACTGGGAGGATCGGCCCGGTATATATGTTCCAACTGCTGTATGATGCGCCAAAAACTGTCCACGCGGTTTTGTTCCTTGCCGGACAAAGCATTTCCCGCGAAGTATTTTTCTGCAAGGACGGCGCCGATGCTCCGCGGCGGTGTGTTGAGGACGCGGCGCAGGCTCACGCGGTCGGCGGGGTTTGCCGCAAGGCGCATATAGGCGAGCATATCCTTTATTTCCCGCCGCTCGTAAAACCGCACGCCGCCTATCAGGCGGTATGGTATGTGGTAGCGCATGAATGCCTCTTCCAGCGCGCGCGACTGGGCATTCGTGCGGTAGAGGACCGCTATATCGTGTAGCGGCGTTTTTGCGTTCTTCAAGCGTACAATTTCCTTGACGATGAACATTGCTTCTTCCCGCTCGTTATCCGCCACCGCGAGTTCCAGGGGGACGCCGCCCGCGCGATCGGTCCAGAGATTCTTTTCCTTGCGCTTGGTGTTTTTTTGGATAACGGTATTGGCGGCTTCCAGAATAACGCTGGTGGAACGGTAGTTTTGTTCCAGCGTTACCACTTTTACGGCCGGCCAGTCGCGCTCAAACGAGAGAATGTTGCGGAAGTTTGCTCCCCGCCAGCTATAGATTGCCTGGTCTACATCGCCTACAACCATAATATTCTTATGTTTCCCGGCAAGGAGTTTTGAAAGCAAATACTGAATACGGTTGGTATCCTGATATTCATCTATCATAATGTGCTGCCATTGGTCTTGCCAGCGCGCCAGTATTTCCGGCTGCGTGCGGAACAGCTCTTCGGTTTTGAGCAACAGATCGTCAAAATCAAGCGCGTGGGCTTCTTCCAGCTCTTTTTCGTAGTGAGCGTAGATTTCCATAATTTCGCGCGGGTACGAAGCGCCTGCTTCTTCATTGTTTGAAGCGACATCGCTGAAGGGTTGGTTTTTGAGGGCGGAGATGATATGCCGCACGCGCGCGGGTTGGAATTGTTTGGGGTCAAGCCGCCGTTCTTTTATAATGCGCCGTACCACAGAAAGAGCGTCTTCTTCATCCAAAATGGTAAACGATCGCGGAATTCCAATATGATGCCCGTCGCGCCGTAGTAGATATACCCCCAACGCATGAAACGTTCCGATCCATGGATTCCCGTAACTCGTAACTCGTAACTCGTAACTTGTAATCAAATTCTGAATACGTTCTTTCATTTCACCCGCTGCCTTGTTTGTGAAGGTAACCGCAAGAATACGGTCCGGGCGCATGCCGGATTCTATGAGATACGCAATGCGATGTACCAGCACGCGCGTTTTGCCGGAACCTGCTCCTGCAATAACTAAAAGGGGGCCGCTTAGAGTGGTTACAGCTGAATGTTGTGCCGGATTTAAATTTGTGAGAATGTTCTGCATACCAAGTGATAAGCTTTTGAATTATGAAGCATGAATTATGAATTATGCAAATACTATTTTCCCATGATTCATAATTCCAGCCCCCTAATTCATTTTTCTATTTCTCCACAGGTATAAAAAGAAAGGGGTTGCTCCCTATACCGCGGGGTGATAAGATTAATTTTACTGGTATACATCCTGCGAGGCAGAATAAGTCCTTATTTTTCAACAGTTTTTCCGGGCGCATTACCATTAGATTTGATCCTATTAGTACTCCAAACAGACTACAACGGGTTGGGCGCTACGTACTCAAAAAGACGGCTGCCGTTCTGGTTATATCAGCTCTTATATCTGCGCTTCCGTTTGGCGCCGCGCATGCAGGTGTTTTTTCCTTGCTCGGCTCTATTTTTAAGCCGCGCATTGCTTCAGATGACGCGGGTCAGGAAATGCAAAGCATTTTAGCGCGGTCGCTTCATACCATGCCGCTCTTGAGTGCGCCGGTAAGCGCCGAAACGCAAAAAACCGCGCAGGGCGGAGCGGCTCTTGCGATTGTGGACAATAGTGCGCTGCTGGCAGTAACCGGACCGCTTGGCAGCAGTACTGATGCGAGCGATGTTATCAAAACGGGTCGCATCACGCTCTATACCGTCCGCGAGGGCGACAATATCTCGGTGTTAGCACAGATGTTTGGCGTTACCGTAAATACCATTTTGTGGGCGAACGATATAAGCAGTCGCGATCTTATCCAGCCCGGCGACGTATTGGTTATCTTGCCGGTATCGGGCATTAAGCATACAGTTGCGGAGGGCGACACACTTTCAACCATCACAAAGAAATATAAAGGGGATCTGGGTGAGATAATGGCGTTTAACGGTTTACCGGCTGATGCCCCCCTCTCCATAGGCAGCGAGGTTATTATCCCTGACGGCGAGATGTTTTTGGCGCCGGCATCCCCTGCCTCTTCTTCAGGAACGCGCATTGCCGTGAATAGCGGTTCCTTGAAGGATGCGGGCGGCTATTATACGCGCCCTGTCAACGGCGTGCGCTCGCAGGGGCTGCATGGGTATAACGGCGTTGATTTGGCGGCGGGCTGCGGAGAAGTGATTTATGCGGCTGCTGCAGGCACGGTTATTGTATCCAAAGGATACGGTTGGAACGGCGGCTATGGAAACTATATCGTAATTACGCATGCAAATGGCACGCAGACGCTTTACGCGCACAATACCGCCAACCTTGTCTCATCCGGAGAATATGTAGGGCAGGGCGAAGTAATAGGTACGGTCGGCACTACCGGCCGTTCCACCGGTTGCCATGTGCATTTTGAAGTGCGGGGCTCGAAAAATCCATTTTAGGAATTAGGAAATAGTTTGTAGCTTGTAGGTACGTTTTGGAAATCATATGATAATTCATATGATTTTTTGTTTGTTACTTTGTCCACATACTTATGCACAGAAAAATTGTCAAAAAGTTTTTTTATTCGCTACAATGCAGATATGCATTTTTTGAAAAAATTTGAACCGAAACTGAATCCTGTCCTTATATTAAAAACCGCCGGCATCATTCTATTATTGCTTGTTGCCGTCTCGCTTGTAATAAGTTCATTTTCGACTGCCCGGCAATCATCAGTGGGCGTGCCCAGCGCTGGCATTGCGCAGCGCGACTCGTCGTATGAACTGATGAATCCCATTAGCAGCTATAGTTCTTCAAAGGGTGGATCCGGCGGTTCCGTCCCACTCTCGCCCATTTCCCCGCCGGGCGGCGGATATGTATCCGGCGATGATGCGGAAGATTTTGAAGCTACCGAATACAGCGCCCGATTCAAAACGCGCAATATCCCCCACGTCTGCTCCGCGGTGTTTGATTTGAAACGGCAGGTATATGTGGTATTTGAAAGCGCCCATGAATACGATCAGGGCTGTACCTATGCGTTCAAAGTGGAGCGCGCTCATGTTGGCGAGGTTATCGCGCTTTTGAAAGGGATGGATCCCGAAGATTTCTCGGAAAATACGTACACCATAAAGCGGCTGCTGGAAGATGTAGCAAGCCGAATTGAGATTCTCCGGCGCAAGCAGGATGCCGTTGAAGAGACGCTGGAGGACGCGCTGGCGTCCTACGACGCGATTATCGCCGTCGCTTCTCATGTCGAAAATGCCGATGCATTGGCGCGGTTGATTGAGGGCAAGGTGCGCATTATAGAGCGGCTTACGCAAGAGCGCATACAGGTAAGCGCGCAACTTGAGCAGGCAATGCGCAATGAAGCAGATCAGCGCGACCGTCTTGCATACGCGCATTTCAACGTGCAGGCGACGGAAGACAAGTTCATAGACAAAGAAGCCATCCGAAACTCATGGAACGCGGCCATCAAGAAGTTCGTCCGCGACGCAAACTATATTTTGCAGGGTGCATCCGTGAGGTTTATTACGTTTCTCCTCGTGGTGGGGCAATGGGCGCTCTATGCATTCGTACTGCTCTTTGCCGCAAAGTTCGGCTGGCGGATTGTCAAGAGTGTGTGGAGCGGAAAAAAGAATCGTTTTTGGAAATAGGGATGAGGATACAAGCTAATTCCTGTCTCCTAATTCCTAACTTTCGGCCGGTATTGCACTGCCTCAAAAATATGGTTGGCGGTTATGCTGTCCGATTCTGCCAAGTCCGCAATGGTGCGGGCTATTTTTATGCAACGGTGATACGCGCGGGCGGAGAGATTATATGTTTTGGCGGCATTGGTAAGCGCGGCGCGTGTCTCGCTTGCGAGCGGGCAGAATTTTTCCATATCTTTCGCGCCCATTTCGCTGTTGGCGACAAAAGGCGTTTTTGAAAACCGTTTTGCCTGGGCTTCCCGCGCGCGTATCACGCGGCGCTGTATTGTTGCCGAGCGTTCGCTTGTTTGCGCCGGCGCTGAGAGTTTTTCGTGCGAAACAAGATCCACATCAACCCACAGGTCTACCCGATCAGCGATAGGGCCTGAAATTTTCCGCGCGTAGCGTTCAATATGGTGCGGCGGGCAGACACATTCTTTAAGCGGGTTGCCAAGGTTGCCGCACGGGCAGGGGTTCATGGCCGCGACCAATAGAATATTTGCAGGATACGTCATGGTGCCTTTAGCACGCGATACGGAGACCACGCGGTCTTCCAGTGGCTGGCGGAGCGCTTCCAGCACGCGCTTATCAAACTCCGGAAACTCATCCATGAACAGCACGCCGCGATGTGCCAGCGTTATTTCCCCTGGCCGCGGGAATGTGCCCCCGCCTACAAGGGCGATATGGGAAGCGGTGTGATGGGGACTGCGAAATGGCCGCGCGGTAATGACAGTGCCGCGGCTCCCGGAAGCGCCGGCCACGCTGTGGATTTTAGTAATTTCTATTATTTCTTCCCTGCTCGGCGGCGGCAGAATGGACGGCAGCGCGCGGGAAAGGAGCGTTTTGCCGGATCCTGGCGGGCCGGAAAGAATAACATTGTGCGCGCCGGCTGCGGCAATTTCCAGCGCGCGTTTCGCGGATTCCTGTCCGCGCACATCGGCAAAATCATGACCCGGGAAGGGACTTGCGTGAGCAGTGGAAAGATGGGGAAGTGGTACCGGCTGCAAAAGCTCTTTTTCTTCCAGAT
>Ga0137829_12187341_pt1 | contig 14603 bp, 10 predicted proteins | sample OV2TP2_FD_97737 | JGI IMG/M metagenome (GOLD analysis project Ga0137829, IMG submission 97737) | reverse complement strand
AGACCGAGCTGACCAGATTCCGGTCCCTCCGAGGGCGCCTGGCCCTCTGGGAGAAGACCCTGCTGACCGCGATTCCGGTGACGGGCGTCTTCTTCGTGTTGGAAGGCCCGTTCTATCTGGGCTGGACCCTCATGCGAGAGCAGTACCTCGGCCTCTTTCTGGCGCTGGTCCTCGGCGGCGTGTTTCTCGCCGTCCCTCCGTCGGGCCGCGCCGATCGGCACCGGGTTCCCTGGTATGACCTTCTCTTGTCCTGCCTCGGCCTCATCGTGGGCCTCTACATCGCCGTGTATTTCCCGGAGGTCATGGCCCGCATGGGTGACCCCGACGCGCTCCGCCTGGCGCTCGGAGTCCTGGCGATCCTGCTGGTTCTCGAGGCGCTGCGCCGGGCATTCGGCTGGATCCTGGTGGGCGTCGGCGTCTTTTTCCTCCTCTACGCGCGGTTCGCCCACTTCGTCCCGGGCGCGTTCGGGGGAATCGGAGTCCCCTGGGACCGGTTGATCAACTACGTCTACACGGACGTCAACAGCCTCTTCGGCCTCCCCCTGGCGGTGAGCGCCACCGTGGTCCTCCCCTACATCTTCTTCGGCCAGGCCCTCTTCGCCATCGGGGCCGGCCAGTACCTCACCGAACTCGCCGTCTCCGTGTTCGGCCGCTTTCGAGGCGGGCCGGCCAAGGTGGCGGTGGTGGCCTCCAGCCTCTTTGGCACCATCTCGGGGAGCGCCGTCGCCAACGTCGCGGTGGACGGGCCCATCACCATCCCGCTCATGAAGCGGACCGGCTACCGGGCCCCGGTGGCGGCGGCCATCGAGGCCGTCGCCTCCACCGGCGGGCAGATCATGCCGCCCATCATGGGGGCGGCCGCCTTCATCATGGCCGAGTTTCTGGCCATCCCGTATCGGGAGGTCGCCATTGCGGCCGCCCTCCCCGCCATCCTGTACTACGTCGCCCTGTTCGCCCAGGTGGACCTGGAAGCCGCCAAGGCCGGGCTCAGGGGCCTGTCTCGGGAAGAACTGCCGGCCCTGCTCCCGGTGCTCCGCAGGGGTTGGGTCTTCTTCGCTCCCCTCGCGATCCTGATCTACGTCCTCTTCATCCAGAACACAGACGCGGGTGACGCTGGCATGTTCGCCGCCCTGGCTACCCTGGCCCTGGGCTTTCTGAGGAGTGAACTTCGGTCCCGTCCCCGGTGGGTGCTGGAAACGCTGGTGAGCACTGGCCGGACCCTGTTGGAGTTGGGGATCACAGTGGCGCTGGCCGGGTTGATCGTCGGCGCCGTTCAGGTGAGCGGCCTCGGCTTCATCCTCTCCCACGGCCTGGTCACCCTGGCCGGCGGGAACGTCCTGGCCTTGCTGTTCCTCACCGCCGTCGTCAGCATGATCCTCGGCATGGGCATGCCGACCACGGCCGTGTACATCCTCCTGGCGGTGCTCGTGGCGCCCGCCCTGGTGCAGCTCGGCATCAACCCCCTGGCCGCCCATCTCTTCATCTTCTACTTCGGCATGATCTCCATGGTCACCCCGCCCATCTGCCTGGCAGCGTACACCGCCGCGGCTATCGGCCAGACCGACCCGATGCGGACAGGGTTCGAGGCCACGCGGTTGGCGAGCGTGGCCTACGTCGTCCCGTTCCTCTTCGTCTTCTCGCCGGCCCTGCTTCTCCGGGGAAGCACCTGGGATGTGCTCCAGGCGACCGTCACCGCCATTGCCGGGGCGGTGTTGCTGGGCATGGCGCTCACCGGCTACTTCATCCGGGATCTCGGCTGGCTCAAGCGGGTGGTCCTGGCTGTGGCGTCGCTGGCGATGCTCACCCCCGCCACGGGCCCGGGGATCGTGTTCTCCTGGATCACGGACGTCGTGGGCGTCGTCCTGGCCGCGGTCGTGCTCGCGTCCGAGGCGTGGCCGCTCAGGGGGCTGAGCAGTCTGTGGAACGCGCGGGTTCGGGAGTGATCAGCCGGAGCGCTCCCGGCTCCGGCTTCGCTGCATGTCCTGGTCGGCGTCCCTGAAGAGCTCGTCGGGCGTGTCCGGCGGCGTCTTCCGATGGGCGATGCCCACGCTGCAGTAGACCACGCGCGGGAGCCCGCGTCGGGACGACAGCTCCGCGAGCTTCTCCCTGACGCGGTTCACGACCACCTCGACGTCCTTGGGTTGGGCCTCCGGCAGGAGCACCGCGAACTCGTCCACGCCGTACCGCGCGGCCAGATCGGTCGTACGGGTCGATTCCATCACCGCGTCGGCGACGGCGCGGAGCACGTCGTCACCGAGGCTGTAGCCGTAGCGGTCGTTGATCGTCTTGAGCTGGACCACGTCGAGCAGGAGCAGCAGGACGCCGCCCTTGCGCCGGCGCGCGGCGGACGCGACACGCGGATACTGATCGTGGAAGGCCCGCCGGCTCGCCAGCCCGGTGACCGGGTCCGGCGCGTAGCGGGCGAGCTTGCGGTCGGCGTCGTAGAGCCTCCCCGCGAGCATTCGCACCAGGCCGATTCCCAGCCCCGGCGCCGTGTGGAGGACGTGCATGAAGTCGCTCTGGGGCAGGAGCAGACAGCGCGTCGGCTCGACGGCGACGACCGTGGCCGAGCGCGGCCGATCCGTCAAGAGCGCCAGCTCGCCGAACAGCTCGCCTTCCACCAGCTCGCCCAGCATCCACTCCGTCTGGGTGTCGGAGGCGGCCTCGACGACGCGCACCTTGCCCGAGAGGATCACGAAGAGGCGGTCGGGCCATTCCCCCTGGTGGACGATGGCGTGACCGGCCGGGTAGCTCTGCTCGGTGGCGTGCTCGACCAGGCGGAGACGCTGCTCGAGCGGTAGCGTCCGGAAGAGGGAGACCGAGCCCAGGAGGTTCGCGTAGTCCGCGGCCAGCGGGCTCCGCGGGAGCGCCGGGGGCTCAGCCTCGGCCGACAGCGCGGCGCCAGCAACCGCGACCGACTCCCGCCGCGCCGCGGTGGTCCGGGCGAGCCATGCCCGCACGCGGGCCCGGAGCATCGGCGGACTGATGGGCTTCGCCATGTAGTCCGTCGCGGAGGATTGGCCGTCATACACCGCCGACGGCGCGAACGAGCCATCGGCCAGGACGATGATCGGGAAGTTCTTCCGCCCGAGACGCGCCCGCAGCGGCGCCAGCAGCGAGACGCCGGCGCCGTCGGGAAGCTGCGCGTCCACGATGGCGAGGTCGGGCGACGCGATCGGCCCCCGCGCGAGCGCGGCCCGGATGTCGGGCATCCGGACCAGCATGAGCCCGTCGTCGTCGAGCACTTCCTCGATCGCGGCGATCTCGTCCTGGTTCGCGCTCACCACGATCACGCGGCGGCCGGCGATCGGCCGGTGCTGGAGCGCCGAGGCGCCGCGCACCGCGCTGGTCTCGCCGTTCCCGCGCACCTCGATTTCGACCCCTTCGGCCGCGGCGAAGACCTCGAGGCCCCCGCCCCGCGCCGCCGCCCGCGCTCGCGCGCCCGCCTCGAGCCGCTCGAGCGTCGCGTCGTCGTGACCGGGGTCGTGATGAAAGAGGGCGAGCCGCCTGGCGCCGGCCGCCAGCGCCACATCGGTCGCGTACTCGACGGAGCTGTGTCCCCAGCCGATCTTCGCGCGGTACTCTTCCTCGGAGTACTGCGCGTCGTGGATGAGCAGGTCCGCGTTCCGGAGGAAGGCGACGTGCTGCTCGTCCCCGGGATGTTGGGACTCGCCGTGCGCGGTGGCGAGGAACGGCTCGTGGTCGGTGGCGTACGCGACCGTGGCGCCGCCGCTCGAGATCCGATACGCGATCGTCGGCGCGGTGTGGTTCATGTACTGCGTCTCGACCAGCACATCGCCCACCCGGAAGAAGCCCTCGTCGAGCTCGGTGAAGTGGATGCGCGAGCGGAGGTCGCGGAGCTTCACCGGAAAGTACGAGTACTCCATCTGGCCCGCCATGGCCTCCTCGAGGCTCCGCTGGAAGCCGAGCGGCGCGTAGATGTTGAGCTCGGCGCGGGGCAGGAAGGCGGGGACGAAGAACGGAAAGCCCTGGATGTGATCCCAGTGGGTGTGGCCGATGAAGAGGTGGATCCGGAACGGGTCGGGCGACGACCGCGCGAGGGCCAGCCCTAGCTCGCGAGCCCCGGTGCCACAGTCGAGGACGATCCGGGTGCCGTCGTCGCCACGGACCTCGACGCAGGAGGTGTTGCCCCCGTACCGGGCCGTGCTCGGCCCGGGCGCCGCGATCGAACCGCGCGTGCCCCAGAAGCGTACGTGCACGATCGGGCCTCCCGGATTGACGCTTGGCCCGAGAGTCTAGCATGATCGAGGGCCATGGAGGCCCCAGCGCCCCTCATCCCGACCGCCGTGATCGGCTCGCACGGCAAGCCCGGCTGGTGGTACGCCGCCGTCAAGGCGTACGAGGCGGGCGAGTTCGGCCCCGGCGACCTCGACGAGATGTTCGACGACGCCGCGCTGACGGCGATCCGGGACATGGAGACCGCGGGCATCGACATCGTCACCGATGGCGAGGTCCGCCGGCTCGACGGCTACGTCGACTCCTACTACGCCGTGATCAAGGGGATCGTGCCGCTGCCGGCGCGCCGGAAGGCCGGACCGTGGGGCTACGACCAGCAGACTCGGTACGAGGCGGTCGGGACGATCGAGGCGCCTCCCGGCGGCCTCGGGATCGTCAGGGAGTGGGAGTTCCTCAGGGCCCATACGAGCCATCCGACGAAGGCGACGTGCGCGGGCCCGCTCACGTTCGGGTCCCGCATCCACCCGGGCACGCTCTACGGGTCCGTCGTGGACGTGGCGGAGCGCTTCGCGGAGGTGATCAACGAGGAGCTGCGGGCCCTCGCGGCCGCGGGCGCCGAGCTGATCCAGCTCGACGAGCCGGCGCGCGGCAACGTCTCCGGCGGGGAGATGGCGCGCCTCTTCAACCTGGCGACGGAGGGCGTCCGGGCGAAGCTCGCCTTCCACGTCTGCTTCGGCAACCGCTTCGGGCGCTCGCGATTCGCCCGGAGCTACGCGCCCTACTTCCCCGGTCTCCTCGAGGCCCGCGCCGACCAGTTCGTGCTCGAGTTCGCCAGCCGCGAGCTGGCCGAGCTCGGCCTCTGGGAGCGCTACGGTGAGGGCCGTGAGCTCGGCGCGGGGGTGATCGACGTGAAGGGGTTCAACCAGGACACCGCCGAGGACGTGGCCGGCCGGATCCGGCGGGTGCTCGAGGTCTGCCCGGCGGAGAAGCTGACGGTGAACCCCGACTGCGGCTTCGGCTGGTCACCGCGGTACATGTGCGTCCAGAAGCTCTCGGCGCTCGCGGCCGGCGCGGCGCTCGCGCGGCAGGAGCTCACCGGGTCGGGTAGATAACCTCGTCGGCGTGCTGGTACGCCCACTCCACCGACGCCTGATCGAGGTACTGGACTTCCGTCCCCCGCAGGGCGGCGAGCTGCTCGGCGGCGAGGATTCGACGCACCTCCGACGCGAGGGTATTGAGACGGTGGTAGGCCTCGGAGATGGTGCGCCCGAGCGTGGTGAGGCCGTGGTTCTCCATGACGATCGCGTTGGTGTGGGCGATGAAGTCGCGGAGGGGCTCCACGTCCAGCTCGACGTTGATGTGGGAGGGCAGCACGTGGGGCGGCATGCCCATCACGTAGGGGAACTCGGCCGAAAGGACGCGGATCTCCTTGACGGCCCGCGAGGCCAGGAGCGCGATGCTCTCGTCGTGGTGGACGTGGATCACGCCGTGCACCTCGGGACGCAGGCGGAGGATCTCGCGGTTGAGCTGATGGCCCACGCTCGGCGGGACCGTGCCACAGAGGAGCCGGCCCGTCGGAACGTCGGTGACGACGACGTTGTCCGCCGTCATCTCCTCGAGCGAGACACCGGCGTGCTTGGTGTAGACCACCCCGTGCTCGAATCCGGGATGGGGGACGCGGATCGCGAGGTTCCCGAGGGTGTTGTGGATGTAGCCACGCGCGACGACCATCCGCGCGTACGTGAGGACGAGGTTGCCGACCGTCGGGTCGAAGCGCACCTGGGTCTCCATGTGTCAAGCTTAACGCGGACCGGTTGAGGAGGCCATGGAAGTCCTGGACACGGTCGAGCGGGTCGACGCCTGGCGTCGGACGATCACCGGCCGCCTCGGGCTGGTCCCCACCATGGGGGCCCTCCACGAGGGCCACCTCTCGCTCGTCAGACGCGCGCGGCCCGAGTGCGACCGGGTGGCGGCGACCATCTTCGTGAATCCCGCCCAGTTCGGGCCGAGCGAGGACCTCGCCAGGTATCCACGCGATCTGCCCGGCGACCTCGCCCTCCTGGCCCGGGAGGGCGTGGACATGGTCTTCGCGCCGACCGAGGCGGTGATCTATCCGCCGGGGTTCTCGACCTGGGTCACCGAGGAGCAGGTCGCGCGGCGCTGGGAGGGCGAGGCGCGGCCGGGCCACTTCCGCGGCGTGACGACCGTGGTGCTGAAGCTTTTCAACATCGTCCGGCCTGAGCGCGCCTACTTCGGCGAGAAGGACTATCAGCAGCTCCGGGTCATCGAGCGGATGGTCCGCGACCTCAACCTGCCCGTGACGATCGTCCCCTGCCCCACGGTGCGCGAGCCGGACGGGCTCGCCTTGAGCTCGCGGAACGTGCGGCTCGAGCCCGCGGACCGGAAGGCCGCACGCGTCCTGTCGAGGGCGCTCGAGGCCGCGCGCTCGGCTGCCGCGAAGGGGGAGCGCGATGGCGAGGCGCTCCGCCGCATCGCCGAAGACGTGATCCGGGGCGAGCCGCAGGCGCGCCTGGACTATGTCGCCGTCGTCGATCGAGAGACCCTCGAGCCGCTCGGCCGGCTCGATGCGCGCGGCGCCGTCTGCCTGGTGGCCGCCCGCATCGGCCCCGTCAGGCTGATCGACAATCTGCGCCTGGTGTAGACTCCTCTTCGTGGCGCTACCCCTCGAAGGTGTCGTCGTCGCCGACCTGACCCAGAACATCGCCGGACCGTTCTGCACGCAGGTCCTCGGCGACATGGGCGCCGAGGTCGTCAAGATCGAGCGTCCCGAGCGCGGCGACGAGGCACGGGCCTGGGCGCCGCCGTACTGGGGCGACGAGAGCGCGACCTTCATGGCCTTCAACCGCAACAAGAAGAGCCTCGCGCTCGACCTCCGGTCGCCCGGGGGGCTCGAGGTCCTCCGCCGGCTGGTCGCGCGCGCCGACGTCTTCGTCCAGAGCCTGCGCGCGGGGGCGGTGGAGGCGCTGGGCCTCGGCTTCGCCGGCGCGACCGCGCTCAATCCAAGAATCGTCTACTGTTCGATCACCGCCTTCGGCATCCGCGGGCCCCTGAGCCAGGAGCCCGGCTACGACCCGCTGATGCAGGCCTACGCCGGCCTGATGTCGGTGAACGGCCACCCGGGCGGCGAGGCCGCGCGCATGGGCACCGCCGTCATCGACATGGGGACCGGCATGTGGGCGGCGCTGGGCATCGTGGCGGGGCTCCGGCAGCGGGACGCCACGGGCCGCGGCGTCGAGGTGACGACGGCCCTCTTCGAGACCGCGCTCATGTGGGTCAGCTACCACGCCATGGGCTATCTCGGCTCCGGCGAGGTCCCGAAGCCGCAGGGCTCCGGCGCCGGGATGATCGCGCCCTACCAGGCGTTCCCGACGGCCGACGGCTCCGCCATGATCCTGGCGCCCACCAACGAGATGTTCGGCCGGCTCGTCGAGGCGCTCGACGAGCCCGCGCTCGCGCGAGATGAGCGCTTCCTCGACAATCCGTCGCGGGTGAAGAATCGCCTGGCGCTCGTGCCCGCCATCACGGCGCGGACCCGGAATCTCAAGACGGCCGAGCTGCTCGAACGGCTCCACGCCGCCGGCGTGCCGTGCGCGCCGATCCTCACGATCGATCGGGTGCTGGAGGAGCCGCAGACGCGCGAGAGCGGGATCGTGCTCGCGTCGCCGCATCCCCGCCTGCCCGACTACCGCTCCATCGGGCTGCCGCTCCAGTGGGACCGGCGGCGTCCCGAGGTGCGCCGCGTGCCGCCGCGCCTGGGTGAGCACAGCGAAGACGTGCTGACGTGGCTCGGGTACACGAAGGACGACGTGCGGACGCTCCGCGCGCAGAAGGTCATCCCGTGACGGCGATCACCCTGTCGCTCAGCGACGAGCAGCGCGCGCTCAGGGACGGCGTGGCCCAGATCTGCAAGAAGTACCCGGGCGAGTACTGGCGGGAGCTCGACGCCAAGCGCGAATACCCCGAAGCGTTCGTCAACGAGCTCACCCGCGCGGGCTACCTCGCGGCGCTCATCCCTCAAGAATTCGGTGGCGCCGGGCTCGGGATCATCGAGGGCGCGCTCATCCTCGAGACGATCCATGCCTCGGGTGGCAACGCCGCCGCCTGCCACGCGCAGATGTACATCATGGGCACGCTCCTCCGCCACGGGAGCCCCGCTCAGAAGCAGCGCTACCTGCCGAAGATCGCCAGTGGCGAGATGCGGCTCCAGGCGTTCGGCGTCACGGAGCCCAACACCGGATCGGACACGCTCCGGCTGCAGACCACGGCGGTGCGCCAGGGCGATCGGTACGTCGTGAACGGCCAGAAGATCTTCATCTCGCGCGTGCTCCAGTCCGACATGATGCTGCTCCTCGCGCGGACGACGCCGGCCGACCAGGTGAAGAAGCGCACGGCGGGGCTTTCGGTCTTCCTGATCGACATCCGGAACCTCAAGGGCTTCGAGGTCCGCCCCCTCCGGATGATGATGAACCACTCGACCAACGCCCTCTTCTTCGACCACGTCGAGATCCCGGCCGAGAGCCTCCTCGGCGAGGAGGGCAAGGGCTTCGCCTACATCCTCGACGGCATGAACGCCGAGCGGATCCTCGTGGGCTCCGAGTCGATCGGCGACGGACGCTGGTTCGTCGAGAGGGCCGTGGCCTACTCGACCCAGCGCGTGATCTTCGGCAAGCCCATCGGCGCCAACCAGGGCGTCCAGTTCCCGATCGCCAAGGCCCACACGGCCGTCGAGGCCGCCGCGCTCATGCGCGACAAGGCCGCCGCCCTCTTCGACGCCGGCGAGCCCTGCGGCCCCGAGGCCAACATGGCCAAGTACCTGGCGGCCGAGGCCGCCTGGGAGGCTGGCAACGCCTGCATCGACTGTCACGGAGGCTACGGCTACGCCGAGGAGTACGACATCGAGCGCAAGTTCCGCGAGTGCCGCCTCTTCAAGACCGCGCCGATCAACCAGAACCTCGTCCTCGCCTACGTCGCCGAGCACGTCCTCGGCCTGCCGCGCTCGTACTGAGTCCGTCAGGAACCGGACCCCCTCAAGCGCCATGGCCCCTCACGCCGCTCGCGCTATACCTCGCCAGGCCCCGCGTGGTACCATGAAAATCGATACTTAGCATATCGATTTTCATGGTAGGGTCCATGCATGGTTCAGCGGCCGCGATGGCTCGCGGAAATCCGCGCCGCCCTGAAGCGCAGCCGCGTCACCGCGCTCGTGGGCCCCCGTCAGGCGGGGAAGACCACGCTCGCCCGGCAGATCGTTCCGCCTCACTCACCGGCGTACTTCGACCTGGAAGACCCTCGTAGCCTAGCCCGCTTGGCGGAGCCCATGACTGCTCTGGCATCGCACCGGGGTGTCGTGGTCATCGATGAGATCCAGCGCCGACCCGACCTCTTTCCCATCCTTCGCGTGCTCGCGGACCGACGGCCGTCCCAGGCGCGCTTCCTGATCCTCGGCAGCGCCTCGCCCGACCTCCTCCGCCAGTCCTCCGAGACGCTGGCGGGAAGACTGGAGACTATCACCCTGACCGGGTTCGGGCTGGACGAGTTGGGCGCTGGAGCGCTGGGTCGGCTATGGAGGCGGGGGAGCTTTCCGCCTGCCTACCTGGCACGCTCGGAGCAGGCCAGCTATGTCTGGCGGCAGCAGTTCATCCAGACCTTCCTGGAGCGCGACCTTCCCCAGCTCGGCATCACCATTCCTGCGACCACGCTTCACCGCTTCTGGACAATGCTCTCCCACTATCATGGCGGGATCTGGAACGCCGCCGAGGCGGCGCGCTCGCTCGGCGTCAGCGAGCCCACAGCCCGCCGCTACGTGGATCTCCTGTCAGGGCTCTTCATGATTCGCCAGCTGCAGCCGTGGCACGAGAACTTGAAGAAGCGGCAGGTGAAAGCGCCGAAGGTCTACGTGCGGGACAGTGGTCTCCTGCATGCTCTCCTCGGTCTCACCGACGAGCGGGAGATGCTGTCGCACCCCAAGGTCGGGGCATCGTGGGAGGGCTTCACCATCGAGGAGACGCTCAAGGCTGTCCGCGCGGAAGCCGCCTACTTCTGGGCCACCCACACCGGGGCAGAGCTGGATCTGCTGCTCCTCAAGCGGGGACGCCGCTACGGCGTGGAGGTCAAGTTCCAGGATGCGCCACGCCTGACTCCTTCCATGCGCGTCGCGCTCTCCGACCTTCGACTCCACCGTCTCACGGTCCTCTATCCGGGCGATCTGCGGTACGATCTGGACCACCGCGTAAGCGTCGTGCCGGTCGCCGAGCTGGCAACCGACCCAGAGACGATCATGCAAGGCAAGGGCAGACGACACGCCTGATGGAGCGGAGCGAGCGGCGGATCCTGACTACCCACGTCGGGAGCCTCCCGCGGCCGCCCGCGCTCCGCGACCTCCTCGTGCGGCAGGAGCGTGGCGAGCCTGTCGACGAAGCCGACCTCGCGCGGCAGGCGGAGGCCGCCGTTCACCGCGTGGTGCGGGGGCAGCTCGACGCCGGGATCGACATCGGCAACGACGGCGAGCAGCCGCGCGTCGGCTTCTCCACCTACGTCGCGCGGCGGATGCGCGGGTTCGGGGGCGAGAGCCGGCGGCCGCCGGCGCGGGACGTCGCCGAGTTCCCCGACTACGCGGCAATGTTCACGGAGCGCCGGCGCTTGGGCGCCCGGGTCGGGAACGCGCCCCAGGCGGTGGCCGAGGTCTCGTACCCGAGCCTCGACGAGGCCACGAGCGAGATCGACCTCTTCCTTCGCACGCTCGGGGCGACCGGCGGCCGGTTCGCCGAAACCTTCATGACGGCGGCCTCGCCCGGCATCATCGCCACCACCATGCTCGACGCCTGGTACGGCTCCCACGACCGCTACGTGCGCGCGCTATCCCGGGAGATGCGCCGGGAGTACGAGCTGATCCATGCGCGCGGGCTCGTCCTCCAGCTCGACGCTCCCGACCTCGCCATGGAGCGCACCCGCCTGTTCCAGAAGGACACGCTGGACCGCTTCCTCGAAGTGGTGGCCCTCCACGTCGACGCGATCAACGCGGCGACGGCGGCGATCCCCGCCGAGCGGATCCGGCTCCACGTCTGCTGGGGCAACTACGACGGGCCGCACGTCCACGACGTCCCGCTGGAAGCCTTGCTGCCTCTGCTCTACCGCGCTCGGGTCGGCGCCCTCTCCATCGAGCTCGCCAATCCGCGCCACCAGCACGAGTACCGGGTGTTCCGCCGCCATCCGCTCCCCGACGCGATGCTGCTCCTGCCCGGCGTGATCGACTCCACCACCAACTTCGTGGAGCACCCCGAGGTCGTCGCGGACCGGATCTATCAGGTCGTCGACGCGGTCGGCGATCGGACGCGGGTGATCGCGTCCGCCGATTGTGGCTTCGGCACCTTCGCCGGGACCGACATGGTCGCCGAGAGCGTCGTCTGGGCCAAGCTCCGCGCGCTCCGCGAGGGCGCCGACCTCGCTACCCGGCGGCTCTGGGGATAGCGCGGTCAGAAGCCGCCGATCCGGTCCACGAGCGCGCCCGGATCGGCCGGCAGCTCGTCCGCGCGCCAGGCGACGTGGCCGTCGGGGCGCACGAGCACGAGCCGCCGCTCGTACAGCTCGACGATCTCGGGTCGCTCGACGTCCACGACCTCGAGCGGCAGCCGCCGGTGTCTGGCCGCGAGCTCGCCCGCCGCGGTGTCGGGCGCCCGCGCGCCGAGACGCAGGAGCGTGAATCCGCGGCCGAACAGGTCGAGGATCGAGCGGCCGTCGGCGAGCCAGGCGTGGGGCGCTCGGCCGCCGGGCCGGGTGGACGGGACATAGGTCGTCGGCGTGTTCGGCACGGGGTCGGTGCCGTCGGCCACGCACACGGGTGACTCCTCGTAGGTGTAGCCGAGCTCGAGCCCGGGCAGGCGCGTCCTGAACTCGGCGCCCCTGGGCGAATCCTCGATGAACTTGCCGAGCCGGAGTCGGAACCGCGAGCCCTCCTCCGACTCGTCGTCCAGGGCGTGTGACAGCGGCATCTGGTCGTCGACGGAGCGGATATCGAGGGCGCCCGACACGTTGCGCTGGCCGATAGGCCTCCGCTCGAGGTCGTAGCTCGCGAGGAGTCCCGGTCCACCCCAGCCCTGGATCGTGGCGGCGAGCTTCCAGCCGAGGTCGACCGCGTCGCCCATCGCCGTGTTCATGCCGAAGCCCCCCGACGGCCAGAGAATGTGGGCCGCATCGCCGGCGATGAAGACGCGCCCGTCGCGGAAGCGCTCGGCGACGGCGTGGTGGCCCGCCCACTCCTTGACGTCGATCACCTCGAACGGGATGCCGTCCCCAAGGGTGGCGCGCACGGACTCGGCGGGCGGTGGCAGGTCTTCGGGCCGGAGGCCGTGCGCGCCGGTGCGCCAGAGGTCGCGGCCGTTCATCGCGGCCACCATCGTCGCGCGCAGACCGCGCGTCATGATCCAGTAGGCGATCGCGGGACCGTGGCGCACGTGGGAGAGGAGATCGCACCGGAAGAAGATCGTGGCCTGGTAATCCTGCGCGAACATGCCCCGGAGCTGGATGCCGAGCGCCTTGCGCACCTCGCTGGCCGGCCCGTCGCAGCCGACCAGATAGTCGGCGGTGACCTGAGTCCGGCGCCCGGTCGCCAGATCCACGAGGTCCGCCGTGACGCATTCCGCGGACTGGCGGAACGCTTCCACGCGGCACTGGAATCTCACCTCGACGGACGGCAGCGATCGGGCCCGCTCCCGGAGCACCGGATCGAAGAAGAACTTCGGACACCAGATCGGGCCTTCCGGACTCCACGGCGACCGGGCCGCGGGATCGCCGTTCGCGGGATGCGGAAAGCGCGCCAACTCGTGCCGATTGAACCCCGTCAGGTAGAGATACGTGTTCGGGTAATCGCTCGGGAAGCCTCCGTATCGCGCCGCGTCGGCGATCCCCCAGCGGCGCAGGAGCTCCATGGTGCGCGTGCTGACGAGGTTCGCGGTGGGAAAGGCGATGGTCTCGTCGCGTTGCTCCGCCACGAGGCACGGGATTCCATGCCAGCCGAGCTCGATCGCCAGCGCGAGGCCGCATGGCCCACCTCCGACGATGAGCACCGGGACGTATGAGCCGAGCATGATGGGGTTGATACCGCGCGACGAACGGCGGCGTCAAGAGCCGCGATTCTCGAAATTACCCGACGCCGGCGCGCGAAGTCGACGGCCCGGGTTGTGCTTCCCGTTCGGCGCAGGAGGCGGGTATGACAGGAGTTGCGCGACGATCGCGACGGCTCGTGTGGCTGAGTCCACGGGCGTTGTCGGTGGCGGAGCGCCTCTCGCGGCTCACCGGTGTCGGCGTCACCGACCTGCTCGAGGTCATCCTGCTCGAGCTCGGCGGCGTCCTCGACGACGACGCGCTCGAAGCGGCGCCGCCCCGCGAAGCTCGGCGCCAATCCGTGCACCCACCCGCACGCGTCATTCCCATCGAGTACGCGCGACCGCGGCGCGCCCGCGCGGAGGCCTCGGCCACCCGACGCCTGAACGGTCAGCACCGGTAGACGTCCCGCACGTTGCCCCGGCCTGCACGAATTACAGCGCCACGGAGCCGACGCACGACCGCACGGCGTCGCCCAAACACCGCAGCGCCCTGCCCACCCATGCAACGCGCTGCGATCAGCGGCCAGACCGGGGTGGTACAGTAGGCGTCACGATGCGATTTCCGGCGCGCGTGACGATCTGCGAGGTGGGGACCCGGGACGGATTCCAGATCGAGCCCGAGTTCATCCCGACCGACCTCAAGGTCGAGGTCGTCGATCTGCTCGGGGCCGCCGGCGTGCCGCGGATCGAGGTGACCTCGTTCGTGCATCCCAAGATCGTGCCCCAGCTCCGCGACGCCGCTGAGGTCATGGCGAAGATCCGCCGCCGCCCCGGCACGCGCTACGCCGCGCTCGTGCCGAACGACACGGGCGCCGTGCGCGCGGTGGACGCGGGCGTGGACGCCCTGCATACCGTCGTCTCGGCGAGCGAGAGCCACAACCTCGCCAACGTGAACATGACGATCGCCGAATCGATCGCGAAGCTCCGGGCGGTCATGGCGATCGCCGAGCGGGCGAAGGTCCCGGTGGGGTGCGGGATCTCGACCTCCTTCGGCTGCCCCTTCGAGGGCGCGGTGCCACTGGCCCGGCTCGAGAGCGTCGTTGCGCGGCTCGTCGACATCGGCGCTCGGGCCATTGGCCTCGCCGACACGACAGGCATGGCGAACCCCCGCCAGGTGGGCCGCACGTTCGAGCACCTGATGCCGCGGTTCCCGGGGATCGAGTGGACGCTCCACACCCACGACACGCGCGCGATGGCGATCCCGAACATCCTGGCCGCGATCGAGTGCGGGGTCACCCACTTCGACGCGTCGATCGGCGGCCTCGGGGGATGCCCGTTCGCGCC
>Ga0137829_12281020_pt1 | contig 14611 bp, 9 predicted proteins | sample OV2TP2_FD_97737 | JGI IMG/M metagenome (GOLD analysis project Ga0137829, IMG submission 97737) | reverse complement strand
TGTATTTATCTATAACAAATTTTACCGGCCATGGCAAGGCCCCTTTGAACTTTAATTCAATTATCGCCATATCGTGGCTCACGTCTTCCGATGGAGTTTTGCAAAAGGACGAATTTTTTTCCGCGCGAATATCGTAATCAAGCGTTACGCGCACTGGTTTTTTCTCTGAATAATAATGCATAGCCCTTCTTTTATACTGAACAACCACATAAGGTTTTCGTGCTTCACAAGCAATAAGGTAAACGAATTCGGAAAAGATAGAATCTTCTGGATTTTTTAGGCGCGATAAGATTTTGTCATAAGCAAAATTACGAGATTCAAGCAATCCAGCCCACTCTGCGGGCGTTATTGCGACTCTTCTTTTGTGAATCATCATATCGTGTTTTTCTTTTATTTCAAGCCATATGGTGGGAGAGTCGGGATTGATTTGTTGTATTTCTTGACCGTATATGCGCGCACGCACCTTTTTTCTGTTTAAGAATCCACCAGCTTTGTCAGAGTAATCTGAAAGCGTGGGTGTGTCAAAGTAAATACTGGAAACGTAATAAAAGCCGTCTAGTAGGCTCGGTGAATCTTTTTCAAATCCCATATTCATAAAGTCGCTTTCTATAGAGGGGATTAGTGAATAGGGAACCGGATATTTGAATTCAAATCTAAAAAAAGTATTTTGCATGGCTAATTATTGTATACATTATCAAATATTTCAGCGCTTGGCTCTCCGAATATCTGCTTTTTTATATAAAGTGAAATATCCTGATCGTTACCTGAAAAAACATTGTCATGTATGCGGGCGTATGATTCGTCTTTTACCGCAATGCCCATTAAGCAGTTTTTTATAGTGTTTTCATAAATATGGGGCCGCGATCTCTCTCCAACGCTTACACCCTTGTCAGAGCAGGTATTAATTTTGTTTCGACTTATTATAGTATTATTGCCGAAGGATAAGTCAACGGCATCTCCGCTCTCTCCGATTCCTATATTTGAAAAAATATTTCCCGACACAATAAAATTTTCCGTAAAATCAAGATCAATTGCGTCTTGATTCATGTCAAAAAATTTAGAATCCATAATTTCGCCGGTAGCGTATTTAACATTTATGGCATCATCGTCGCCGTCTTGATGGAAATTAGAATTATACACATAAAGCGGGGCATTGTGAGCCGAAAGCATTCCGGTAAAAGTAACGCCGTTTATTTCTTCCGATGAAGATCCCCCGATCATAGTTACATAGTTAAATTCGCTTTTTTCATCCGTATTTATAACGCTAACTGCGCCCCAATTTTTATCCGGATCAATTCTTGCTATAAGTATTGGGTTGTTTTTTGTACCTAGCGCCTCTATGGGACTATAAGATATTAAAGATACGCCTTCGGCTAGATATATTTTAGTGCCGGGCCTGATAATTAATTTAGTATTCTGGGGGATAATTAGATTTTGTCTAATTATTTGTTTGCCCGAAAGAACAATATCATTATCAACGTGGCGAACTACATCATAAAGGTACTTAAAACTTCCCGGGAACTGGGGCCTGAAATTATTTTTGATATTTCCTAAAGTGAAGTTGGGTTCGACAATAGCATTCATAGCGTCAACCCTTGAGAACGGAGGCTCGTCGATAGAAAGAAGGTCTTGCGCGCGTTTATAATTTCCCTTGATAAAATCTCTCATTTCTTTTATGCTATTCGAGAAGTAGAGATCTCCCCTGGATTTAGTCTGATCCTTATAGAATTCTGCAGTTACATTATCTGTAAGCGAGTCATAGTATTCGAGGTCTTTTTGCAAGTTTGAATCTTTTGCCATCTCCGCAAGGACTGTGATATATTTTTGATATACAGCAGGCGTTGAGAGAACATATCTGGTAAGAGGGTTGGCCATAAACAAATCATATATCTCTTTGCCGGGACGAAGATCGGGAGCGCTGATGTTTATATCTTCAAGAAGCGGTTCGAATTTGCCTGTTGCGCTGTTGAATAAGAAGTTTAGGTTTCCGGTATGAGTGTGAGAGCTGCTGGCAAGAACGCTTATCGATATCGCGGAATACCATTTTTGAAGATCAAAGATATTTTCTATGAGCTTACTAAATTCTTCTTTATTTACTCTTTCGTAATCAAAGATCAAAAGAAGTGTTTCCAGCGCGTCATAAGACGTGTCTTCTTCGTGTATGTTTTTATTCCACTGCGGAAGCTCGGAGAATTTACCGGAGTTTAGGCTATTTGTTTGAGAAAATACTTCACTGGTAGCGGGTATCTTGCTTAATTCGAGCCAGGCAGAGGAAACGCGTTCTTTCGCAAGATATACTCCGGCATCTTTACCGTTAACAGCAAGCCGAACAAAGAGCATTTTTGTTGTCGCAAGATTTTCTCGCTTGATTCGTTTTGTGTTCAAAAGCTCCCCGAAATATGATCTGTCTTCCGGCACGATTAGATCTACCGCCTTCATATTCCAAAAGAGGTTTTCTTCAGGAAATTTTATAAGCAAAGAACGCTTAGAACCGCTCCAATGTACGGGATGAAGGCCCCTATAGCGAATCTTGACATCTTCGGTATAGTTTTCTGATTTGAAAATCGCGTCCACGAATTTTTTATTTTCTTCCTCGAGTAATCCAGAAAGTTTTTTTTCCGGCAGGGCATCCTCCATCGCGAGGAAGTCATCCGCGTTTATCACAATCTGGAGTTCTGGAAGATTGGTATCTTTGAACCAATAGAGAAAGTGAATTATATTCCCCACTTTCATCAAAGAATTTCTCGCGCTTGAAATATAAACCCCTAGGTCGGATAAAAGGGGGTGCTCAAAAAAGTAATATAACTTATGCGTGGGTATAAATTTATGAGGGGAGATTACAAAGACGAATAAAAAAGAGCAAGCAAGTGCCGCAAGGAGTATTATCTTGAATAAGCGGGATTTAGTAGCTGATCGTATAAATGTCAAATTCATCGTTTATGACGTGTGATTTTTTTAATGCTGGGATGTTTTCGTATTCAAAGTTTTCGTTAATTTTTTTGTCCCATACTATCAAGTCAATGCCCAGATTCTTGAATATATCAATATAATCCAGATAATAAAAGATTAGGTATTCTCTTTCCAGGTCTTCAAGAGCTTCATCTGGTATTAAATCGTATCTCCCATAATTTTCCTGGTAGTACATGCCAAATATATGTTTAGAGACTTTGTGTTTTTCGCTAATCATAACTTTTATCACATTATCTGGAGTTATGCCACTTAGTTTATATTCAAGGAAAAGAGTCTTTTTTAAATAGTCCCTATTATTTAAATAATATTTAACGAAGTTATTGTTCAAGGCATTGTGATGCGTATACGCAGGCAATAACCACGACAGACCAGAAGATGTCCAAATATTTTTCGGGTCCTCATATGTGCCTTTAAGATATGATATAACGGCAGAATATCTTTGCCTTTCAATATAATAAGGATACTGATATTTATACGAGCTGATTTGAATCAATATAGCGTGATAAAAGAGAATTGCGATCGGAACTGCGATACCAAGGATGATCATTTTTCTGCTGCGAAAAATTTTTTCCAAGGAATAAACAAAAAGCGCGGCTACAATTATACTAACGATTAGGGGCTTGGTAATGAACCAATGATAATGAGCTTGCTGCAGAGATATGCCAGTAATAATCTGTTGATTTATCGCAACCCACAAAGCAATAATTATGAACAAAAGGAATTTTTTCGCGTTTTTATATTCCTTCTCCGGCCAGAAAAACAATACTGCGATTAGCGATATGGCAAGCCACATACTGAATACAAATTCATGACTTTCAAAAAGGCCTTGCCTTGCGGCGGCATCAGCGTAGTCTATGTGAAGTTTTGCCCGGAAAAAATTTATCCAGTAGGGGATTGCTATTATTCCATGCGCTAAAATTACATATAAAAATTTTTTAATGCATTCCTTGTTTTTCAAATATAAAAAGTAAAGAAAATAAAGCCCCGTTAGTATGACAAGGAATGACCATATATATATATATACATAAACAGCCAGACCCGAGACAACGCCCAATAAAATGGGAAGGTTTTTTCTCCCACCCCCCTCGCCTCGTATTATTTTAAAGATAATATAGAGGGAAACAAATAAGAATATCGCGCTAATTTGAGGGTTCACCGGCCGAGTGTAGGGTAGAAAATTAACCGCGCTGCTGGTGAAATAAAATAATTCTTTTATGTAAGAGGGGCCGCTAGTCAAGTCAGAACCAAAAAATGCAAGGGCTGATGAAATTATTGCGACGTTTTTTGAAGCGAATATTTTATATACGAATACATATATGAGCAGAAAAATTGTAAATGGAAAAATAAATTTCGAAATTACATTAAATTGGATTGTATCTAAAAATAAGATTCTCCCCAAATTTGCAGTAATTATTTCGCCAAGGCCGGGCGCTAAATACGGAGTGTCTTTATTCGGAAGAAATACATTGCCCAAGGATGGATGCCCATCGCGCACTTCCTGGATCCTGGCCAAATAGTGATGCTCTGCATCAGCGGCAAACATCTGAATGCCGGCATATTCTGGCGCCGATAACGCAAAATATAGCTGCGGGGCAATGGATATTATGCCGGTTATGAGCGCCAGAATTATGGCTATATAATGTTTTCTTATTTTTTTTAGCATAAACTAAAATTTATATGACTGGAGTAGCTCGGCGGTTTTATAGTTTTGTATTATCCATCCCCTAAGTTCCTCGATTTCATTTGTTACATTGAAATCGTTCTTATATTTTGTTTGGTCTTTATAAAATTCAGGCTTTAATTTGGCGTATAACTCGTCATAAAATTTAAGATCGTACTCAAGTTCCGCGGGATCGGACATTGACCTTAGTATTTCCTTAAACCTTGCATAGAAGATTTCATTTGAAAGAATTCTGCGGCTTAGAAGATCCAGTCTGTCAGAATAAATTTTTTCAGGATTATATATATACCTATTATATATATTAATATCCTCTAATAAGGGTTCGGATTTACCGGTTTCGCCATTATATAACAAATTTAAATTCTCTCGCAGAGAATGTGTATCTCCGGCAAGTATATTTATGGTAATTGCTTTGTACCATTTTTCTAAATCAAGAAAATTTCCTATGTCGGCATAAAATTTTTCATCGCTGGAATCTTTTACAAGGCGAAATAATTTTTCAAGCTCACCAAAGAGTGGATTTTCAGTATGTATTTCTCGTGTCCATGCATCGTAGTCATCAATGCCGAAGTCATAGGCGGGAGTCCCCGGGTCGGGAACGCGCACCTGGGAAAACACTTCGCTGTCGGGCGGGATTCCATTTTTTTCAAGCCAAAATTCAGAATAGCGTTCTTTTACAAAATATATTCCGGCATCTTTGCCGTTTATAGAAACCCTTGCAAAAAACATATTTGACGGCACGAGGCCATGGCGCCGCAGCCGTTCATTATTCAAAATATCTATCAGGTAGCCGCGATCTCGAGACACTATAAGATCGAGCGATTTCATGCCGTTGAATAAATTTTCTTCAGGAAATTTAATAAGCAAAGATCTCTGTGCGTTTATCCAGTGATTACTCGCCCAGCCCCTGTATCTTATTTTCACATCGGACGTATATTTTTCGGAATTGAAAATAGCAGGAACGAACACTTTGTTTTCCGGTCCAAGGACATCTCCCGAAAAAAAATCTTTCGGGAGATTGTTATTCATGACAAGGATATCTTCCGGCGTGAGAGTAATATTAAAAACAGGAATACTGCTTTCACGAAACCAGTAAGGGAAGTGAATTATATTCAGAGACTTCGCAAGGGAACTGCGAGTTTCAAGAATGTTATGCGTAAGGTCCCGCATATATGTCTTTGACATCACCGCGTAGAATTTCGACAAGTGTTTTTCCGGAAGTCCAGCGAGCGAGATACCAATTAATAAGGCGAGTCCCAGGGCCAGAGTAAAAAATAAGTTTAATTTCATGAATCTTTTTTAAATATTAAATTTACCGTCTTCAGCATTGTCGCGATATCCAGTATCAGCGATCTATTTTTTAGATAGTAAAGATCATACTGAAATTTTTCGTATGTATCCGTGGGGGTTCGGGCATATCCGAAATTTACTTGAGCCCAGCCGGTAAATCCCGGCTTTATAATGTGACGGATATTATAATGAGGGATTTGTTTTTCCAGTTCTTGCACAAATTCTATGCGCTCCGGCCTCGGCCCCACAAGGCTGATATCGCCCTTGATTATATTTACCATTTGCGGGAGCTCATCAAGATGGGTTCTGCGAAGAAAACTGCCGATCTTGGTTATTCTGGGATCTTTTGCCTGCGCCCAGATTGCCCTTCCTTGTTCGGCGTTGTGTATCATGGATCTGAACTTAGTCAGTTTGAAAAGTTTTTTATTCTCACCCACCCGTTCCTGCGAATAAAATATCGGGCCCGCGCTTTCCCATTTTATCGCAAAAGCTATAACTATCCAAAACGGCAAGGATAAAATCAATATTGCAAAGGCGGCGATAATATCTATGAATCGTTTAACGCTTGCGTATAATTGTTTGTGCGCTTCGTTTATATTCTCAAGAAACCATGTTTGATTTATGTATGATACTGGAATGCGGCCCGTTAGTAACTCATAACTCTGAGCGAGGTCAAGAAAGCGTATTTTGTATGGAATACATTCGTAGAAAGCCTGGGCAAGTGCCGGATTAAGGTGCGGGTTTTCCGCAGTTATTACGGTATCAATACTCGCGGCGCGCAGATTTTTTACAAGGTTCTTATCGGCAAAGAAAGTTTTCACGCGAGCGTGTTCATGGTCGGTAAAGAGCGAGTCGGAGTTGGTATTTATAAGCGCTGAAAGATTGTAACCCATGTACGGCTGCTGCGATATTACATGTGCGAGTTCCCTCGCGTGTTCGTTGTTTCCGGCAATTGCGACATTTATTTTGATATGCTGGGCAAGGAATCGCTGGAATACGCCTCGCCATATAATAACAAGCGCGGCGGCTATTGCCATGTTAAGCATGAGGTTGGTTTTGGGAGTAATTTCGGGGCTTGAAAGATAGAATAAAAGTACTCCGAAAATTCCTCCGGCCGCGTGAAACATAAGAATTGCGGCAAAGCTGTATGTTGAGTTCTTGAACGATCTTGCGTCATAAAGCCCGCCTATATAAAAGAGAATTAATATAAATAGATATATAAACAAAAAGGGAAATAGATGGTCTACAAAGATTTGAAAATTAAAATCTTCTCTGAAAGAAATAATTAGCATCGCGGGCAACGACAAAATAAGCAGCAGAGTATCTCCCGCAAGAAGCACGCCCTTTTTGATTCTAAGTATGTTTAGCATCTGGTTATTTTAACATAACATACATAGTAGGTCAAGATTTTATCTAAGATTTGCGGATTTTGTACAGGCATTGCGCGCATTGTGAATGTGTGATTATAATAGCGTATTGAGGAAATGTACTTTGAAAAGGAGGATCATAAAATGGATAGAATTCTTGCGCGCCAGCTTGCCGACGACGCTCTTGATTTGGCGGAGAAATTAGGGGCATCGTATGCCGATGTGAGGATGTATCTTAACGATAACGGCGAGAATATTTCGGTCAAAAATGATGTCATAGAATCGGTGAACTATGAGCGCGATTCGGGCATGGGAGTTAGGGTTCTGAAAAATGGAGCGTGGGGATTTTCGAGTTTTTCGGATTTGTCAATAAATAGAATCGTATGCCGTAAACGTTTATTGGCCGCGGTTTGCGAAGCAATTGAACTTGCGGTGGTGAGCGCACGGTTGCGTTCGTTTCCGATTGAATTGGCGCCGCTTGAAAATATGCCGCTTATTGCGGAGTACGAAACGCCCCATACGATTGATCCTTTTGATATTCCGCTTGATGAGAAGGTTAATCTTCTCAAAGGATTTTGCAGTACGTTAGGGAGCCGGAATGATATCATTCGTGTTCGGAGTTCAGGTTTGAGTTCGGGCCGTTTTACAAAATTTTTTGCGGCTCAAGAGCGGGGAGTTTCAGGCCGTAGGTACATTACTCAAACGTTTCGCGCGTGTTCTCTTGCGCTTTCTGTGCTTGCGATTGACGGGAATGAAATGCAGGAGCGCTCTTTTGGCGGAGGACAGGCAAGCGCCGCAGGTTTCGAGCATATTCTTTCGTTAAACGGCCGGGAGCTTGCGGAACGTCTTGTGGCGGAAGTACTTCAGTTGCTTGAGGCCAAGGAATGCGAACCCGGGGATACGGATATCATCATTATGCCCGAACATTTGGGGCTTCATGTTCATGAGGCTGGCCATGCGTTTGAAGGCGACCGTTTGTTGGGATACGAGCAGACATATGTCGGAGGAACGTTCATTAATGAGATTATATCGCAAATCGGCTCCTATGAATTTGGTTCCGAGGCGGTAAATATTATTGCCGACGCCACTTTTCCGGAAGGGTTTGGAACTTTCGCTTTTGATGACGAAGGCGTGCCCGCTCAACGATTTTTATTGGTAGAGCGGGGGGTTATAAGAAACGTGCTTACATCCCGTGAAACTGTTTCTCAAATCAATCACAGGATGGGACGAGAATATTTCCGAGCAAGCAACGGGACAATGCGCGCCGCTTCCTATACCCGCATGCCTTTGATCCGAATGACGAATATCTCGCTTCTTGGGGGAGAAGAAACTCTTTCGCGGCTTATTAGCCGAGTTGATCGCGGATTGTTGCTTGATGGCACGCAATCATGGTCTATGTCGGAGGATCGGAAAAATTTTGATTTCGGAGTGCAGTATGCCAGAGAAATTCGCAATGGCCAGATTGGCCGCGTGGTGCGCAATGCCGGCTACACGGGCTCTAACCTTGCGTTTTGGAAATCATGCGAAGCGGTGGCGCAAGAAGCAGAGGGTTACACGCTCAATGTTCCCAATTGTGGCAAGGGCCAGCCGGGCCAAATCATGATGACTGGGCACCGCGCGCCCCCCGCTCTTTTTAGAAACGTTCGCGTATTCAATCGCAAGAAAAGAAAAGGAGGTGACTGATGCGGGGCAAAACACAGACGCAAGAGATTCTTTCCTATGCTATTTTAGAGGCTCAAAAACTTGGTTTGGACGCTGAAGCTTTGTTTCTCTCGTATCGTGAATCAACGATGCGCTCGGCATGGGGCCAGGTACACCAAACCCCTACTGCAAATTCCGGGGTTTTGAGTATCAATCTTCGGGATGGCTTGCGCGCCGCAAGCGTCACCACTTCAGAATTAAGCAGAAAGGCGATTCGCGAAACCGTAAAGTCGTGTAGCAGTTTGCTCCGACAGGTCCCGGAAAATCCTTATTTGCCAGAACTTTTGTGCCAGCCGGATGATCTTCCCGAAGAGAGGTTATCTTTACAGAATCTTCAGGAATTTACAGAGGATCTTGCGGTGAAAGAACGGGCTTTCCGGCTCATAGAACAGTCCTCGCGAGGGACAAGCCTTAAAGGATCCGCGCGTTTTTTTACCGCGGGATGCGAAACTGGGGTAGCGAACACTTTGGGTCTTGCGCGTTACCACACGGCCTCCTATTCCTTTCTTTCGTTTGCGGTTACAGGAGATGGGGGACTTTCTTCGTACTCGGATCGCGCCGCGGCAACGCCCGATGCGGTTGACGTTGATGGAGCAATTGAAGAAGCATTCAGGCGCGCAGCGTTGATGGAGCGCCTGCCCTTTTTAGATCCGTTTGCAAATGGAGCCCGGTCTCTTAATTATGATGCGGTATTTTCGCACTACGCTGTGGGGGAGTGGCTATATTTGGTTTCAATGTTTTCTTTCAATGGCCTCGCGGTGCTGGACGGGCAATCTTTTTTGAGCGGAAAGCGTATCGGAGAGCGCGTCACGGGGCAGGATGTTACTATTGTCGATGATTGGCAGGATCCGCTTGTCATCCCTCTTCCATTTGATTTTGAGGGCCGCGCGCGCGATCGTCTTACGATTCTTGATCAAGGTATCTTACGCAGTGTGCCCTATGACGGAATGACCGCGAAGAAAGCGCAGGTAAACTCCACCGGCCATACCGGATGTATGCCCTTGTGTCTTGTTATGTCGGGAGGAAATGAATCATTCGATGACCTTGTGGCAGCAAGCGGTGAGCCCACGATTGTCGCAACCTTTTTAAATTATCCTTCCATGCCCGACGCGCGCGAGGGAGTGTTTACCGCGACGACAAGACACGGCACTTTTTTGGTGGAGGGCGGGAAATATCGAGCGGTGTGTCCGCCTCTTCGGCTTCGGATGCGATCGTTCGACGCGCTTACCCGCATTGACGGGATGACGAGAGCGCGGCTCATTTCGGGGCAGGAAAACTACGGCATGTTTTACCCAAAATCTTTAGTTGTTCCCGCGATGCGTCTTCGTAATGTCGAATTCGTAGGCAGCAACCTCTCAATATAAATTAAGAAACAATAAAATCCTGTATCGTTACAGGATTTTTGTTTTGTGAAAGGGAGCGTGTGTGTCTCTAACTTGTATAATTCGTAAGTCTATGATATTTTAGAGTCATGTCAAATATACTTGTAACAGGCGGGGCTGGGTTTATTGGGTCTAATCTCACCGAGAAGCTTATAAACGACGGCCACAGAGTAACTATTATTGATAATCTCTCTACGGGAGATAAGGCCAATCTGCATAAAGACGCGGAGTTTTTTGAATTGGATATAGCAAATCTGGATGCGATAAAGCCAGTATTTAAAGATATTGAATTAGTTTTCCATGTTGCGGCAATTCCAAGGATCGGCCGATCTATAGAAAATCCGTCAGAGACATTTAGATCCAATGTCACAGGCACTTTAAATGTGCTTTTAGCGGCTCGCGACGCCGGCGTAGGGAGGGTAGTTTATAGCGCGTCATCGTCATCTTACGGTCCGCAAAATAAACTGCCCCTATCTGAAGATATGCCCTCAAGGCCGCTTAATCCCTATGCCTTGTCTAAATATATCGGCGAAGAGCTTTGCAAAGAGTTTACAGAATTATATAAATTTGATACTATATCGCTGCGTTATTTTAATGTATATGGCCCAAGAATGAACGCGGAGGGAGAGTACGCGACTGTTATAGGAAAATTTTTGCGAATGAAGCGCGATGGTGTGCCCCTTACAATAGTAGGAGACGGAAAACAGACGCGAGATTTCACTCACGTCAGCGATGTTGCCCGTGCAAACATTTTAGCTTCCCAAGTTGAGAGGGGAGGAGGGGAAATTATAAACATTGGCGCGGGAGATAATCATAGCGTGCAGGAGATAGCGGATATTATAGGCGGCGAGCATGTGTATATAGCTCAAAGGCCGGGGGAAGTGCGAGATACGCTTGCGGATATAAGCAAAGCAAAGAGAATATTGGGTTGGGAGCCGAGGGTTAGTTTTAAAGAAGGAATAGGAGAATTAATTTCTAATTCACCTAATTTCTAATTCACCTAATAAAATGTCAAAGTTTACGCCATCACAATTTGGCATAATAGGCGCGGGCTATGTGGGCAGCGCCATTAAGCATCATTTCAAAGAAGCAAAGATTTGGGACAAGTATCAAACAACCCCAAACACTCACGAGGAGGTTTTAAAACAAACTATAATTTTTCTTTGTTTGCCCACTCCATTTTCTCGCGCGAAAAAGCCCGGCGTGTTTCGCGGAGCTGATATTTCTGCCATAGAGGAAAATTTGGCAAAAATTCCGGCGGGCCGCATTGCTATTTTAAAATCTACCATACCTCCCGGAACCGCTGATTATCTTCAAAAAAAATTTCCAAAAATAAACATACTTTTTAATCCCGAATTTTTAACCGCGGCCTACGCGAAGGAGGATTTTTCGTATCCCGATAAACAGATTTTGGGATACACCAACAGTAAAACAAAAAAAATTGCGCAAGAGATTATGCCAATGCTGCCGCGCGCGCAGAGTTTAATTCTGCCGGCTAAGGAAGCCGAGATTATAAAATATATGCTCAATACTTTTTATGCCCATAAGGTGGTTTTTGCCAATCAGATATATGATATATGCGAAAAAATGGGCGCGGATTATAGTAGAGTGAAACTTGGTTTTACTTATGACAAGAGGATTAATGACAGTCATTTCGACGTATGGCACGGAGGTTTTCGCGGATATTCCGGGGCGTGCCTGCCAAAGGATATAAAAACTTTTATACAGTTCGCAAGAGAGCAAGGAATAGATTTAATGCTTCATAAAACAGTTGATAAATTAAACGAGCAGTTATTACGCGATGGGAAGAAAGTCAAGACGAAAAAAATATAAACAAACCACCTCAAGCGCGACATCTTACGCAGAATCCAAGCCCAATAAGCAGGCGAGCGTTGCGGGTAATGGATTCGCCTTGATTTTGATAGAAATTATTCGCTGGGGAGCTTATGTCGCGCTTTTTGCGCCGCTTGTAGTGCATCCAAGTTTCTTTTTCCCGTTTGTTGTTCCCAAAACCGTATTCTTCTGGATATTTACCGAAATTATTTTTGGCGCGTGGGTTCTCCTTGCGCTGCCAAATAAACAATTTCGCCCTCAATGGAATCCCATATCCGTAGCTCTTGGGGTTTTTTTGTTTGTGACTATTTTTACGTCTTTCACCGGGGTAAATTTAGAACGCAGTTTTTGGAGCACTCTTGAGCGTATGGCCGGCACAGTGCACTGGATTCATCTTGTGATATTCTTTTTTGTTCTCACTTCAACATTTAGAACATTTAAGGACTGGAAGGGTTTTTTAAGCGCTTCAATGATCGCGTCATCTTTAGTTGCCGCGATATTCCTTCTTGATCGTGTGGGCGTAAGTATGATTTCGTTCAACACCCAAGCAGGTTCAACCATAGGGAACTCCAGTTTTATGGCGGCGTATTTATTATTTAATGTTTTTCTTGGGTCTTTTCTCCTTGTAAAGTCCAAGGGTGATTGGCAGAGGATTTTATATGGAATTGGGCTGGGGCTCATAGTACTGACGATCCTTTTTTCGTATTCATATGGCGTGCTGGTGTCTATGTTTGGAGGTATTTTTATTATTTTAATCGCGTGGCTGTTTTTTGAAAGAAAAATAAAATTCGCGCGTGAGTTGGCTGTCCTGCTTCTTGTGGGCGGGGTAATCCTTGCGGGAATTATCTCGTTTGGAACGTTTATGCAAAATGAGGCAATTCTTAGTAAGCTCCCGTATTTTTTCTCGAACGAGGGTACTATAGGAGCGCGTAGAGTTGTGTGGGATATGGCGTGGCAAGGCATTAAGGAGCGGCCCATTTTGGGTTGGGGTCCTGAAAATTTCAATGTTCCATTCGCGAAGTATTTTAATCCATGCCTCGTTATGAGCAAATGCGGAGGTGAGATTTGGTTTGATAGAACCCATAATATTATTCTTGATAACCTTACTCATTCCGGCATAGTCGGTTTGATTTCGTATATTTCTATTTTCATCGCGGTTTTATTTGTGTTGTGGAAAAAACTTCTTCAATCGCGCAAAGACTGGTTTTTATCCGCGATTATAACCGCGGCGCTCGCGAGTTACTTTGTCCAGAATCTTCTTGTATTTGACATGCTCAATACCTATCTGATGTTTAGTTTTACCTTGGCGTTTGCGGCAGCAAGCGCGGGAAAAGAAGAGATAATTGCCCCTCGCGCAAATCCAAAGCCCTTTTCCATGGTAATGGTAGGTTTGTTTTTAATGTATTTTCTTTTCTCATTTGGATTTCAGTCATATCAAGCGGCGAATTGGGGAGTTGTTATAAGCCGTTCTTCTACCGGCTTAAATGAAAAAATCGAGCTATACAAGAAAGCGCTTTCCGCGACCCCTCTGGGGAATCGTCAGATTCCTGAATTTTTTACGAATCAAGTTGTAAACTGGGCGCAAGATAATGAAGATATTCCCGCGAGTTTCATAGTTGAAGTAGAAGCGATAATGAGAAAAATCACCGAAGAAAATCCGTTTGATTTTAGACATCATCTGATTCTTGGAAACTTCTATAACGCGGCAAAAAAATTTGATGTAAGTTACGTAGATAAGGCGGAAGAGATTTTAACAAAAGCTATTGATCTTAGTCCGCAGAATCCACAGGTATACACATCGCTTGGCCAGACTTACCTTTTTAAAAATGACAAAGACAAGGCATTTTCTTTATTGCAAAAAGCCATAGACCTTGAACCCGAATATACAAAAAGCAGTCTTAATTTGGCCGAGTCTTATGTTATGATGGGTGAATACAAGAAAGGCAAAGATGCGTTTGAAAAGTTATTCAGCGAAAATAAGTTTCCACTTACTACATATTATATTTCCCGCTTGATTTTTGCTTACGAACAGCTTGGCGAATTCGACAAAGCTATTGTCTGGAGCAAGGAAATTACCGAGAGCAAAGACGGACAAACGAGCGCCGCCGCTCATTTTCAGTTGGCGGAACTCTATAAAAAGGCGGGATTTATAACAGAAGCCCGAGAGACGGCTCTCAAGGCAAAAAGTTTTGATCCAAGTCCGGATGTAAAAAAGCAAATAGATGAACTTCTGAAAGAACTATAGAATTTTCAATTATCAATTATCCCGCCTTCGCCCCGTCCTTAGCCAAAGCTTCGGAGAGCACAGCAAGGCTACGGCGGGCAGGCAATTTTCAAATTTTCAAATTAGTTTTCCTAATAAGCATCGGGCTTGTTTTTGCAAACTA
>Ga0137829_10938689_pt1 | contig 14613 bp, 17 predicted proteins | sample OV2TP2_FD_97737 | JGI IMG/M metagenome (GOLD analysis project Ga0137829, IMG submission 97737) | reverse complement strand
AAGGGTTCAGAGTGTGTAATTGATTTTGTAAACGCACCACCGACAGTAAAGATGGGTCTTGCAGTTTTACGAAAACGTGGAAATTTGATCCTAGTTGGACTCTTTGGAGGTTCTGTGGAAATCGTTTTGCCAACAATTCCATTAAAGGCAATTACAATACAGGGTGCATATACTGGAAACTACAATGACTTGGTAGAACTAGTGAACCTTGCAAAGAGTGGAGTGATAAATCCAATAATATCAAAAAGATATCTGCTTGGGGATGCAAACACTGCACTTCAAGAGCTAAAACAAGGAAAAATAATAGGACGCGCGGTCATAAACCCATAAACTTTAGAAATGTTTCAGATTTTTGTGATGGTACCGCCTTTTAGAAGGCAATGTCCGTCAGTACTGGATTTTAAAATGATATAAGCAAACACTTCTTATTTTTTACTGTTGGCAAAAAAAGATATCGAACAAAAATACGAGCTGGCTTACACCTATCTTAAAAACAAGCAAAGTGTTTCTGCGTATAACCTCTTTTTGGAGCTTGCAGAAAAAGAAAGTAAAAATGCAAGCTTTCGTGCAGGACTTTTTTTTATGCTTGCCGCTGAATGCAAAGTCCAACAGAAAAAGGACAGCCACAATGAGTTTTTGAAAGCTGGAAAACTCTATCTGGAGCTTGCCAAAAAAGAAAAACCATACAATGCAAGACAGGCATATCTTTGTGCTGCAAAATGTTTTCTACGAGTCGGTCAGTATGAAGAAGCAAGAAGGGCATTTGCGATGTCAAAAAAATACGTTACAAAAATTGAAGAAGGAAAAAGAACGATAGTTGTTGTTGATGATAGCCCATCTGTAGTCGTGAAGCTAGAAAGCTACCTGAAGAAGCTTGGTTACAAGAACATACATTCTTTTAATACAGGTACAGATGCAGTTCGTGCTTGCAAAAAATTAATCAATTCATCACAAAATCCGATCGTTTTGCTTGACATGAACCTTCCAGATATAGAAGGTGACGTTGTTGCAAACCAGCTGCTAAAGTTAAAGCTTGACCTTTCAATCATTTTGATAACTGCGGACGAAAAAACTACTCCTAGAGTAAAAAGTACTATAAGCTGGGGTGCAACCGCCTTCATTCAAAAACCATTTGATATTGATGATCTGAAACGTGCACTTGATACTGCCGAATCTAATTAATCTATGTCAGTAGCAAAAGCGACATGTTAAGTAAATTAATGTCCCTCATTTGAATTTCGCTTATCCTGTAATCTAGAATCTGTTCTGAGAACTTTTCGATTATTTTTGAAGACTGATTTCTTTGTTCTTCTACCTTCATAACTATAAGTACATTCCAATCGCCATCAATGGTTGCGACGAATAGATAATTTGGCAAGCTCTTCACAAAATCTTTGATTGATTCTGTTATACTATCAAGTGACTTTGTTACTTTAAATTTCAAAAAAAGTGCTTCAAACTTATCCGAACTTGATACATCACTTAGGACAGCTTTGTATCCTTTTATGATTCCACTTTTTTCCAGACGTTCGATTCTTTTTCGTATTGTTCTATCTGACACAGCAAGGCCTGCATTTTTTAATTCCGTTGCAATTTCTTTTGATGGAGTTCTTGCATTTTTATTCAGAATCGCAATAATTTTTTGGTCTACCTTATCTAAGTTTGACCAATTGTCATCAGACATTGACTCTATACAGTTTGAAGCGCTTTTGAATTTTATGTTATGGTCCCACGCGCAGGACTTGAACCTGCGACAACCCGGTTTCTGTAAGCCTGATAGGCTGACATCAGTTAGCCAAAAGCCAACCACTACAGCCGGAAGCTCTACCAGGCTGAGCTAGCGTGGGACTAGATTTCACGCTGTATTTTCGTATTAAATAACTATCGATAGTTTGTTTACAAATTCTGTAATTTTAAGAAATTTGTTGATTTTTGTATACAAATTAAAAACTAGCCGCGATCTGCCAACACTATATAAGAAACTATCCTAAAACGATCATGTGTCTGGGATGTCAGCATTAGAAGGAGGCTATATCTGTGCACCATATTTGCACAACCACCCTTCGATCGAATTGAAGGATAGCTGGGAAAAATCAAAAGACGTCGAGGACATGTACTTTGTGACGGCTACGTTTTCTGAGGACGGCAGTGCGTATTTTCCTTCATGCTCAAACCACTATATCCTTGCCAGATTCAAAGATGGCAAAAAGATGAAAAAAGAGATTGAAAAATTCAAGCAGGACAAGCCTGCCTTTGTTTTTACCATGGATGGTGAGCTTTTCCAAAGAGATGTAGAGGGCAAGCTGAATTTTGTTTCAGTATATTATTTGGAATATGGTCAAACAGATGATGACATTAAAGACGTTGCTGCAATTATAGCACGACGTGATAAGGTAAGAAGAGCCGGAATTGTACACCTTGATCTATCTGCAAACGAGATTCCAAAGTTTACATTTCCTTACAGCAAAAACTTGGTAGTCCTTGAAGTCTCAAGTGACAAGAGTCACCAAAGTGACAACAAGTACTGCGAAAAAACAAGACGTGACGTTGGCAGAAAAGGAATAACAATGACAAATCTTATCAGTCTTTCAGTTCTTGATAAATTAAAATAGAAAAGTTAAATACTCTGCCAAATTCTGTTTTTTCATGAGCAAACCAGCTGAGCTTGGTTCACTAAAAATTGGCTCTTACATACTACTTCCAGTTGACAACCCAAACGCTGAACCATGTAAGATAGTTGAATTTGACACAAGCAAACCTGGAAAACATGGAGCGGCAAAGGCAAGAATCGTTGCAGTAGGTATATTTGACAAGAAAAAATATCCTCACGTATCACCAGTTAGTGCACAAATTCAGGTTCCACTCATTGATAAAAGAGTTGGCTCTGTAATTTCAAAGACAGAGTCTATAATACAAGTAATGGACTCTGAGACCTTTGAAGTGTTTGATGTAAGTCAGATTGAAGATGAGATAAAAGACAAGGTTGCGCAGGGGCAAGACGTAGAATACTGGAAGGTAATGGATCGAACTATTATAGTCCGAATCAAAAGCTAGCTACGGATGCTGATGATGAGGAGAAAAGCCTTCTGAATGATGATGAAGATTATGAGTATTGAAGCATCCAGGCTTTTCTAAACCTAAAAGCGTGCTGGAATAGAATTATACACGCGTCAGACCATATGTAACATATGAAAGGCTTGTGCCATGTCTGCTTGGCGTCAAACGTGGAGATTACTGTAAAAGACACCCTTGCGCTATGTGAAAAATGCCTTAAGCAGGTACACAGGCTGGAAAAAAATTAATTTGTTGCAAAACTCTGTAACAACAAATTGAATCTAGCAGCACTCTTTTCTGGTGGCAAGGACAGCACTTTTGCTATCTACAAAGCACAATCAGAAGGGCACAACATAAAATGTGCCGTAACCATTTTTCCAAAATCAGACGAAAGCAAATTGCTTCATCACCCAAACATCTGGATAACAACATTGCAGACTAAATCAATGAACATGCCACATCTTTTTTGCCATACGACTTCAAACGTTACAGACGATGAAAAACAAGGTATAGAAAAACTTCTTACTGATGCACAAACAAAATTTAATGTTGAAGGTCTTGTGCATGGCGGAATATTAAGCGAGTTTCAAAAAAATATTTTTCAAAATATTTGTACAAAACTAGATTTGAAAATGATCTCACCACTATGGAAAACAAATCAAAAAGAATACATGAACAATTTGTTGGAATCACGATTTCGATTTATGATCACAAGCGTATCCTCAGCAGGACTTGATAAATCGTGGCTTGGAAAAGAAATCACAAAAGAAGATATTGACAAGCTTGAAAAGCTTGCTGAAAAACACGGCTTTAATCTAAGCTTTGAGGGAGGAGAAGCAGAAACTCTAGTTCTTGATTGCCCACTTTTCTCATCACCAATTAGAATTATAAAATCACAAAAAATCTGGGATGGATACAGAGGAAGATTTGAAATAACCGAGGCCATCTTAGACCAGTAATGCTTGATGTTTTAAAAAATGGCCTTCGTGCGGCCCTAAAAAAGATTGTAAATTCGTCAGGAATAGACGAGGCTCTCATAAAGGAGCTTGCCAAAGATATCCAGCGGGCACTTTTACAGTCTGACGTTAATGTAAAGCTGGTCTTTGAGATAACAAAAAATCTAGAACAAAGATCACTAAATGAAACCCCCCCACCAGGACTTTCACGAAAAGACCACATTGTCAAAATTCTATATGATGAACTTTCAAAACTGCTTGGCACAGAAAAGCAGTTTTCGTTCCAAGCTGGAAAGACAAACAAAGTTCTGATGCTTGGAATTCAAGGAAGCGGCAAGACTACCATTACGGCCAAGCTTGGTAAATTCCTTACAAAACAAGGATATAGAGTTGCAGTAATTGGAGCAGATACATACAGACCTGGTGCACTTACACAACTTAAAACGATGTGTGAAAAGGCAAACATCGAAGTTTATGGGGAAGAAAAAAACAAGGACTCACCACAAATTGTTAAAAACGGTTTAAAACACTTTGAGAACTCTAATCTTGATATCATACTAATCGATACTGCTGGCAGACACAAAGAAGAAAAGACGTTACTAGAAGAGATGGTGCAGATAAGCAAAGTTACACAACAAGATCTAGCATTGCTTGTCATTGACGGTACTATTGGGCAGCAATGTTACAGCCAAGCTGAAGCATTTCACAAGACCGTACCAGTTGGTGGAATAGTAATCACAAAACTTGATAGCAGCGCAAAAGGTGGTGGAGCGCTTGCCGCAGCTGCTGCCACTGGAGCTCAGATAATGTACATAGGAACAGGAGAAAGGATAGACGACCTCGAAAAGTTTTCACCAACAAGATTTGTTGGAAGGCTGCTTGGCATGGGGGATATACAAGCTCTCTTGGACATGGCAAAAAGACTTGAAAACGAGGCAGACGAAGTGAGACTAAAGCGTATCTCAAGTGGAAAGATGAACATGGATGATTTTTACTATCAAATTGAAGAAGCGACAAGGGCAGGTGGGCTACGTAACATTCTAGACAGCATGCCAGGTATGTCAGGAATGATAAAAGAAGACCAGCTTGACCAGACAGAAGAACGAATGCAAAAATGGCGATACATAATCCAATCCATGACAAAGCAGGAAAAGGATGATCCAGATCTGTTGAATGCATCAAGAATAAAACGAATTGCAAGGGGCTCTGGCTGGTCAGAACACGACGTAAAGGAACTTTTGAAAGCCTACAAAAATTCTAAAGACATGATGAAGGCGTCAAAGGGAAGACAGATGCAAGGCATGTTAAGAAGAATGGGGCTTGGCTAGTCAGCTAACTGTTTTTAAAATAGTTCCATGTCTAATAAGCAGTGAATAGCTACCAGTGCCGCCAAGTTCTAGGCATAAAAAATGATTCTTCATTTAAAGAAATAAAATCCACCTACAGAAAACTCGCATTACAATTTCATCCTGACAAAAACATGACAGAAAAGGACGGGAAAAAATTCAAGATGATTACAGAGGCCTATCAAATCTTAAGGGCAGAACATAAGAGATTAATCAACTCAAAATCACATGATTCAACAAATGCCAGTTCTTGGAAATATGATGATAAAAACTCAAACAATGACTACACCTTTAATTCACGAAAAAAATCTTGGTGGGGTGCGAAACCATCTGACAGGCCACCGGAAGCAGACTGGGGAAGATATACAAGGAAAACTGAGTCTGCCTACCAAGACTTTTGGAAATATTATGAGAAGACTTTTTGGGAATATTATGAAAAGGCAACTAGAAAAACCACAAAAGTTGATGAATTTGCACAGCCAGAGAAGGAAGAAGATGTGCAAGTATCTGTAAATGTGGACAAAAGCCTGTGCATAGGATGTTGTAGCTGTGAGACGATGGCACCAACAGTTTTTGAGGTAGATAAGAGTGCTAGAACGAATCCAAAATCTCACGTAATAAACGAAGCTGGTGCCAAATCTGAAACGATACTTGATGCTGCACAGATGTGCCCTACCAAGGCAATCCATGTCACAGATACAAATTCAAAAAGACAGCTGTTTCCTTGGTAATAGTAAGCAATTCAGTTTACCATTTTCCTAACTTTAATCATTACGAATAAAACACGCCATTTCCTAGAGTGCAATGAGAAAAATGGGATTAGGTAATATTGATAAAATCATTTCTGATACAAAAGAAATTCTAAAAGAATACGAACTTTGTGATAACTGTCTTGGTAGACTGTTCGCTACAAAGCTTGGATTATCGTCACACAAAAAACTTGGAAATAAAATCAGAAATATTTTACGAAAAAAAAATCCAAAAAGCTGTTATATTTGCAAAAACCTGATGCCAAAGCTTGACCTGCAGCTTTCTAAAATGCTTGAAATGTCAAAAGACTATGAATTTTCATCATTTCTTGTTGGTGCAATCTTGCAACCATCGATATTAGACAGGGATGATCAGATACGCTCAAAGTTCAAGCTACAAGGAATAAGCAGCATAAAGGCAGATGTTACTAGGGAAATTGGAAAGAGATTTGGCAGGAAAACTAGAACCAAAGTGAATTATCAAAACCCTGATATTGTCTTTACACTTGATTTTAAAAATGCCGAATGCGAAATAAAACCAAAACCTGTTTTTCTTTCTAGCAGATATACAAAGAATCTTCGAGGCATTCCACAAAAGCAAAGCCCATGCAAAAACTGTGGTGGCAAGGGATGCCATTCATGCCAATTTCATGGAATTTCAGAGTTTGATAGCGTAGAGGGCAAAATAGCCAAATTTCTGTATGAAAGGTTTGGGGCGCAGCAAGCAAAAATCACATGGATTGGAAGCGAGGATGAGACGAGTCTTGTTTTAGGGAAGGGAAGACCATTCTTTGTAAAACTTGTAAACCCACATAACAGAAAGGTCAAACTAGGGAAAAAAATACAACTTGGCGGCGTTCTTATTCATGACCTTAAGATAATTACAAAGATTCCATCAAACGTCATGAAATTCAGATCTAGGGTGGAAATGGAAGTTCAGACTGAAAACAAGATCAAACCATCACAGCTAAAAAATCTTCACAAACTAGAAAAGCAACCAATTTCAATCTATGAAAACTCTGGCAAAAGAAGCCAAAAAAACATTTACGATATACAGTACAAAAAAAAGTCTAGTAACTGTTTCACACTTTTTATGAAAGCAGACGGTGGAGTGCCACTAAAAAGACTTGCTAACGGTTCGGAGGTGACACCAAGCTTAAGCAGTATACTAGAAAATCCATGTAAGTGCAAACATTTTGATTTTCACGAGATCGCATTCACACACTAAACTTTCAAACTAAAAACATTTTTGGCATATCTCTGAACTTTAGCCGTACCAACGTTTTTTTATAGTCTGACTTAAGTTGATGCGTTGGATCCATTACAAAAAGTTCATGAAGCTCACAAAAATGGTCTTCTGCCTGATAAGATTCATGCTATAATTGTAAAAAGATTTCGTATAGCAGTTGAAGGAATTAACAGAATAGAAAAGGCATCAGGAATCAACTTTCCTGTAGCATATATAACACCATCAATAGTGCTTACTAAGTCTCATCCAGGTTCATTTGATTATGGGATTATGTTTGCAAGAACTCTACCAGTTATTTCTGGGGATCACCTTGAGATTGTTATACAAATCACAGCTCCTCTTGTAGCATATGGACTAAAAGGGACAATACATGCAATACTTGCACACGAATTTCTACATTATTTGGAACTGTGTCGCAAGGTTTCAAAAATGGAGCTAGTGTCTGATGAGCTCTCAAGCAACCTCTTTGAAGGCATTTATTCAGACATTACACGGCTTTTTGATCCAAGGGCTGTCTTTAATGACAAGACACTGCTTTTACACATTACAAAAAAATTTCCTGAGGGATTTAGAGACTACAAGTTAGAAGACAAAGTTGTAAAGTTTTGGGTTGAAAAAAACTTGCCAACTACAAATATCACATTGGATACAAACATTGTCAAGGTACCAGCTAGTATTATTGCCAAGACAAAGATAGATCCACGCCTTGTATCAAAACTCGATGAGTTGGAAAAAAAAGTCTCAAAGCTCAGAAAGAAAAAATACTATTGACTACTGTACAAATTCAGTTAGACCACACTTGCCACATGTGCGTCTATTTTTGTGCTCTGACATGAACACTCCCTTGCCACACCTAGAACATTCTTTTTTGATCCTTTCTGTCTTGTCTCCTTTTATCTTGTAAAACTTGTAAACACTGGGACTGAAGCCTTTCTTTCCTGCCATCACTTACTCTTTTCCTTTGGTGCATCTGATTCTTTTTTTGTTGGTTTTTCCTTCTTATCTTCAATATCTTTTGCTTCTTTTTTCTCAGGAGTCTTTGCTTCTTTCTTTTCTGTTGACGCCTCTTTCTTCTCTACTGGTTTCCCTTTTGTTTCCTTCTCAGCAGCTGCCTCTTTTGATCCACCTTCTGTCTTTTCACCACCACCTTTTGCCTTTTCTAATCTCTTGAAAATTGCTGGCTTGAGATGTGCGTGCGCTAGCTTTTCATTATCATATACATAGAAGGTACCGGAAATCATTGGTCGTCCAGTGTCATTTTTTAACATTATTGGAACTATTACCTTTCCATCAAGCTTGTATTGTTTTGATACTATGTCTATGGCTTCCAGCTTTTTCAGCTTTCCAGCAAGTCCTTTGAACGTACATGTGATCTCTCTTCTTGAGAGTAGGCTATTTTTTACATCACGTATGGTTTCTACCATTGACATGTATTCCAAGCCACTAAACAGTTCATATAAATCTTAACCGGCGACAGCTAAACAAATTTAAGAAATCTAAGCTTTGTTTGAATGTGGACCGTTTTATGATTCACCTGAAGAATTCAGGTTATGTGCCAAAGGATGCAACACAACTTCTTTTGAAAGCGAGGTCGCTTGCATCTGAAATGGATATTACAATAAGGGACATGAGAGTTTCAAGCAGATATCTTGAGTTTGATGTTTCTATAAAAAAAGAAGATCTCGATGATTTGATAAAAAAACTAGAGCCTATTGGCCTACTTGATCATACAAAGCATGTGGTAGACGAAGTGATTGAGAAAGAAGACGCAATAGAAAAAGGCAGAGATTATTTTAACTATGAAAGATTTTGGGAGTGCCATGAAGTCTTTGAAGGAGTATGGAAGAAATCAGATGGAAAGGAAAAAGATGTGCTCAACGGTATAATTCTAGTTGCTGCAGCCCTAGTCCATTATCAAAAAGACGAAAATGAAATTTGCCTATCAATTTTTCGCCGTGCGCTTGAAAAGATTGGTAATGCAACTGGGAAATATCATAAAATAGACATAGATGCATTGCGCAACAAAATTTCTAACATGCTCCGTACTGGAATCATACAGACTTTTACAATTTGATTAGCTTTATGGCGGTTTTGATTACGTCTGCACCGGCAAGTAGGCCAATTCTACCCTTTTTTGCTTCTTGTTCTGTGAACCTTGTAGTACCATCTTTTTTGATTGAATCGCCAGAGACCAATACGGGAACGGGATCTGCACTATGGCCTTTGTTTATGCATGGAGTAGAATGATCAGCTGATACCACAACGTAAACTTTTGATGTATCTATATTATCCAGCAACGTTCCAAAAAATCTTCTGTCTATCTCCTCAATGTTTCTCATCTTTCCTAATGCATCGCCATCATGACCAAATTCATCAGGGCCTTTGATGTGGACATATATTGCATTCTGAGTTTCTATTGCTTTCGCAGCTACTGTTGCCTTCTGTTCGTAATCTGTTATGCCACCAGCATTAAATGTCTTCATCTTCAAAACATTTGAAATTCCAATCTCTACTGGCATATCAACAACACAGGAAAATTTCATAGAGTGTAGTTCGTTTATAGGTGTGGCCTTAGGGTATCTGTTACCCGCATCACGCAAAAGTATGCTGTTTAGAAGCTTCTTCCCACTTTCTTTGCGAGCCTTGTTAATCTCACTTTTTTTCATTATTGCAAGCGATTGTTCTGTGAATTCGTTAACAAGAGTAGCAGCAAGTCTTGCGTCAGGAGATTCATTTAGGGGAAGACATCTTTCAATCTTAAGATAATCACCAACAGCTTTTGCAATTCCCATACCATCTACTCTTGCATATGCAGGATCCGTGTTACTTATCTCAGATGAAAGATGTTCGCCATTACATCTTATTCTAACTATGACTCTATGATCTATAGTGGGTGCTACAACTACGGAGGCCTTTGGGTTTGAGAATTTTACTCGCCGTTCTATCTCAAGCGCAATCTTCAACGCGTCTTCTTTTTCTATTTTCCGACCGGCTCGCCTGTCTATTATAATGCCTTCATTGTTTATGGTAGCAAAGTTTCCGCGTAATGCAAGATCGCCATCTCTAAAATCTATGCCTATTCCTATGGCTTCTACGACTCCTCTTCCAACATAATTAGCATGCTGGAACCTGTATCCAAGCATGTTGAAAACCGCAATGTCAGACTGAGGAGCAATTCCCTCACCAACAGAAATTACCTGACCAATAGTGCCATTTTTTGCAAGCTTGTCAAGGTTTGGAGTCTTTGCAAACCCAAGAGGAGTATCTCCCTTAAGGTCTGGATGTGGAAGATCGCCGACACCATCCAACAAAACATAGATCATATGAATGTCTGAGTTGTCAGTAATTTTTTATCATCTCACTTTCGAGTTTGTTGTGTTACACATAAACTTTACAATAATTTTTTAAATCGATCCCTGAAAAGGTTTTAAATTACTATACTCCGATTGTTAGTGGTATGGGAGATCTGCGTAAGGATTATGTTATTGATAGGTATGTGATCGTTTCTTCCGAAAATCATGTTGCAGTAGATCCAAAAAAATGTCCCTTCTGTCCTGGAAACGAAAGCATGACAAGTCCTTCATCACTTTCTCTTGTGGCAAAAGACGGAATGTTACAAAGACTGCAGGACAGTGAAGACTACTATGTGGAAGGCTGGTCTGTAAGAGTCTTTGAAAGCAAAAATCCTGTTGTAGCCACCACATCGGAAAACTCTTACAGTGACAGACCACTTTACAGCGAACCTGCATATGGCTATCATTATATTGTTGTAGCATCTGAAAAACACAAAGAGTCGCTTTCCTCAATTGGCATAGAACAATGGTCAAACGTTCTTGTTGTAATTCAAGATAGGCTACGTTGGCTTTACACTCAACGAGGTGTAACATATGTCTCCATTTACGTAAACTATGGCAAAGACGCAGGTGCCTTTACACCACATCCGCACCTTAACATAGTAACATTTTCAACAATTCCACCAGTCATCGAACAGGAAGCAGAGGCTTCGCACAAGATTCTAAACGAGAAGGGCATATGTCCAATGTGCCAGACAGTGAGCACGGAAACTGCAGGACCAAGACAGATACTGCAGACTGAAGGTTTTCTTGCCTTTTGTCCATGGGCACCATCACACCCCTACGAATTTTGGATATACCCAAAAAAACACATAACAAGCTTCTCAAAGATCACACAAAAGGAGATAAATGATCTTTCTCTGATTTTGCGTGCAACACTTGGTGGATTGGCAGTTACTATGAAGAACCCATCTTACAACATGGTCTTTCATCTTTCTCCTGAAAAGAAAAACAACAGACAGATCCACTGGCATGTTGAAGTTTATCCGCAGTCTGATGCTTGGTCAGGACTTGAACGCGGCTTTGGAGTATTTCTAAATAAAGTCACACCAGAAAAAGCCGCAGAAGAACTGGGCGCATCATGCAGAAAAGAGTTAGCTGGCCTTGTTGGTATAGTATAACAAAACACATGTTCTTTTTCTAAACACTAACGAAATTAGTAATCACTTGGTTTATTTATCTAAATGAAAAATTTATGGTATGGCAGTTGAAAAATGGGTTGCTGCAGCAAGTCTTGGACTCTTTATAATGTTTGTTGCCGAAATTTTAACAATTTTTAATTACCTGATAAATCCCTCTCAGGAGATTCAACCTGGGGGAAAAATATTACAATACATATCAATTGGTGTAGCTCCTGCAGTGATTCTAGCTGGAACAGCATTTTTGTTGTCACGTAGATACGGCTCAAAATCTATTGCTGCAATGATAATAGCTGGTGGATCTGTACTTTTAGTCGGCATGTACTATGCAAACACTCTGATTTCACAGATAAGTAAACCATATCTTGTTACGGAGGTCACAATTACACCGCCACTTTTTATGGCAGTATCAATACCAGTTATGATAGTAGGCGCACTTTTATTTAGAATAAAACCCAAGCCAAAAAAACAATACTTTTAGAACTAGTGATCATACCTCATAGAATTTGAGTGACGCTTGAACCCAAGCTTCTCATAAAATGGCATAACCTCATCAGTAGCGTCAAGTATGGTCTTGTAACAACCACTTTTTTTAGCATATTCTAAAAGTGCTTTTACAAGCTTTTGTCCTATGCCACTGTCCTGATACTCTTTTCGCACTACAACATCCTCAATGTGGCCTACAGTTCCACCACTGTGGATGAATTTTGGCTCAACAAAGATAGTTGCCGAACCTATAACCTTTGAATCAAGCACGGCTACGTAGATCTTATGGTTGGGTATTGATCTCATCTTCTTGAGTATCTCTTTTGCCTTTTTCGGGTTCAAGTCACTTGCTTTTCTGAGCGAATCAAGGGACTCCAAAAAGCCGTTGAAAAGATCCTTTTCTTCCAGCTCACGTATTTTTAGATCAGTCATAGTTTAGCATTAAACCTGGCCAAGCTTTTCAAGATAGTACTGATAGGCTTGTTTGTAAGAGTTCTTGTCTCCAATATCCATAAAGCCCTTTTTGATTGTAAAACCGCTTACTCTATTTTTGCGAGCAAGGGCTCTTTTTATTACATCATCCATACCAAACGACTTGTTAGGGGGGATGAGTTTGAGGACCCTTGGTTCCATTACATAGCACCCAATATTGATGTGGCCCTTTACCTCAGGCTTTTCATTCCATCCTGTTACTCTGTTGTTTTTGTCAGTTTCTATAAATCCATACTGTAGCTTTGTTTTGTATTCAGACAATCCAATTGTGACAAACGCTTTTTTTCTTTTATGGTAATCTATCATATTTCGTAAATTAAAATCAAAAATCGAATCACCATATACGCACACAAATGTATTGTCAATAAACTCTTCAGCTGTCTTTAGCTGTCCTGCCGTTGCAAGTGGTCTGTTTGCTACTGCATACTCTATATTGACTCCAAACCTGTCGCCATCCTCAAAATAATCTTCAATTGTCTTCCTGAGATAGCTTACACAAAGTACGATGGAATCTATCTTGTTCTTTTTTATCCATCCTATGAGGTGTTCAAGAAGCGGCTTTTCGCCAAGTGGAAGCATTACTTTTGGAAGAAATGTTGTATAAGGTTGAAGCCTTGTACCTAGTCCTCCGGCAAGAATTACAGCCTTCACGAGATTTAGATTAAGATTATGGGTATTTATGTTGAAGGATGGAAAGATTGAGTCACACAAGCTTGGCAAGCTTGGCGAGAATCTCTTTTGGTTCTTTGCCAAATAACAAAATCATGGGTTCTTTTCCAACATCACCTTTGTGAAATATTAAATCAGGTGGCCTTTTTGCATTCTTAATTGCATTTCTTATGCCCCACAATATCGTGCTACCTTCTTTGGTTTTTGTTTTCAATGGTTCCACGGTTCTGTCATAGCTTAATACAGAAAATCTTTTTGCAATTCCTTTTCTAATCATCCTAGTATCATATTTTACATTCAACGCTGATCTTATATTAGGAAACTTTTTGGCCATTTCTAAAACTGCAGACGCAACATGCTTTGAACCACCATACTTCAGACTTCCTGCCATGGTGATAGTCTTTTCAGTTTTTACAATTCTGCCTGACACTCCAAGTATATCACCCAAAGATCTAGGATTAGGCTTTGAAAAAACAAAATTTGTTTGGCACTCAGGGATCAACTTGTATACGTTTTTTATATTACTAAAATCTGTAATTGCATTAGCTAGATCTTTTTCCAATTTATCCACATTAGCTGCTTTTACTATGGAAATTCCTTTTCCAACTTTTTGTGAATTCTTAATAGATTCAGCTGTAAACTCTTTTGCAAACTTGACCGAGTCGCTAAGAGTTCTTCTTTTAGCAAGACTTACAGCCAGCGACGCTGAAAAACTGCATCCGCCACCGTGATTTGTGAGTGGTATCCTGTTACCAGAAAATGAATAAAATCTTATGCCTTCAAGAACAAAATCCGTGACAGTCTTTTCATTAAGATGGCCCCCTTTGATGACCACATTTTTTGCACCCATACATTGTATCTGAACAGCTGCATGCCTAACATCATTCCTAGTTCTAATTCTCATACCTGTCAGTCTTTCTGCTTCCAAAACATTTGGAGTTATGACAAAAGCCAGTGGTACAAGCATTCTCTTAAAGTCATGTAATGCCTTGGCTTGCAGTAAAACTCCACCAGTAGTTGATTCAAACACTGGATCCAAAACTATTGGAATCTTTTTTCCTTTGAGTTTGGAATAAATTGCTTGTATTGCAGAAGAGCTGTAAACCATACCAATCTTTAT